>Ga0335083_10002854_pt1 | contig 22613 bp, 19 predicted proteins | sample Lox_Sample_42_FD_206716 | JGI IMG/M metagenome (GOLD analysis project Ga0335083, IMG submission 206716) | Soil microbial communities from Loxahatchee National Wildlife Refuge, Florida, United States - Lox_Sample_4.2 | ecosystem: Environmental > Terrestrial > Soil > Wetlands | place: USA...
CTGGCCAGCGATCTCCGCGACAAAGTAGGCCCAACGACGGGAAAACGGGCCGCCGCGGACCTTGATACGCTGGCCTGGCGATGCCACTCCCGGGGCGTGAGTCGGTCCCTCGAACCACGCGTCAAACATGTCTTTAGAAGTGGGCACTAGGTCAACACAAATCTCAAACCCGCGATACTTCAGCGTTCTTTGCATACAGTTCCTTCACATTCCGCAATGCAGCTAAGGCCGCTGCTTCACAGGCGCTGAACCGCACCCACGTAGCTTTCTATCGACTCTTTCAGTTGCTGCGCTGCGGCCTGCACAGGCGATGGCAGCTCGCTCAGTGCAAGTTGGGTGGCAACACCGTCCAGCCGCCTCCGAAGTTCTACCACGAGATCCATGACACTGGCGTCACCGATACGCCGGCGATTGCTCTGTCTGGAACCAACCGGCGAGCAATCGACAAGACGGTCAATCTTGCGGAAATATGCCTGAACCGCCAGACGGTGCCTTGCGTAGAGCGACGCGATATTTGACTTTGAAAGGCAATCTCTAACGACGTCGACATTCATGCCAAAATGAATCTGCAGCGCGTCGAAGGCATCCGCCCGGTGAAAACACGCCACATGATCGAACAGCGTCTCGCCATCTCCGTCGATCAGATCGATCCAGACCTCCCCGTCTTCAAGGGCCTGTCCCGAGGGATGAATAACCCGTTCGTCTTCATTCGCGGCGGCGAGCATCCGATGCCCGTCGACATCATCAACCGGCATTTCGAAAACCTCAACCAGTTCCCCACTGACCGCGACCTGCATGACCAATAACGCCATCTCGGCTCCTTGTGATTCGATTGACGGGAATAGCGTTGTGTCTATCAGGCGACCGAATCCCGTGATCCGGTTGAGTGACATTCTGGCGGGCACGAGACCGAGCACCCTTGAGGCGCCTCATTGCGACCTTGTGTGACTGTGTGATTGACGCGGGTGTAACGGGCGTCGTGTGTCGAGAGATACATCATGCGGTGGGCATCCTGCGCGTCCGTCTGCGACTCCCGGGCGAGGCGTTAAACCGGCCGCCGGAATGACACTAGTCCATTCGGAAGTTGGTGCTGTCGCTATGTATCGTTACGATTAGATGGGTTCTGCACCGACGGCCACTCAATCCTCGACGCCGTCCATCTTGCCGCTGCTACGCAGGGGTGCAGACTAACCGCGACTGTCGACCCAGTCACGTGCCCATGTGGCCGCGTGTCCCAGTGCCTGCGTTTCGTTATCGAAATAGTCGAGCGCGTGGAACTTGTAGGAAACCGGATCAGCGTCAAGGGCACCACCCCTTATGAGCAGAAGGTTCGCGGCAAACCAGCCGTCCGGCAACCGGTGCGCAGATGGGGAGACTGAATAACCATTGTATTGGTGAAGATGTTTATTATTTTCCATAAGCAATAACCGAGCGACACCCGCACGACATTCATGCCGTACAAGCGAAATAAATTGAAATTGGGGCGAGACGGATCGTGTCGAAAAGACAAATGATGCGCACGTTGAAACACGGCGATCAGATCGGGAGCGCGTGGCTCCGCGAGGATGCTAGTCAGGCAAACAAGCAAAGGGCCGGCAGACCGGCCCTTGAAATACGTTACAGAGGCGAGATATTCGCGGCCTGCATACCCTTCGGGCCACGCTTTGTTTCGTAGCTCACCTTCTGATTTTCTGCGAGCGTCTTGAAACCGTCGCCCCGAACTTCCGAGAAGTGAGCGAAGAGATCGTCGCCGCCAGCGTCAGGAGTAATAAAGCCAAAGCCTTTGCTATCGTTGAACCACTTGACAGTACCGGTATCCATTAGAATTCCTTGAGATAAAAATAACAGCTCCGTTGTGGAGCGACAAAAACTTCAAGGAAGAGGAGAGGATAACGAGTACCGCGCAGGAGAGGCGGAAAATGGTGATCAGCAATCGAGCTTCTTGAATATTTCGAGGATCACAATACCCCGGCAAGCAGGGAATGTCAACGCATATCGTGAAGCGGGCTCGCTATCGAGCAACGCGTCGGTGAGTTGATCGTTACCATAAATTCCATTGCGGCCCGAGGTAAGCCCTGCGGTTGCTATGCTCGTCAAGAAGAAACGACTGCCAGGTGCGAGTTTTGGCTTCGGGTAAGCATAGTTGCACAGATACATTGTGCAGATACCTCTCGCACTTGCAAGAATGCGCCCTCACGCCAGGCTTGTTGGCGAAGATCGTGGGTTTCGTTTCGCGAATCTTCTCCGAGTGGAGGGGCACATCAACCTTGCCGATGCGGGTTGCCGGAACATGCACGGACGGATTGGTGTTCGCAAAGCGCGGGAAACGACGCGCTGCAGGAAGAATGGCCGCTTCTCCTTGGAAGCAGCCAGCGGTAGCGCGCTTGGTTGAGCGGCAGAGAAGGGTCGGTCAGCGCCCCCTGCCAGACGCGCGGAGAAGAATCCAGCAGAGCCGATGCGCCAACCCCATGCGCACACATCGGTTTAGGCCTTAAGCAAGCACGCCGGCATCGAGATGAGTTAGTCTGAAAGCCGTAACGTGTCGTCTGTAGTGTCGTGGCGCCCGACATCGCAACCGCTCTGGGCGACCACGCAATTGTCTGTGGAATACAACCTCTCAACCATTGCAGCAACACGGTTCAACCGTGAACCACGATGGAGGCAACCATGCGCAGAAGAAGCTTTATGCAAGCGGGTACCGCTGTGCTCGCCGTTGCAGGCCTTACGTTGGCGGGTTCCCCGCTGACAGTGACCAACACGCAAGCCGCCGAATCCAACGCAGCGAAACGGCGCGAAATCGATGCCAAGGTCCACGGAACGCTATCGCGGCTGTACCAGACAGTCAAAGGTTCGAGGGAACTCGTCTCCAAGGCGAACGGCGTGCTCGTGTTCCCATCGGTGATCAAGGCCGGCTTCATTGCCGGTGGCGAGTACGGCGAAGGCGCATTGCTTGTGGGCGGAAAGCCGGTCGGGTACTACAGCACGGCGTCGGGCTCACTCGGCTTGCAGGCAGGCGCGCAGTCGAAGGCTGTCATCTTCCTGTTCATGACCCATGATGCACTCAACAGCTTTCGCAATTCCAAGGGCTGGTCGGCCGGAGGCGAAGGATCTGTTGCACTGCTCAAAGTCGGCGCGAACGGTGTGATTGATACGACAACGGCCACCGCTCCCGTCCAGGCGATCGTGCTGACCAATGCCGGCCTGATGGGCGATGTATCGCTCTCGGGCACCAAAGTTTCGCGCCTGAAGATCTGATAACAGTGCCACTCGTACCGCCCCGTCGGCACGACAATGTCGATACCGCCGCGAACGGAACGGTGACCGAATATGGCGCGGAGCCGGATGTATCTTTCATGCGGCGCGCGAGCATCTGGTTCCTGGGACTACTGCCGATCGAGTCTGAGCCATGAATGCGAACGCGCGCGCTGATGGTGATCGCGACACTTTGCAGTCGTTTTCTGGCACGTTAGATACCACATCGGCGTCGTACGACCGATGGTAGCGGTGCTGGCGTTCTGTTCGTTGCCCAGCTGTGTCATCTCATGGCGCGGTTGCTACCGAATGTCCGGAGCGTGATGCTCCACGCGTTGTTGCACAACGCCTTCACCTCTGCGAGTGCAGTACCGCTCCCGAACATTCGATCATCCCGCGTATGAGCCGGCTGCGCGGCGAGGCCCGCGACCACAGAATGCCGAAGCGGCGCGGCTCCGTTTTCTCGGGCAGCGCGAGCCGCGCGAGCCGCAAGCCTTTAGTGAGCGGCGGCGGCCCAAATCATGCGGGCCGACTGCATGGTGAGCGCGATGCGCAGCCGCGAGACGCCCACGTACTGCCCCGCACCGCTGCGCAAGCGCTCGAACAGCGCGGAGGAAACGCCAGCCGCGACGAGCGCGGCCGCATAGTAGTCGACCACCGAGCCGTAGAGGATTTCCGGCGGCCCGTCACGCACCATTCCCGCCCCGTTCGTTCTCGCCATCCTCATCACCGCAGTCGTCGCCGCACTCTCGGCGCTGTTCGCACCGCACGCGTCACTCAATACGCTCGTGGTCGGCTGGTATAAAGGATTCTTCGATATCCTCACGTTTGCGTTTCAGATCACGCTCGTGCTCGTGACGGGTCACGCGTTCGCGCACGCTGCACCCGTGCAGCGCGTGTTCAAGGCGCTCGTGGACATCGCGCGCACGCCCGTGCAGGCCGCAACCCTCACCTTCGTGCTCATGGCCGTGGCCTCGTTCTTCAACTGGGGGCTCGGCCTCGTGGTCAGCGCCCTGCTCGCTCGCGAAGTCGCCAAGCGCATGCGCGTGGACTTTGCGTGGATCGTCGCGGCCGGCTTTTCGGGCTGGGTCGTCTGGGCAAGCGGCATTTCCAGTTCCATCGCGCTCGCGCAATCCACGCCGGGAAGCGCAATGAATGTCGTGCAAAAGCTCACGGGCCAGGTGCTGCCGTTCGGCGACACGGTATTCAACCTCGTGCCCGTGATCGTGATGCTCGTCGCCACGCCCATCGTGCTTGCGCTCCTCAAGCCGCGCGACGAAGACGCCATCGTCCTCGACATCGAAAAGAACCCCGATCCCGAGCCGCGCAAGCGTCCCGAGGACAAATTGAACTGCGCGAAATGGCTCGAATACTCGTGGATCGGCAGCGCGTTCATCGGCGTGGTGGGCGTGACCTTTCTCGTGCTCGCGCGCATCGAGCACGTCGCCGCGTTTTCTGGCGTGAACGCGGTGATCTTCGTGTGGTTCATCGCGTGCGTGATCCTGCACGGCTATCCGCTCGCCTATGCCGATGCGGTCAAGAACGCCGCGAAGCAAACGGGCTCGATGATGCTGCAGTACCCGCTCTACGGCGGCGTGATGGGCATGATGGACGCCACGGGCCTGCCCAACGTGATCTCGCACTTCTTCATCGCCATCTCGAACACGCACACGCTGCCTTTTTGGAGCTACGTCTGCTCGCTCATCGTTACCTTCTTCATTCCGAGCGGCAGCGGCCACTGGGCCGTGCAAGGCCCGTTCGTGGTGCCCGCGGCGATCGCGCTGCACGCCTCCATGGCCGTCGCGATGGGTGAGCAGGTCTCGAACATGATGCAGCCGTTCTGGGCCGCACCCGTGGTCGCGATGGCGGGGATCGGCGTGCAGCGCGTACTTGGCTTCACCGTGATGACCTTCCTGCTCGGCACCGTGGTGTTTGGCGCGGCGCTGCTGCTGCTCGTCTGAGCGCCGGCCACTCCCGAAACAATAACGAACAGGGAAACACCGCATGCGACGGTGTGCATTCATCGCGACGCTCACTGCGCTCGCCGCGGAACTGGCTGGTGACGATCGCGGGATCAGGAAGTGCGCATCGCCAATCCCATGAAGCGCTGGGCGCGTTGCAAGGGGCAACGCGCGCTTCGAAACTCAACGCCTCGCCCGATTGAACGGCATATGGCGATCAAGCAACCTTGTCGAGCGCCGCCCGAAAGAGCGGCTTCCAGGAGAGGATGTGCTGACTGATCAAGGCGCCAACCTTATCGACATCCTGCCTGGCTGCGAGATCCACCATCTGATAGTGCTCCTTTACCGACGCCTTGCGCCGCTTCAGGCCTTCTGGGGAGTCGATGCCATACAGCCGCATATCGTCGCGCAACTGCATCACCATCTTGGTCAGCAACGGGTTGCCCACTTGCGCAACCAGGGCTTCGTGAAAGGCGCGATCAGACGCAATGTATTCCGGAACGTCGCCAGCTGCGACTGCGTCTGACACGGCATCGGCCAGGGCGACCAAGGCCTCACGATCGCGGACGCCCTGCCGCGCCAATGTCTCCAGCGCAAAGCGTTCCAGCAATTCCCGCATCGTGAAGAGATGGTCGAGCGCCTCCAGCGATAGGGGCTCCACGCGGAACCCCCTGTTGCGCATGGCCACTACGAGGCCGCTGCGGCTCAACTCAAGCAGCGCTTCGCGCACCGGGGTCGTGGACACGCCAAGTTCTGCTGCAAGGCCGGGCACCGAGTACACGGTGCCGGGCGGCGTGCGCCCCGAGACTATTTCCGAGCGCACGCGTTCGACCACCTGCTCCCGCAGGTTGGTTGGACCAATACCATGCAACAGTTCCATCGGCTCCCCCGTTGTTCATCCATAGCCAGGTCGAATTGTACTAAAGATCTCAGGGTGGCGCGTCACGCGCTTCTGTACGGCGATGGTGCTCGCAGACTTCGTGCCGAAATGGATTCGAATTGCTATGCGGCTGCGCCTCAGTAGCCCATCGAGCACGGTGATATCTGCCCTGAGGTCGCAGATACCGGGCATGCCATCGCGGGCGAGATTCCCTATGACATATCGGCGGTTGATGTCAGCCCGGCACGAATCTTCATACCAAACACCGATTATGGGCATTTTGCCGCACACCTCAGACAGACCTTGAGTACCGCGTCACGCGTGCTATAAATGTGTCACGCGCTACTCGAATGCGCGGAAGTCAGGAGAGTGTCATGGAAGCATTGCGATTCAAGCGTCTTGTTTGTCTGGGTTGCGGGTTCCTCTACGACGAGGAATCAGGCTTGCCCGAGTACGGGCTGCCTGCGGGCACGCGATGGGAAGACGTCCCCGATGATTGGGTATGCCCGGACTGTGGTACGCCCAAGCATCTCTTCGAAATGGTGGAACTGCCCTACGCCGATGAGGCGCGTGTCGAGCAATCCGGCACACCCGTAGCGCAATCCAGCCAGTTTGTCTTGCGTGATAGCGAACGTGGGTTCCATCAGTATCTGTCGACTGGAGAGTCGTCGTCATATATCGGCGGCCACCCGGACGCAATTCTGAGCCGGCATTCGAGCTTCAATTTCCACGAGTATCAAACCGGGCGCGCCGGCTTTGGCCGCATGCGTGTGTTCGGCGAGGAGGTATTCAGCGGCGCTGGCTGCGGCTACAACATCCATCGCCATCACGACTTTGTGATCTGTGCCTTCGTTCTGGATGGGGAACTCACCCACATCAATACGGTGGGCAACATCGACCAGTTACATGCTGGCGATTATTACGTCTTTTCTGCGGGTTCGGGCGGCAAGCACTGCGAGGTCAACCTGAAGGACGAGGACATGCGTGCGATCTACATGTGGTTCCTTCCGGACCGCCTGCTGCTCCCGCCGTCCTACCACCGGGCTCGCTTCGACGCGCACGCTTCGCGCAACCGACTCGCTCCGCTCGTCGGCGACGCGCCAGGTGCCCTCCCGATACCACAAGACGTACGCATCTCGCGCCTGAGTGCCGATAAGTCGATGACCCAAACGTATGAGCCCGCGTCACCGCGCCACGGCGTATACGTGTTCGTCCTGAAGGGGGCAGCCGAATGCGCGGGCGTCATGCTCTCGTGCCGCGACAGCATGGGCATGACCGGTGGCAAGCCGTTCACCCTGCGTACCGCGCCGGACCACACAGACGTCCTCTTTGTCGAGACGATTCTTTGAGGATCCCATCATGCCCATCATGCAGGTTCACTATCTCGAGGGCGCGTTGCGCCCCGATCAAAAGGCGGCGCTGGCTAAGCGTCTGAACGAAGTGTTGCTGGATATGGAGGGAGGGGCGCGCACCGAGGGCGGCCGCGCATTTGCCTGGGTGATGTTCCACGAGGTCCGCGCAGACGGCTGGTACATCGGAGGCTGTACCGACGATACCTTCGTCGCATCGCCGGGAAGGTTTCTGGTCCACGTCACCATTCCGGAGGGCTACATGAATTCGTTGCACAAATCGCGCGTGCATGCTGCAGTCAACGCTTCCATCCTCGCCGTGGTGGGGGATGCCAACCGCCCCGATGCAGGGGCCAGCATCCTGGTGGTAATCGACGAGGTGACCGAAGGCAACTGGGGCGCGCGCGGTAAGACGATCAGCCTCATGTCGATTGCCGAAACAGTAGGACTGCCGAAGGATGGGGAGCGGTCGGACTGGGTGAAAGCCTATTTCGACGCCAAGGCGCGGCTATATGCGTCGGCGCGTTTTCCCGCGGATACCGGCGGCTTGCTCGATGCCCCGCAATCGAGGCGTTGCGGGTAAGGTTGCGGGTCCGCATTTTTGCAGTGAGCCGATTCTTTGCGGAATTGGCTACACACATGCTCACTCTTGTTCGTCGATACATCTTTCCCAGGCGCCGCTGTTCATAACGACGCGGCGGCCTGCGTCTTTGTACCCACCGGGCCCGCACACGATCCACACTTGGCCGTCGCAGCCTTGATCGCCACGTCTGCAGCGCCCGCGAGTTCTCCTGAAGCCGATAGCGACGCCGACAGTGGCAAACCCGGCAGCGCGAACGGGAGATGGGCGCGCCGGCGGTTGCCACTGGACTGACAGCAACTATTGCATGTGCGGATAGCGATAGTGGCTGGCCGGCACCCACGTTTCCTTGATGGTCCGTGGCGATACCCAGCGCTGCAGGTTGAACATCGAACCCGCCTTGTCGTTGGTTCCGCTGCGTCGGCCGCCGCCGAACGGCTGCTGCCCGACTACCGCGCCAGTCGGCTTGTCGTTGAGATAGAAGTTGCCCGCGCTGAACCTCAGCCGCCCGCTGGCCTGCTCGATTGCCCCTCGTTCATTGGCGAATACCGCGCCGGTGAGCGCATATGGACTCGTCTTGTCGACGAGCGCGAGGACATCCGGCCAGGCGCTGTCGGGATAGACCATGACCGACAGCACGGGCCCGAAAATTTCCTCGCGCATCGTCACGGCTTGCGGGTCACTCACTTCGATCACGGTCGGGGCGACGAAGTAACCACGGCTGTCGTCGCACTGGCCGCCTGCGATGACACGGTCACCGCAAACGCGTGCCCGCTCGATGTGTCCCGAGATGCGATCAAAAGCCTTACGGTCGATCACCGCACCCATGAAGTTACTCAGGTCTTCGACGTCGCCCATTTTCAGGGTCGCCAGGTCGTCCAGCAGTCGCGCCTTCACCTTCGGCCATAGCGAGGCGGGGATATACGCGCGCGAGGCCGCGCTGCACTTCTGGCCTTGATACTCGAAGGCGCCGCGCAGCAGCGCGACGGCCAACGCTTCGCAGTCCGCCGATCGATGAGCCAGCACGAAGTCCTTGCCTCCCGTTTCGCCCACCAGCCGCGGATAGTTCCGATATCCCGAAAGGTTGCGGGCCACCCGCTGCCAGAGCGAATCGAACACTTCGGTCGAGCCCGTGAAGTGCAGGCCCGCCAGATCCGGTGAAGCCAGGACGGCTTCCGAGACTACCGCCGCCGGACCGGGGATGAAGTTGATGACGCCGGGCGGCAGCCCCGCTGCCTCCAGCAGTTCCATGACAAGGTGATTGCTCAGCGAGGCCGTGAAGGCCGGCTTCCAGACCACGGTGTTGCCGAGCAGCGCGGGCGCGCAGGGCAGGTTCCCCGCGATCGCCGTGAAGTTGAACGGCGTAACCGCATAGACAAAGCCCTCCAGCGGGCGATAGTCGATCGCATTGCGCACGCCAGCGGGCGACAGCGGCTGGATGCGCATTAAATCACGTGCGAATTCGACATTGAAGCGCAGAAAGTCGATCAGTTCGCATGCCGAATCGATCTCCGCCTGAAACACGGTCTTGCTCTGGCCGAGCATGGTCGCGGCATTGAGCCTTTGCCGCCATGGGCCGGCCAGCAGGTCCGCGGCGCGCAGGAACACGGCCGCACGCGCCTCGAAGGGCCAGCTCGCCCAGTCGTGCTGTGCCGCCACCGCCGCCGCGATGGCGGCCTCGACATCAGCCGGCCCCGCTTGTCGGACGTCGGCAATGCGGCGCGCGTGATCGTGCGGCGCGTGCAGCGACTGCATGGACGCACCGGAACAGCGTCGGCCATCGATCACGAGCGGAATCTCAGCGACGTGGCCGGCGTGAAACTCGAGCGCCCGCCGGATCTCCGCGCGTTCGCGGCTGTCCGGCGCATAGCTCAGCACGGGTTCATTAAGGGAAACGAATTGGGTCATGGGAAGGCCTCCAGGTGCGTCTATCAGTGAGCGGGGACGATGGGTGGGTGATAGGTGAAGGTCGAGATCAGCAGCGCCGCCGTCAGGATCACGAGCGGGGCGTGGATCATGAACTGGATTGCCGTATAGCCCACGAGGTCCTTGGACTTGAGCTTCAGGATGCCGAGAAGCGGAAGCATCCAGAACGGATTGATGAAGTTCGGCAGCGTCTCGGCGATGTTGTAGACCATCACCGTCCAGCCGAGATGGGCCTGCAACTGGTTTGCCGCAGTCATGATGTATGGCGCCTCGATCACCCACTTGCCGCCGGCCGAGGGGACGAAGAAGCCGAGGACGGCCGAGTACAGTCCCACGAGCATGGAGAAGAGGCCCGAGTCGTGCGCGAGGCTGACAAACCCGTGAGCGATGAGGTCGGACAGGCTGCTGTCGCGCGAGTCCGTTACCTTGGTCAGCATGTAGCCAATGCCGCCATAGAAGGGGAATTGCAGGAGCACACCACTCACGCTCGGCATGGCACGCACGAAGGATTCGAGAAAGCTGCGCGGCCGCCAATGCAGCAGCAGTCCCAGAATCAGAAACACCAGGTTGTAGGTGTTGAGCTGCGACATCGTGACGAGCGGGTTGCCGTTGCGGAACGCGTTCCACAGCCAGCCGGCGGCCAGCACCGTCACGACTATCGTCAGCATCGGGCTGAACTCCAGGTAATCGCCGGGCCGCTTGCGCTGCGCGGGCGTGACAAGGTCTGCCTGCAGATCGACGCCAAGCTCCTCGGCGGTGCGGGTCCTGTCGCGACCGGGCGCGGTGAGGTAGCAGATCACCACGGAAACGGCGATCACCAGCGAAATCACCACGAGGTTTTGCCAGGTCAGAATCGTTTCGTTGAAGCCGATCACGCCGGTGATTGCCTTCAGCTCGGCGGGAATGCTCGATGGCGTGGCCTGGAGCTGCGCCGCGGACGAACTCATCCCCAGCGTAAAGCCGCAGCCCATGCCGAGGTAGGCGGCGGCGCCGGCGGCGCGGTAGTCGAGCGCGAGCGAGCGACGCCGCGCCATCTCACGGACCAGCAGCCCGGAGAAGATCAGACTGAAACCCCAGTTGATCAGCGACAACAGAATGCTTAGCACTCCGATGAATACGATGGCGCCACGCGATGTCGTGGGAATCTGCGCGATCCGGCGCAGCAGCGCCGCCACCGGCGGCGACATCGCCAGCACGTAGCCCGTGATGGCCACCATGGTCATCTGCAATGTGAACGGGATGATGCTCCAGAAGCCGTCTCCGAAGGCTTTGCTGACCGCCATCGGTTTTCCGCTATGGAGCGTGGCCGCGACTGCCACGACCACACAGGCGAGGACAACGAACACGTAGGCATCGGGGAACCACTTCTCGGCCCACGCGACGATGCCCTGTGAGACGCGTTCGACGGCATTGCCTGCGGGCGGAGCAGTATCGACTGATTTGGGTTGCAAACTGGACATGGTATGTCTCGTCGTAGGTGAGGGAGTGGATGGGCCGGAAAGGAGTGGAAACGATGGGAGTCGGCTCGCCTGTGCCGTCTACGGGCGCAGTCGCAACGGCGACAGCGGCACCGCCATGCAGGTCAGGCAACGGTCGGGCGGCCCGTCGTAGGGCGCAAGATGGGCGACCTCGCCTTCGAGGATGGTCATCGCGCAGCTTTCGCACTGGCCAACGCGGCACCCGCTCGGCAACGGGACGCCCGCCTTGTCGGCCGCGTCCAGCAGCGTGCCGAGCCCGGGCGACCATTCGAACGGTGCGCCCGAGCCTTCCACGCGCACCATGCGAGGCTCCAGCGTGGTCGGCACGCGAACTTCGGCACTAAACGTTTCTTCGAAGATGTCAAAGTCGGGGACGCCGCGCCGCGTGATAGCCTCACGCGCGTCGTGCAGAAACGTCGGCGAGCCACACAGATAGGCGAGCGGCCGGCGCGCGATCCAAGCGTCGGTGAGCCAGCTGAATTCCGGCCCTTGGGTATGGTCGTAGTCGATGCCCAGGCAGTCAGACGGCAGCGGGTCCCAGTACACGGTGACGAGCGTGACGGTCCCGATTTGCCTCGCCAGCTCGCGTAGCCTGTCGCGAAACGGATGCGACGTCCCGTTCCGGCACACGTGAACCAGGATCACCTCAGGCGGGCTGCCGGCGTCCCCATCGCAAAACCGCTGCGCGAGCGCTTCGAGGTGGCCCACGAACGGCGTGATGCCGATGCCGCTTGCTGCGAGCAGCAACGCTCGGCGGCTCTCGACCGGGATCGTGAAGACGCCGGTCGGCGGCGACAGCAATACGGTGTCGCCCTCTTGCATCGCGTGCAGATGGCTGGACATCCGACCGTCGGGCTGGTTGGGCGCTCGCGCCAGCCGCACGGCAATCGAGAGCCGCGCGGGCGCCCGATTCGGTCCGGTCAGCGAGTACGCACGGTGCGTGTCGAAGCCCGGCACCGACACGATCACGTGTTGGCCAGGGAGGAAGTCGGGTAGCGGGCCGCCATCGACAGGCTCGAATTCGAATGCCTCGATGTCGGCCGCGATCCTCCGCTTTGCCTTGATAAGGAACGGCCGCGTGCCGTGCCACCGGCCACGGTTGTGCGCCGGTTCCGGCTCGACGCGGCACATGATCGCCCGCAGCGGTACCGAGCCACTGACCGGGTCGCGCTGGGTATCACGCAAGATCGCGTTGATGTTGGAAGATCCATCGCCTTGAACGCCGGTGGCCGCGCAACCGAGCGGCTCGCATTCCTGCCACCAGCCGAACTCCGCAATGGCTACGCCGTCATGCAGATGACGATCGACGCGAGCCCGCAGACGCACCGCACCGCCGGTCGTCGTGACGCGTACCCAGTCGCCGTCATGCACATCGATACGGGCCGCCAGGCCCTCGCCAATCTGTATCTGCGGAGCGGCCGCCTTTTTGCGCAACGAAGCAACGTGGCGATGCGATGAGTGTACAAACCAGCCGCTCTTGGCCGTGGTCAGCACAGTCGGAAACGCTGGATCGGCGTCAGGCGAGCGCGGACTTTGCGCGGGTTCGACGAAAGTTGGCAGAGCGGGCTGCCCGATATCGAGAAGCGCCTCCGAGTAAAGCTCCACGCGGCGTGTGGGTGTGGCGAAGCCGGTAACCGAACCGTCAAAATTTCGTACTGCGAACTTTTGATGGGAAAACGGCTGCGGGAAACGCATGCCTTCCGGGCGCTCGCGCAGTTCGGCCACGCTGACGCCGAGCGGTTCGAGCTGATAGTTCCACGCCTGCTCCATACTGCCGCCGAAGAAGGCGCCATCCATCCCGAGCCGCTTCGCCAGATCCATCACGATCTCATAGTCTGCCCGGGCCTCGCCTGGCGGCTCGATCATGCGGGGGCGCAGTTGTACGTGTTCGACCGCCGCCTGGGTGATTTCGAAGCCGAACTTGAGTGCCTCCCGCTCCCACGGCATGCTTGCCGGCAACACGATGTCGGCGTTGCTCGCCGTCGGGTTCATGAACATGTCCACGTGAACGTGGAAGTCGAGCGCCCGCAGCATCCGCAGGTTTTGTGCGGCATCGGCCTGGGTCACCACGAGGTTCGTACCGAAGCTGACCAGGGTGTTGACGGCGTAGGGGTGCCGGTCGAGCACGGCCGCGCGAAGATCGCGCGCGGTGATCCAGCCGAACCGAGGGGGGCCTAACGGCAGCTCTTTCAGACCCAGTGCCTTGGCGCGCTGCTCTGGCGCCAGGAGTTCGTGGTATGCGTTGACGCTCCGGTAAGGCGGAGCGACCGTCCACAGATTGCCGCCCTCACGGTCGCAGGCTCCGGTCAGCGCGTAGAGCGTGGCGAGCGCACGCTCGGTCTGGGTGGCGTTGGTGTGCTGGCCGACGCCGGTCCACGCGTGATAGGCAAGCTTGGGCCCAAGCTCGAATAGCGCGTTGAAGCGATGGATCGAGGCCTCGTCGATCCACGTCAGCGTCTGCACGTGTTTCGGCGTGTAGGGTCCGACATGACCGGCGAGAAGCCTCAAGACGCTTTTATAGCGTCGCCGCCGCCCGCTGCAGTCGCGCAGCGTGCCTTCCGTGTCGAGCGTCAGATCGGCCGGGGTGGCGGCAGACGGGCGGAACGGCTGCAGGTTGCCGTCAACGTCGCGCACGACGAATACGTCTTCGCCCAGGCCGGGCCAGATATCGCGGGCGCAAAGCAGGTGTCCCGTGTCGACGTCTACGAGCAACGGCGCGTTGGTCCAGTTCCGGACAAAGTCAACGTCGTATCGCTCCGTCTCGATGAGATGGCGAATGGCACCGAGCGCGAGCGCGGCATCCGCGCCAGGGCGCACACGCATCCACAAATCCGCCTGCTGGCCGGACCCGTCCTGCTTGGGATCGACCACCACGACCATTGCCCCGCGCTGCCGGGCCGCGGCGACCCGCGACGCCTGGGCCAGCCACGTGCGCGCCGGATTGTGACCCCAAAGCAAGATCACATCGGCGTGTTCGAGGTCGGGTACGCCAATTCCGCGTCCGAACGTGAGTGCGTGTGCATAGTCCTTGTGCCAGCCGCATACCTCGACCGCATAGAGCAAGTTCGGGCTGCCGAAGCAGCGCACGAAACGCTCGACCCACTCGAAGCTGTCGACCATTGGCGTGCCGCTCGGCGTGGTGACGGCAAATGCCACCGCTTCGGCGCCGTCTCGCCGGCGTGTCTCGGCGAGACGGCACGCAATGACGCCCAAGGCCTCATCCCAGGAAATCTCGACCCAGCCAGGGTCCGCGGCGTCGCGCGGCGCGGTGCGGCGCAACGGTCGGGTCAAGCGCAGTGGGCTGGTAACCTGCTCCGGGGCCGATCGCCCCTTCGCACAGAGCGCCCCGCCGGTGGGGTGCCCGGGGAACGGGGCGACTCTCACCAGACGGCCGTTCTGGATCTCATTCAAGGAGCCGCAACGCGAGCGGCAAAGGGTGCAATACCCGGGTACGAACGTCATAGCGATAATGCCCTTAGTGGCGTGTGACGCGCTACTGAAAGATATGCGTGGATTGTAGTGTGTCACGCGCTACTTGATATCGGGGATAACGCCTACCCATCCCGAGCGCTACCGTGGGGGCTTTTGCGATGGAGCGCGCCTGCGACAATCGGTTAGGGGGCGAGCGGATCGGCAGCAAGGTCATCGCGCTGGAACGCGCTGATGCACCGCTCGGCCTGCGAGTCGTCGGATCGAGTGCCGAAACGAAGTCCGGCGATGCAAGTCAGTCCCGTGGGATTCCGGGAGCCGAAGGAAGATGCCGGTCGGCTCCGCGCCAGACCGTTGAGCGCCACGATCACAAGTGTCCGGTCACGTATCCGAAGCGCGCTGTTGAATGCAGATCGCAGGAGGCTGCCTCAGCCGGATGAACTTCCGACGAGCTGCCAGTAGTGCGAGGCCAGTTGCGGTTCCTCGGAACCTGCCGTCAAGTTCGCATCAGGTCGAATGAAATCTGACTTTCGCGCCAATCAGGCAACTGGGCGAAAAAGCCGGATTGGTTCTTCAGCGTGAACCAGTGAGCCAGACGCAATCCGTTGAGCGGGTATCTGCCTTGAGTTCCGTGGCATGCGATAACTCATGCGCTTCAGCACGCCGGCACTCAACGCGCATCGACAACGCGTGTGGCACCGACAATTGCACCATCCTCGGCTTCGAGAAGCACCACTAGATGTTCGCCGGCGACGGCATCGGCATGCAACGTTAGCGCCGCACCAGACCACTGGCCGATTGATGCCACGCCGCGCACGATGTTCGATTCAGTGAGCGTATGGCCCGCGTTCTCGCCGCGCCCGATCGCCGTGACGTGACGGGCGTCGTAGCCGACGAGCAGCACGCGCGCGCGTCCCGTACCCGCGCCGATGGACACAGAAACGCTGCCGCCCGCGCGCGTGGCGCTAACTGCGGCGGCCGTCGCGTCCATGGACTCCGCGTGGTCGATGGCAGAGCCGGCTGCAGCGCGATTCGAGCCCACCACCTCGGACTTGCCATCGATCACCATTTCCGGCGTGTACGCGAAGTCGTGAAACCGCTGGGCGTACTGGGCCTGGCGCGCGTCGGCGCCTTCGAACGAAAACGGATCTTGCCAGCCGAGGTTATTCCAGTAGGTGACATGAAACGCCAGGGGCAGCACATCGGAGCGCGTGTCGCTCAACTCGGAGAGAAAGCGATCGGCCGGCGGGCACGACGAACAGCCCTGCGACGTGAACAGTTCGACGACGACCGGACGCGGCTCGGCGGCGAACGCAGGCAAGGCGAGCAGCGCCGCGGCGCTCGCGCAGAGGGCAGTGAGAGAACGGGCCAACATGTCCTGTCTCCAGATTGACGACGTAACCTGTAATTCGCTCGCCGGCACGCACGGGTTACAGTTGAAGCGTTTGCGGTGTGAGCGTGGTCGCTTCGCGAAGAGGTGGCGGGGGGTGCGTAGAGCGCGGCTGCGCATCGTCCAGCGCCGAATTTGATCGTTACGCCGCGCGCAGTGCCGCGAAACTTTCGTTGGTGAATGTCCTCTTTCAGTCGACCCGATTTTCCTTGCGGGTCGACTTACGCCTTTTGTATGAATTAAGGATCCAGGACGGCCGTTGCACCCGGAGTTTGACGCAGTGGCGCCAAGAAGAGACGCTCCGCATGTCACTTGCCACGACCGAAAGTTGGCCGAAAGCTGCCATCCGCTGTACGTGGTCCCGATGTCCGGCATAGCACACCTGAATGCGTCAAAGCGTGGCCTTGGCGCTCGATCGCGCGCACTAGAGGTCACGCGCATGCGCTCAGAACTCGAGCAGATCGCAGCTCGGCCGTCACCCGAAGCTTGCTTATCCGATCTGCAAGCTATCCAGCGGAAAAATCAGTCGATGCCGACAGCGCTTTCCAGGTTTCGGTTTCCTGCTCGACATACGCATTCTTCTCGGCAATGGCCTTCAGCGTGTCAGTGCCAAGCGGCAGCCGCAGCGGAGGCATAGACGCGTCGACCAGTTCGACCATGGCTGCCGCGAGCTTCGCGGGATTGCCTGGCTGGTTGTGGTTCATGCTGGCAGCGTTGCGACGCACGTTCCCCGATGTCCCGTCATAGTCTGCGATGACCTCGCGTGCGACAACGAGCGATGACGCGTCGAGGAAGTCGGTGCGGAAGTAGCCGGGCTCCACCACCGTGGCATGAATACCGAGCGGCTTCAGTTCGGCGCGCAATGCTTCCGTCAAGCCTTCGACTGCAAACTTTGTCGAACAGTACGCACCGAATCCCGCCGACGAGCGATAGCCGCCGATCGACGACATGTTGATGACGTGACCAGACCGTTGCGCGCGCATCACCGGCAGCACAGCGCGCGTGATATTCAGGAGTCCGAACACGTTGGTGTCGTACATGCGGCGCACGTCCGCATCGCTGGACTCCTCGATGGCGCCGAGCAAGCCGAAGCCCGCGTTGTTGACCAGCACGTCGATACGGCCGAATGTTTCGACCGCGGCTCCAACGGCGGCCTTCGCCTGCGCTTCGTCCGTGACGTCCAGCGCCACGGGCAGCAGTGCCGGCGATGCACCGAGGCGCTCGGCGATCGCTGCGATATTGCGGCCAGCGGCAACCACTGCATTGCCGTCAGCCAGGGCCGCCTCGGCGATCAGAGCGCCGAGGCCCCGCGACGCGCCCGTGATGAACCAGACACGCTTGAAGCCGTTCCCGGTGGGGTTGACCATGATATGTCTCCTACGGTTGGAGAGGAGGTGAAGCAAGGTCGGCCAGCACGGCGACGCCGTCTGCCGCTCGCACGCCTTGTCCCGCGGGCAGAACGAAGAGCGGGTTGATCTCTGCTTCGACGATGCGGCCGCCGAGCTGCACCGCCATCCGCGCGAACGCGACGATCGCGCTCACGAGGGCGTCGATATCCGCGCGCGGCCGTCCACGGAAGCCGTCGAGCAGCGGCCAGGTTTGCAGTTCGTGAATCATCGCGAGCGCGTCTTCACATGAAAGCGGCGCCTCGGGGGACACGAGACGCATCGTCGTGTCCTTGAACAGTTCGGCTGTGATGCCGCCCATGCCGAGCAGCAAAGCGGTGCCGAGCGGATCGCGATGCAGACCGAGGATCAGTTCAGTACCGCCGCTTACCATTTCCTGCACAAGGAAGGCGTCTGCCGATACGCCCGTTGCGGTCTGGACATCGTCGCGCATACGGTTCAGGCGCGCACCGATGTTCTCCGGGTTCAGACCGACCGCCACGCCGCCGACGTCGCTCTTGTGCGTGATCTCATTCGACAGCAGCTTGAGCACGACCTTGCCGCCGAGTTCGCGGGCGGCCATTTCCGCTTCCTCTACGCTTGCCACCACCCGCTCGCGCACCGATCTTACGCCGAAGCGGCCAAAGAGCGCCTTTGCTTGCGCTTCATTCAACGAGCCGGCGGGCAGGTCGCTCACATCGACGTCGGCTTCGGGCTGCCTTTCGGCCGAACGTACGGCAGCACGCCGAACGTGCTCATCATGCTGCCACATCGCCGCCAGCGCGCTCGTCACGCTTTCCGGCGAAACGAAAGCGGGTACGCCTTGCATGTTGAGCAAACGCGTGATCTCGGGCGCGTGAGGGCTCACGAATGCCATCACGGGCTTGTCGCTGTCGGGCAGCGATTCGCGGATCGCCCCGGCCATCAGGTCAGGCATCGCGAGGCCCGACGATCCGACGATCACGACCACTGCATCGTAGGTCGGGCTCTCGAGCAGCGTGCGAATCGCGCCGCGCAGAAGATCCGGTTGCAGGCCCGCGAGCGTCACATCGATCGGATTGCGGTCGAGTACCGCATGGTCGCCGGTTTGCAACGCACGCAGGGCGGCAGCGCTCGCGTGGTCGGGCGGTGGCGTCTCGAAGTTCGCCATGCCGAGGCTGTCGGTGACGAGCGTGCCTGCACCGCCCGTCGAGGTCAGGATCGCGACGCGTCGCCCCGCCAGCTTGCGGCCTGTCGCAAGCGCATGAGGGATGTCGAGCAGGTCGGAGAAGGTTTGAGCGCGGATCACGCCCACCTGGTTGAAGAGCGCGTCGTACATGCGGTCGGAGCCAGCCAGCGCGCCCGTATGAGAGACCGCCGAGCGTGCGCCGGACTCCGAACGCCCGATCTTGAACACGACGACCGGCTTGCCGGCGCTCGCCGCGCGTAACGCGGCGGCGCGGAACCGCTCGGGATGACGCAGTCCCTCCATATAGAGGGCGATGACCGAAGTCGAATCATCGTCGACGAGATAGTCGACGAAGTCTGCCATGTCGAGATCGGCTTCGTTGCTGGTCGACACGAGCTTCGACAGGCCGATCCCTCGAGCCGCCGCCCGCGACAGCAGCGAACCGAGGATCCCGCCGCTTTGCGACACGACGCCGATTCCCCCAACCGTGAAGGCGTCGGTCTCGAGCGCGCCGCTTGCCGACAGCGTGATGCGGTCGGTCAAGTTGACGAGCCCGATCGTGTTCGGCCCGAGCAGCCGCATGGGGCCGGCTGCCTCGATCAATTGCGCCTGACGCCTCACGCCTTCCTCGCCAATCTCCGCATAGCCGCTTGCCAGTACGATCGCAGCGCTCGTGCCGCGGCTTGCCAGCGCCCTCACCGCTTCATGCGCGCGTTCGGCGCCAAGCAACACGATGCCGACATCGGGCGCGTGCGGCAGCGATGCCACATCCGGATAGCAGTGCAGACCATCGATCGAGTCGTAACGAGGGTTGACCGGATAGATGTCGCCGTCGAAACCGTGTTTCCTCAAATACGCGACCGGGCGGCCTGAAGTCTTGGAGGCGTCCGCCGATGCGCCGATCACCGCGACACTCGCGGGGCGCATCAATTTTGAAATTGCGTTCATGTTGATTCCCTTCGCGTTCACTTCGTGTTGTTCAGGAACGCGTGCACTGAGTCGCGATGTTCCCGGCTCGTATAGCAAACGGCCTGTGCCTGGCTGCCCTGCGCGAAGACTTGATGCGCGGACAATTCGTAGCTCTGGTTGAGAATGCTCTTGCCGAGCGCGAGCGCGGTTGGCGATCCCTGGCTCAGCTCCGTGGCCCATGCGTGCGCGTCGCCGAGCAGAGACCCGGCGTCGCTCAGGCGATCCGCGATTCCCAGTTCCAGTGCTTCGTTCGCGTCGACCTTGCGTCCACTAAAGACCAGCTCCTTGGCACGCGCGATACCGACTCGGCGCGGCAGGAAGAACATGCCGCCGCCGTCCGGTATCAAGCCGCGTTTGATGTAGCTCCACGCGAAGCTCGCCTCTTGCGAGGCGATGATGAAGTCGCACGAGAGCGCCATATCGGCGCCGAGGCCCGCCGCCGCGCCGTTCACTGCGGCGATGGTCGGCTTGGGCATCGAATAAAGCAGGTTCACCGTGTGATGCACGATCTGCTGGCGAGACCAGCCGTTGAACGCGACTTCGCCCGCTGGGGCTTCCATGCGTTCGGCCATGCCGCTCACGTCGCCGCCCGCGCAAAACCCCTTGCCGTTGCCGGTCAACACGACGGCACGGATGGCCCGGTCGCGCGACACGGTCTCGAGCGCCGCAATGAGTTCGGTGCGCATTTCGTTGCTGATGGCGTTGCGTTTTTCGGGGCGATTCAGCGTGATCGTGGCGATCCGCGAGTCGATCGTGACTTGAATGGTGGAGGGGCTCATGCGTGTCTCGAAGGTTGAGTTGGAGTCGGCTGACCGGGTCAATCGGTTCATGCAGCTTAGCCGCGCCGACCGTCGAAGACACCCCATCAATTCCACTGCGTGGAACGCGGAACGCTTTCGTCCAAAGCACCGGCCAATTCCACTGTGCGGAATTGGCCGGTTGTCATCGAACTGTCGCTGCCGATAATGAATTCCAACGCAGGACACTTGCGATGACGCACCTGCGCTCACCAATAAAGAGCGGAGACATGATGCACGCAGCCCCTTCCCAACCCATTGAAGTCAGCGCAGCGCGGCCTCAGACAGAGGCCGTCTACCGGAAAGTCACCCGGCGGCTGTTACCGTTCCTGTTCGTCTGTTACGTCTTCGCGTATCTGGACCGCGCGAATATCGGCTTTGCGCATCTTCAGTTCTCGCAGGACCTCGGCCTCTCCGATGCCGCATTCGGCCTGGGCGTCGGGCTTTTCTACGTGGGTTACATGCTTTTCGAAGTGCCGAGCAATCTGTGGCTCGCGAAGGTCGGCGTCAGAAAGACGCTGATGCGCATCATGGGGCTGTGGGGCATCGTGTCGGCGGCCACGGCGTTCGTGCAAACGCCAACCCAGTTCTACATTGCGCGCGTGTTGCTGGGCGCGGCAGAGGCAGGGTTCTTTCCGGGCGTGATCCTTTACTTCACCTACTGGTTCCCGGCCGCGCGACGGGCGCGCGTCACGTCGATCTTCATGACGGCGATCTGCGTGTCGGGCATCATCAGCGGGCCCGTGTCGGGGTGGATCCTGAACAGCATGTCGGGCTTTCTCGGCGTCAAAGGCTGGCAGTGGCTATTCCTGCTCGAAGGCTTGCCCTCGGTGGTCGCCGGTATCTTCGCGTATGTCTGTTTGACGGACCGTCCCGAGCAGGCGGCCTGGCTCTCGGACGAAGAAAAAGCCCTGTTGCTCGACGAACTGAAGCGCGACGCGCAAACAAAAGCCGCACGCGCGCACGGTTCGATCTGGGTCGCGCTGAAGGAGCCGAAATTCTATTTCCTGACGTTCGCGTATTTCAGCGTGCCGTGGGCGAGCATCGTCGTGCACATCTGGGCACCGAGTGTGATCCAGAGAAGCGGCGTATCGAACTACTGGCACATCGGGCTTCTTTCCGCGATTCCGTATGGGGTCGGCGCAGTGGCGATGTATCTGCTCGGCCGGAGCTCGGACCGCCTGCTGGAGAGGCGCTGGCACTTCATGGCGAGCGCATCGATGGCTGCGCTGGGCGTCGTGCTTCTGCCCGCGGCGGCGAATCACGCAGGCGCGCTGGTGGCGCTCCTTTGCGTCGCGACGGCCGGCTATCTCGGCATGCTTTCGCTGTTCTGGACGATCCCGCCCGCGTATCTGTCGAGCACGGTTGCGGCGAGCGGCATCGGCCTCATCAGCAGCCTCGGCCAGTTTGGCGGCATTTCGGCGCCCTCGGTGATCGGCTATGCATCGACGCACTTTGGCAGCAGCGCCGTGGGCCTTTATGCGGTAGCGGTTGTGTCCATCCTGGGCGGCCTTGCGGTAGTGCTCGGCATTCCGGCGCGCGCGATCAGTGAGCGCCGGGAGTGAACGACCCCGCGCTCGCCGCCGTTACTCGTCCAGATGCGCGCATTCGACGATGATCTCGTCGCGCAGACGCAACAGCGGCGCCGCCAGTTCACGCACGACGCTGTCTTGCGATTCCACTGTGCGTACGCTGAAGTTGAGCACCAGCAACCGGTGTCCGGGAATGACGAGCGGCGCCGCGAGCGCAATCACTTCCGGCTGCCAGCTCGCAACGCAGAAGCCGTTTCGATGCACTGCATCGACGGCTTGCGTGATTTCACGCGCAAGACGTGCCCAGCCGCTTCGTCCGCGTCGCTCGAAGGCGTGCATCAGCGCGGCGAATTCGGCCTGCGGCTGCATCGCGAGATAGGCCCGACCGAGCGACGTCAGCTCCATCGGCACGCGTTGACCAGACACGACCGTGCGTAACGACGCACGTTGGTTGTAGCGGATCGATTCGAGGTAGACCATCTCTTCCCGATCGGCACCCGCGATTCCAACATTGATA
>Ga0335083_10002856_pt1 | contig 22610 bp, 27 predicted proteins | sample Lox_Sample_42_FD_206716 | JGI IMG/M metagenome (GOLD analysis project Ga0335083, IMG submission 206716) | Soil microbial communities from Loxahatchee National Wildlife Refuge, Florida, United States - Lox_Sample_4.2 | ecosystem: Environmental > Terrestrial > Soil > Wetlands | place: USA...
CGCCGCGCCGTCGCCGGAGGTGACTGTGCCGAGCGCGTTCCACCCGCTGGGCGTCGCCGGTGACAGGCCCGTCGCGCCGGTGGTGAACACGCTGAACGCCGCATCGGCCTGGGCGGTGGTGCCCGGTGCCAGCGCCAGCGACGCCGCCGAGGCGGTCGCGTTGGCGTCGGAGATGTCGAGGGAGTAGTACAGCGGCATGTTCGCCACTTCGAACACCGTGTACGCCAGCGACGACACGAATGTGGTCGCCGACACGGTCAGCCAGGTGGCGCCCCGCGCGTCCGGGCAGATCCACGCCGCCGACCGTGACCCCTTCACCCCCGAGGAGGTGGTGGCCGCGTGGAACCAGTAGTTCCCGGCGCTGTCGTTCACATAGACCGCAGCCATCGCCGCGTCGGTCGCCTGCGTGGACAGGTCCCACCCGGCGAGCAGCACCAGCGTCGTGCCGGGCGTGTTGGAGATCGCGATCGTGGACAGGCCGTAGTCGTAGGTGGAGCTGCCGGTCCACACGCGGCCCACGTACGGGGTGGTGGTGACCGGCGCACCCGCGTTGCCCTGCGTGCGGCCCTTGATGACCGGCAGCCCCGCCGGGTCGCCGGGCAGCCGCTGCCATTTCGCTTTCGCGGGCTTGTTGAGCGGGTAAAACGGCGCCGAGACGGTGAAGTTGAAGTCGGCGAACTTGAACGTGCCCGGGTTCGTCTCGTTCTCGTAACACAGGCCAGCAACCTGGGCGAAGACCTGGCCCACCGGGAACGGGTCCGCCAGCGACGCCCGGTTCGTCCAGGTTGCGGCGTCGGCGGAAGTGTCCCAGAAGACCGTCCCGCCGGCCTCGCGGATCCTCCACCAGCGGTGCGTGGTGGAAGAGTAGGCGAACGAGGTGACCGTCTGGACACTGCCGCCCAGGTAATACTGGGCGAACAAGGTCCCGGCCTCATACACCCAGCGCAGGTAGTAGCCGCCGCCACCGAGGAGCAGGAGTTCGGCATCGGCGTGCGTCGCCGCCGAGGGAACCCCGGTCACCTGCAGGTAGGCACTGCTGCCGGCGAGGCTGTAGCTGCTGGCCGACTGCACCAGGCCAACCGTCGCCGACGTCGAGGACGCCGGGAATGTGACCGTGACACCTGTCGCGGCGTAAGAGATCGTCGCGCTGCCGCCGGTCTGCTGGCTCCAGCGGCCCGTGTTCAGCGACGTGGCATTGAACGGGTCCACCAGCGACGACAGCGGCGGGTACGGCCCGCCCGGGCCCGACCGCACGTGCCCTGCGCCGCGGCGCGGCAGCACGGGCCGTTTCGCCCGCACCGCCCGCTGCAGCGGCGGTGCGATCTCCGGCCCGGCTTTCAGCGCGGCGGCGGCGATCCCCCATGTGGTGGAGGTGATCGTCCCGGACGCGGTGACCGCCGTCGTCGCCGAGACGGTGTCGTAGGCGTAGCCGGAGAAGAAGTTCCCGCCGATATTCACCGACGCGATCTGCGTCATCGGCGCCGACCAGGTGATCGCCCCGCCGGCGTTCCCGTTCGCCTCGACGGCGAAGATCAGCTCATAGTGCTGCGCGAGCGTCCCCGTCGTCACCGTCGGAGTGGTGGAGCTGCCCGAGTTCGCCGCCGACGCCGCGTCGGTGGCCGATACCTTCGCTACCCCAGGAGCGCCGACCGCGGCGCATTCCTTCGGGTTCGACGTGGACGACCAGTTGACCGTGATCGTGTCGCCCGCATACAGCACGGCCGTGTTCAGCGCCGCGTAAACCTGCGCGGTGAAGTTGCTGGCGTTGCTGACGACACTGGCGTAGGAGTTGCCCCGCGAGTCCGTGATGGACGACACGGTGACACCAGTGTTGTTGCAGGTCGCGCCGACCAGGATCGCGTCGCCCCGCTGGGTGCCCGCAGTCAGGGTGATCGTGGTCGTGGACGACCCGGCGTTGGTGGTGCCGGTGCCCACCAGGTAGGGAGTGCCCAGGCCCATCAGGCCGCCCCCCTGCTAGGCGTCAATAGGTGGCTATCGCGTTGGTCAACTGCACCACCGCGGGCCCCAGCCCCCCGGAGCCCCCCACGTCGGTGGAATTGGCGACCGCAGCCCAGGTGGTGGAGTAGCCGGTGGGCCCGGCGCCACGCGTGGGCTTGGCGGTGACGGTCTGCGCCTTGGTCATGGTGACGGTCATCGACAGCGCGCCCGCACCCGCCAGCCCGTTCGACACCGTGAACACCACCGGCATCAGCCCGCCGGACAGCATGTTCGTCAGCGGCGCCTCGTTGACCGCGAGCGGCTGCTCCACGTTCAGCCCCACCGACAGCGGCCCCCGCGCCAGCACCGCCGGGGTCTGCGCCGACTGCGCCGTCCAGTACGGCACCATCGCCCGGGAGAACTGCGCCTTCCAGTCCGCCACGTTGTACACCGCTGAGCCGTTGATGGTGACCGACGCCCGCCACACCGGCACCGGCGCTGCGGCCGACACCGTGTTTGAGGGCGTGGAAGCCGAGGCGGCCGACAGCCACGCCTGCCCGGACACCGACCGGGTGAGCACCTGCTGCGACCCGCCGCCGAACTCCAGCCCCGTCACCACCGCCGACGGGTACGTCCGCGCCCCAGTGGTGGCCGTGATTCCCGTGTAGTCGGTCAGTGAATGGGTGGGGGCCTGCCCGGTGCCGGAGTTCAGCAGCGCGAACGTGTGACTGTAATTGGTGGCGGCGGTCTGCAGCGCGGCCGTCGCCGAGGTGGAGTGCGCGAACCGGCACGGGGTGTTCGTGAAGTTCACCGCCGTGCCGGTCGAGCCCGCCGTGGCGATCACGATCTCACTCGCGGCACCGTCGGAGATCTGGATCACGCTGCCCGTGGTCACTGACCCGAGCGACACCCCCACCGTCAGCGACGTCGCGCCGACCGCGAGCGCCGACGACAGCGCCTGCGCCGTCCCGAGCGTCCCATTCGACGTGGACGACAAGTCCCCGAACGCGTTGTCGAGGAAGAAGCCGTCCACATCCAAGTAGCCGGGCCCGGAGAAGGAGAACTGGGAGATCTCCACCCCGAGCGTCTCGCCGTACAGGTCCGCCATGACCGCCCGCAGGCCCTCATCCCTGAGGAACTCCGGGGTGTCTTCCGGCTCATAGTTCGCACCGATAGGGACGGTGTTTGTGGGGAGGGTCGGCTGGCCTGCGGTCAGTTCACGGGCTATGCCCAAAAAGGAGGTTGCGGATGGGTAAATCGGGCTGGCGTAGTGCACCAACGGGCCACCCCCGCCACTCCGGTCAGGAAGGGATCAGCTTGCCCGTCCGGTTGCCCGAATTACGGGTGTTGTACTGCAAGGTGTGGGTTTTGACGGAGTTGAACACTTCTTTGCTGTCCAGGTGGGCGTGCACGTGGATCTCCGCCGTTCCCACGTGGCCGCTGCCGCTGGCCGCAGACGCGCCTGCCATCGCCGCGAGCATGCCCGCCGTCTGGTCGTGCGGGATGATCGTCCCCGACTGGGTGGGGACGAACAGTTCCTGCCCGGCCTCACCCACGATGTACGGCAGGCCCGCCGCAACCGGGCCGCCCTGGGCGCGCTTGCTGGTCGTGGTGACCGTGTTCACGGTGACCGTCTTGGAGTGCAGGTTGTCGATCGCGCTGCCGAGCTGGCGCACGGCCATCGCCGCATGGAACGCGGACGTGCCGACCCGGCCGATCTGCCCGGCGAGGGTGACCATCCGGCCTCCGGCGGGCCCGGCTGCGTCACCGGCGGCCTTAACCTGCTCCGCGAGGCTCTTGTGCTGGCCCGCAGCCGTATTGGCGTGCTGGCCCGCGGTCTGGACGTGGCCGCCTGCGGTCGCGACCTTGCCGCCCATCGAGTTGGCCTTGTTGCCCAGGTCGTTCGTGTGGTCCGCCAGCCTGCCGGTGGGCCCGACGCTTGCGTCGACTTTCCCGGTCTGGTTCACCAGCGCCTGGGCGCCCTTAGTCAGGCCCGTTTCCTGCTGCTTGAGCGCATCGACGTGCTTCTTGGTCTCGTCGGCAGCCTTCCCGGTGCTCTGGCCGAGTTTGCCGGCTGCTGTCGCCCCCTTGTTGAGGCTGTTGGTCATCTCCCGGGTGAGCTTGTCCGCGGTGGACATCTTCTGGTTCAGCTCGTTCTGCGCCTTGGCTGCCTGCGGTGAGTTCGCCCCGTACTTGTGGACCGCGTTGACAAGGTTGAGCGTGGCCCCCTGCAGGCCTGCGGACTTCGTGATCGCGGCTGCCATGGCCGAGTCGAGCTGCCCCGACACCACGGCCGACAGGTTCCGGGCGACCTGGTTCAGGTTCGACATTTTGATAATGGCCTGCTCGACGCCCTTGACCAGTTCGCCCTTGGCCTTGTTCCCGGTGACACCCAGCTGGGTGGCGAGAGTCTTCAGGCTCGTCGTGGCGGGGAACCCGGCTTCCTGCGCGAGCTGGGACACCATCGCCCGGGCCGTCTTGGAATGCGCCGCGAACGGCAGCAGCGAGCCCGCAGTCGCCCGGATCGCCTGATCGTACTGCCCCTGGGAGATCGCACCCTCGGCCAGGGCCGTGCGCATCGTGTCCAGGACCGACTCGCCCTGCTGCACCGCCGCGGCGAACTGCTGCCACGACTGCTGCGCCTTGACGCCGAACCCTTTCAGGGTGAAACCCGCCGACGCAGCACTGCGGGAGATCGAGGAGATCGCCCCGTTGATCCCGACACTGGACGACAGCGCGTCGTGACCCATCTCATGCAGTGCACCCTCAAACTGGGCCAGGGTGCTCATCCCGCCGGTGGTGGTGGAGATGAACTGGTCGAACGTCTGATTAACCTGCCCGACCTTGGACGCGGCGAGCTGCGAAGCGACGCCGAGGGCCTCCATGTCGGCGCCAACCTCGCGCGCCGGAGCGCGCATCGCACCCAGCCCGGTCTCCATGTTCTGGAGCTGCTGCTTGGCGAGCAGGAACCCCTGCGAGGTCTTCCCCCAGACGCCGTTCAGGTTGATCCCCGCCGCGGCAGCAGCGGTCAGGCCCGCCACCACCCCGCCACCCAGGAGGCCGCCGAGCGTCCTGGCATTGGCGATGATGTTGCCCATCTGCCCCGCCCACACCATCTGCGCGGCGCGCAGCTGGTCAACCTTGGACGCGGCCTCCGATGAGCCGAGGGCGAAATGGTTGAAAGCCAGGATGGTTGAGGCGAGAGGGGGGAACGCCATGGACAGCGTGTCCGCCAGGGTCTTGTTCTTGCTCGCGAAGTTGAGAACACCCTGCGCCGCCCCGCCGAGCGGGGGGATCGTGTGCTGCAGCCAGGTGACGAACCCCGCCGTGGCGCCACCTGCCGCCTGCTGGGCACCGGAGTAGCTGTGGAGCACCTGCTCCTGCTGGGCGATCTTGACGCCGGCCTCGTCAATGCCGCCGGCCAGTGCCTTCAGCGCGGCTGCACTGCTGGTCGCCGACGCAACGGTCTTGTTTATCGAGTCGATGAACTGCTGCGCCGGGTTGCGGACCCGGTCCAGGGCGACCGCCAGCCCGACAACAGCGGCAATGATCAGGGTGACGCCGGCGATCATGCCAGTGCTCATCTCGGCCCCGGCGATCTGCATATCCGCGCCCATCGCGGCGATATCGGCCCCCGCCATCTGGGCGGCCGGCCCAAGACGCTCCAGGCCGGCGACCCAGGTGCCGAACCTGGTGACCAGGGCACCACTCCCGATGATCAGCGCCTTGACGGCGGCCCCGAACCGGGTAATGAAACCGCCGCCCTCCCCGAAAGCCAGGAACATCGCCCGGCCACCTGGCACCAGGCGGGTCAGGACGCCGAGCAGCAGGCCGCCCCAGCGGAAGGTCTCCTCCATGCCCATGGCGAACATGACCATCCCGGCCGGCGCCGAGGAAAGGAACAACGCGAACTTAGATGCGGCGTCAAGGAGGGAAAGGAGGACGTGCACCAGGCCGGGCATGTCAGAAAACACGTTGAGAAAGGCGTGGCCGAAATCGCCCAGCACCTGGCCGATACCCTGGAGATCCTTCGTCATATCGGCCAGGAAAGCGCCCAGTTGCGCCCCCGCCTGCCCCTTCAGATCCATCGTGATCTTGGCCGAGAACTGGTCCAGCATGTGGGCGACATTCAGGCCAGTGCTCGCGAAATCGGCGAACTTGGTCTTCAGGTCATTAATGCCCGACCCGAGAATCTCATAGGCGCTCGGGTTCGCGGCGTCCTGGGCGTCCTGCAGCGCATGGCCGAGCCCGAGGAAATCGCCCATCGTCCGGCCAGCGGCGTCCCCGCCGAACTCAAACGCCTGCCATAGGGCATACATGTGCCGGGCGGTGACCTCAGCAGCGCCCTGCACCATCACTAGGGCGCCCGCACCAAGGGCGATGATGGCAGGGATCGCCACGGCTGCCAGTTCGGCACTGCCGGCGACGATCCAGTGCAGGGCCGTCTTCCAGTTGTTCCCGAACAGCCACCACGGCTGCCAGGCCCGCCCGGCGGCGGCACCGGACGCTTCGGCCGCAGCACCAGTCTTCGCCAGTGCGGCCGAAGCGGCATCCATATCGGCGACGAACGCCGGCATGACCTCATCGAACGCGCGCAGGAAAGACGCGCCAGAGGTGAAGTCCTGCATGGCGGCCTTGCTTTTCTCCCACTCCTCCGCTATGCCGGCTGCCCCTGCTGCGACTTTTTCCTGTGAAACCCGGAGACGCTCAGACTCCCTGATGATGGTTGCGTCTGTCTCCATGCGGAGGGTGGCCATCCGTTCCACGGAGATGAGTGAATCCAGGAACTCCTGCTCGCTGAACGTGGCGTCCTTGGTGGCATCCGCCATCGCCTTGGTGGCGGCGGCTTTGCCTACCTCTGCTGCTGCCGCCTTGGTGGCGGCGTCGGCTTCTGCGTCAGTGGCGCGGGCGAGGTTCTCTGTTGCCGCTGCCGCGCCCGCAGCCCCGCCGGCTCCCCCAACGTCGGTGTTGATCTTGATGTCAATGTCGTGGCCACGCAGGGCATTCAGGGCCGCCTGGACTTCGGCGATATCCGCGAGAGTTTCATCCCGCCACACGCCGGCGGCGTTGATCATCAGGTTGAGTTCAGCCAGGTACTGTGTGGCATCTGCCTCGAATCGCTGCGTAACCTTGTCGAGTTCCACGGCCCGTCACCCCCGGCCCGTGAATTCAGCGCCCCCAGACGGTGGCATCGAAGGCCACCACCGCCGCATCGTGGAGTTCCCCGTTCGCGATCTCTTCTTCCGTGGCAGTCCGCATGTATGGCCGTTCCGGAATCGTGACCTCGTGCCGCAGCCAGCCACGCGCCAGGACGCCCCGCATGCCGATGTAGTGGATCCACAGCCACATGAACGGCCCGCTCTTCGCGGTGTGGATCGCGCCCCATTCCTGGGTGGCCGCATAGATCGTGTGTGGCGCGACCGACGAGTACCCGATCCCGCCACCTCCCGCCGGGCCGGCCATGGCGACCGAGTCCCGCAGCCGCCCGGTCATGATCGCCGGGGGCCGCCCAGGGGCGGCGGGGGTGAAGGTGACCGGCGGGTGGGTGCCGGATTCTTCCATGGTGACGTTCACGAGATGCTTCTCGTACGTCTTGCCCATCGCCCCGGCGACCGGCACCGCCGCCGCAGCGACCCGGACCCGGATGGCTTCGAGATATCCCGGCAGCGCTGAGGCGTCCACTACCGCCCCCTAGCCGTTCATCCCACGGCTCATCCCGTACAGCGGGCGCTCCTGCGCCTTAGCCGCGCCCGCGGCCCGCTGCTGGGCGGCTGCGACGGCCAGATCCCACCCGGCGAGCGCCAGCAGATGCTGCTCCACGAACTCGTCTTCGAGCGCATCCACCTGCTCCGGCGTCCAGTTATGCCGCCGCGCCAGCTCGGTGTAAATCAGATACTCAGGGTCTCCTGGCCATCCGGCCTTGCCGCCCCAGAAGTCCCGGTACCGCCGGGCCGCGAGTTTGGGTCCTCGCTGCCACCCTCATCGGCGCGCATGACGCGCCTGAAGAAATCCTCGATCGCCTCACACAGCTTCTCGTAGTCGGCGTCGGTGAGGGTGTCCAGAACAGCCTGCGCCGCCTCCTCCGACGGTGCGTTCCTGGGGAGGGGCTTGTCCTCGAAGTCCCAGCCGGTGATCACGTCCCGCAGGATGCGGCCCTTCACGTCATCCTCGGACGGCAGGTCCACATGCCGGGTGCCGTCAGCGGCGAACGTCACCCGCTGCCCCGGCCGCGCCCGGCGGCGGATACCACGGGTGAATATGTCGAGCATGTCCACGGTGTGCCCGGAGGGCAGCTTCACTTGCACGCAAAGACTCCTGACAAAACAAAAGGCCCCGCACTATGGCGGGGTCCTTTACCGGGGGGGAAACGGGGGGGGGTGGCCCCGTGCGGGGGCGCGGCTGACGGGGAGTACAGGGACACGCTCGCACCGCACGGGGCCACGAACCTACAGGCTGGCGACCCAGTTCACGCTGTACGCCGTGCCGGCCTGTGACGCGGCCGGGACCGCGTGGGTGGACACGGTGAACCCGGCCGTGGACACGCTCGTCGGGAACGGCACCAGCGCCGCAGTCGCGTCGTTGTTGCTCGACAGCACCACCACCGGGGTGGCACCCAGCGTCGAGCCGAACGTGAGGGTCACCATCGACCCCGGCGACGGTGCAGTGCCGGTGCCGAACGTGACGGTGCCGCGGATCGGCGACGCACCCGACGCGACCACCGGCGCCGACGGGGACGTGCCCGCGTAGGTGGCCGCGGTCCCGGCGACGCTGGTGGCATCCCAGGCGCTGTACGCCCAGTTCGCGGCCGTCGAGCTGGTGGCGAACAGGCCCTGACCCTGCGCTGCGGTCCCGTACGGGATGGCGCTTACGGTGTCAGTCATGTGTGACTCACTTCCTTTTTGTGATTACCCGTAAGGGACAGTTGGGGGGGTGAACAGGGGTGCGAAACGCCGGCCGCAAACAGGTGTGGCGCGGGCGCAAAGGGGTAAAATAGATGCCGGACAGCGGACCGCATATCCACTGTCCGGCTGCCAGACCTACGCCACCTAAGCGAGGAGGTCCGACATGGGCAATATTACGTGCGAACGCTGGCTACCGGTAGTCGGCTGGCTGGGCTTGTATGAAGTCAGCGACTGGGGCCGCGTTATGAGTCTTCCCCGGCCCTACTGCGCCGGGCGCGTCCTCAAGAACAAACTGCTGCCGAGCGGTTACGTCCAGGTCTCGCTGTCCGTTGATGGCAAGGTCAGTCACCACACGGTTCACCGCTTGGTAGCTGCGGCCTTCCTTGGACCATGCCCCGAGGGGCAGGAAGTCCTGCACGCTGACGACGACCGCTCAAATAACCGGCTGGAGAATCTCTCCTATGACACCCATAAGGTGAACATGGAGCAGATGGTTGCCCGGGGCCGGAATAAGCGCCTTCCGGCTGAGGCTTGCAACAGCGGTCACAAGTTTACTGCTGAGACCACGGGCTACGACTCGCGCGGCTATCGCTATTGCATTATCTGCAAAGCGGAGCGAGAAAGGGGGCGCTACGAGGAGACCAAGGAACTGATTCCGGTCACTCTCATCTGCCCTTGGTGTAAGCGTGAGTTCGTGCGGCCCATGAAGCACGGGCAGAGCAGGCGCAAATACTGCACGCAAGAATGCGCCGATGAAGCCGGTCGCGCTCAAGCCCGCGACGCTTCGGGCCGCCGTTACCAAAAATGGCTATCAGGGGAAGGTCCTGAGTGTACTACCCCAGGATGCAACCTCCCCCAGATGACCATGGGTAAATGCAAGAACTGCTACGACCGGGCATGGATGGCCAACTACCGCGCAGGCCGGTAAAGTCTAATACGCGATTACTGCGTTCTTCACGGTTACCACGATTGGGCCATATCCCCCGGAAGGGCCGATATTTGTAACATTAGCTACGAGCTTCGCGGTCGTATCGTAGCCGAATGCGTCCTTCGAGTCATTGATCGCGCCGGTGTCGAATGCGGCCACCTGCGCAGCGAAAGTAATAGATGCCGCACTGGTTCCTGAAAGGCCGTTACTGGACACAATGGAAAGGGTCGGCTGAGTGTTGTTCAGATACCAGGCGAGTTCACTCTCGTCTACGGCAGGATCGAAATTCAGGGTTGCCCCGGCAGTAAACCACCCACGCGGGATCGCGAACGGCTGCTGCTGCGAGTTGTCCCCGAACACCGGCTCGGCCTTGCGCATCAGGTTGACCTTGTACTCGGTCGTGTTGTACTCCGCCACCCCGCCGATCGTGACCGTGGTATTCCACGACGGCTGCGGCGCGACCGTGGACAGGGTGTTGGTCGGCGTGGTGCCGGCGATGATCGACTCAAGGGCGACGTACTTGCCTTCCCAGTCCACCAGCCCGGTCGAGGTCGCGGTGAACGACACTTCGGTGGGGACGGCGTAGGACCAGATCCGGGCGCCGGTCGACGCGGGCGGCCCCTGATAGTCGCAGATGCTGTAGGTCGGCGGCTGTGCCACGCTGAATCCGCCCATGCCGGCGCCAGCGTTGAGCAGGGCGAAGTTGTGGTTGACGGTGAGATTGGACGCCGAGTACGGGGTGACGGTGCCGCCGGTCGAATGCGCCTGGTACAGGGGCGGGGTGAAGTACAGGACCGAGCCGGCGAGGACGCTGCCCTGGCGGACTTCTTCGGCGGTGGTGCCGGTGGCGCCGACGGAGAAGATGGTGGTGTTGGTGAACCCGGTGGCGGAGGTGAGGGTGACCGAGGTCGCGCCGACGGAGACGCTGCCGTTGAGGGTGGTGGTGGTGCCGGCGACGCCGTTGACCGACTGGTAGTAGTCCCCCAGGATCCCGGCGAGGGCGTACGGGGTGGTGTCGGCGAAGAACGGGCCGCCCATCGACAGCTCGCCGACGGTGACGCCCTGGATGATGTTGTACAGCCCGGCCTGGGCGCCGCGCCATGCGTCGTCTTCGAGGTAGGTGATCTTGTCCACGGGCGTGAACGTCTTCAGCGGCATGGTCTGGGTCGGCTGCACCGGGGTGCCCGACGCGCCTGCCGTCTCCTTGCCCCAGCCCACGAACCTGGTGGGAACCGGGTAGACGGTGCCCGCGAAGTGGTTCGTCATGGGTCAGGCCCCCTCGTCTGCCGCCGCGGCGGCCTTGGTCTTGCTGGTCTTCGCGGGCGCGGCCTCTGCGGGGGGTTCAGGGGCCGCTGCGGGTGGTGCTGGCGCCGGGCCCCACAGGCCGTCCTGGGGTGGCACGGCCAGGCCCTTGTGGCCTGCTGCGGGGGCCATCGAGTAGGAGCCGCCGGGCTCAGGCTGGAGGGGCCTGTCCCGGTCGGTATCCATGTATTGCGGGTATTGCCGGGGCGCGTTGCCGAGGTACGGATAGGGCACTGAGCGCCTCCTGGCATGGGATGCTGGGCGGGTGAAGATCCTCTGGCATTCAGCCCTGCCGCAGCGGGCACCGATCTGGCGCGGACAGTGCTCACCACAGTGCGGCATTCCGGGCCACCCCGCCGGCGCGCATGGCGGCCACCCGGGCTGCCAGTACCACGGGGATATGCACTACCGCGACGGCTTGTGGGTCTGCCTCGGCTTCGATGGCGAAGGGTGCAGCCTGGATGCCGTTCCTGACCTTTACTGGCCTCAGGCCTGAATCAGCTCCAGGAGCCGGGTGGTGATCCGCGCGTCGAACCTGAGCTGTCTCTGGTCGGCGGTGGAGTGCGGCGGGATGTACTCGTAGTTCTGATCCTCGCCCAAATTCACCATTTGCGACTGGCGGCCCGTATAAGGGTCGGTGACCAGTTGCGGGTCAGTCGAAGTGCGCAGCACATCCATCACAGCGTCGATCAGCGCCGGGAACGAGGTGTCCACGTCCGCGTCGGTGTCGGAGTTGTCGAACCAGGTGAGGAAGATCTCGATGTTGTGGTAGACGTTCTTCCACGCGGCCGGGGTATTCGGCCCGGTGTTGCGGGGGAAGGCGAGCCGGTTCTCATTCCCTGACGCTGGCCAGACGTAAGCCCGCGCCTCGCCGCTTTCATCGGGATCATATGGCGTGATCAATGCCACCAATGGCCCGGAAAGCCCGGCGGTTCCTGGTACCGGGATGCCATTTATGAGGCCCTGAACGTAGGTCAAAGCCGACACAACGGGCATAACGTAACCCTCTTAAAGGGCCGCAAAAGCTCGCAGGCATCCATCCGCATCTGGGCCGCCCCGTCAGCGGTCCGCCCCGCACCCCCGCCCATGGTCTGGATCATGGTGGCGGTCGCGCCCCGGGTGAGGGCGAGGGAGGCGCAGAACAGGATCGTGGCCCACTGCACCTGATCCGGCAGGGTGGAGACGAGCACACCGGGACTGTGCGCGTACTGGAGAGTCGAGGCGAGGGTCAGGATCCCGGGGCCGGTGGTGACCGAGGAGGCGAGGCAGGTGACCGCTTCCTGGTTGCCGCCGGTGTCGTGGATCACCCCGGTCGCGCCCTGCCCGCCGACGGTGGCCGGGGCCCAGCCGGTGCAGTCGTCCACGTGCAGGATCGCGTCGCCGGCGGAGGCGGCCTGGGCGATGCCGGCGTGGGGCCAGCCGGAGAAGTAGGTCGTCTCCGTCACGTAGCCGCCGTGGCCGGCGCCGCGCCCGACGTAGCCGGGGCCGAGGACGACCGCCTGGCCGCCGGTGGCGGAGTCGATCGGCGCGGACGACCCGGGAAGGAAGAGGGTCGGGCGCTCGATCGCGAAGGCACTGTTGGCGACCGTCGTCCACTGCCGCGGGAACACCGCCGCCAGGGCGACCTGGATGTTCGTCACCGCAGTGATCGGCCACTGCGACAGCACCAGCCGCGTCAGCCCGTTGTTGTGGACGGTGAGCCGGTACCCGGGGCCGTAGAGGGTTTCGGTCTGCATGGTCGAGCGCAGGACCTGGTTGCATTCGGAGTCCACCATGGAGGTGGCGCGCTGGCAGATGTTGACCTGCTCGGCGTACTTCTGCGCGTCGGAGGCCTGCTGCCCGGGAATGGTTTGCCAGGAGATCGTTTAAAATCCCTGTGGGGGCAGCGGTCAGTTCTTCAGGTGTTACATAAGGCGACAGCGGTCCCGTCATCAGGGCCATAAGGCATCACCCCCTTCCCACTGTCCGGGCAAAGCGTTCAGCGGGATATGGGGGCCTCGCCCGGTGCGGTGCGCATCACCGTCTCGTTCATGGGCACGGTCCGGGCAGTCATCTCCGGGCTGGGCGCCCACCGGGTCGGCACCGGCCGTTCCCACGCCTGGCAGTCCCCGTCGGCGCGCTGTGATGCGATCGAGTCCCCAAGGGGGGGCTCGGTGGGGGTCCCGGCCACTGGCGTCAGGCCTTGCGCTGCGGGCCGCGGGGGGTACGCGCGGCCGGGGCCTTACGGGCGGCCGGGACCGGCTTCGGGTCGAGCGGGATGACCTCGATCTTCTCGGGGATCACCACATCCTCCGGGATCGCGCGTTCCATCGCGGCCTTCAGCGCGGCCTGCCAGTCCGCCGGGAGCGCGGCGAGCAGCTGCTCCGGGGAGGCGTCGGCGAGCGACGGCGCAGCCGGGGCGGCAGCGGCCTTGCTGGCTTCGCGCTGCTGCCGCACGAACTCCAGGATCGCCGCGTTCGCCAGGTCGTCGCGGGCCTTGTTGGCGTCCCGGTTTGACAGTTCCCGGGCCGCGTTCTCGTCCGGGGTGAGGGGAACACCGTGGGGGGTGGCGGCCCAGCCCCAGTGGCCGCCCATCTGGATCGGGGCGCAGATGTCGCACTCGATGTAGGGGCGGCTGTTGTCATCGACCTGGATCTGGTGGCAGGTTCCGCAGCCGCCAGCGACCGTGACGGCACCTGCGGCGACGTGGCCGTCAGCGGAAGGGCCGTGGTCGGACGGGGCGTAGGCAATCGTTGGCATGGGGCGTTCAACTCCCTGGGGGGTGGCATTCTGGGGGGGTGGATGAGGTTTGGGTGACCCTGATCAGCAGCGCCCACGGTGAGGACACTGCGATCGAGGGGGTCTATGACAGCCGTGAGGCCGCCTTCGAGGGGCTGAAGGAACAGCCGAACATGACCGTGTGGGTCAGCGAGGACGGTTCTGTCCGCGGCCGGCCGAAACGTGAGCGGCGGCCGGGCAAGTTCTGGACGGCACCATGGATGCCGGTGAGATGGGCGGTCGGGCGCCCCATGCCGGTCCGCAGGCACTTCCCGCCCCGCCCGGTGCCGTCATTCACCTGCCCCGCCTGCGGGATGATCAGCCACCATCCCGAGGATGTGCGCCAGGGATATTGCGCGAAGTGCCATGACTGGACCGGCGGTCAGCGTTTAGGCATCCCAGCCGCGCAGCCTCAGCCACAGGCGCCGCAGCCGGTACCGGGGTGAGCCGCCCCACCGCGGGCCATCCTCGCCGTCGAGCCAGCCCAGATCGGCGGCCAGCAGGCCGCGGTGCCGCCACCGGTCCCACCGTGTCATGTACGCCCAGCCGGGGTCATGCCACAGGAACAGGTTCCCGCACTGGCAGGACCGGATCAGCGACTGCCCTGGCTGGGGAGGCGTCCGGGCAACCGAGCAGTAATGCGTCCCCCCGTGATCGCCGGTAAACCGCGCCTCGGGCAGCGGGAGCGGGACGTGGCGGACGGGGAACATGCCCATACGCGCACCCTATTCAGGTGCCGTGGCCGTCCCGCACGAGTGGCAGCACTCAGTCCAGGCGTGCCAGCGGCGCCCGCAAGCCGGGCAGGTGCGCCCGCCCTTGGTGGCGAAGGAAAACTGCGGCCCGCCACGCATCGTGCCGGACTGCCCGTACCAGCCACGCTGCACCGCGCGGGCGTGGCGGGGTTCCATATCCACCGTGCCGCCCTGCTTGCTGGCGGTGTACTTCGCCCCGTCCTGCATGTCGAGCCCGGTGCAGCCATCCGGGAGCCGAACCGTGGTCATGCCGCGCTCCCCTCAGAGCATTCCGGTGGCCGCGAGAGCCGCGACCGCGCCCGCCGGGCCGCCGCTGGCGACGGTGACCTCGATGTCCATCCACACGTTCGCGCCGGTGGACGCGGTGCTCCCGGGGTAGGCGAGCGACGCGCCGGTGGCGTTCCCGACCTGCGCGCCGCCGTCGCCCGCGGTCGCGCTGCCGGGTGCGGAGATGATCCCGCTGACCAGCCCACCCGACCCTGCGCCCGACGACCAGTAGGTGGTGTTCCACGCCCACGCAGTCGTATTGGAGCAGAAGATGGCCAGCCGGTAGTTCGTGCCGGCGGCGAGCGTCACCGACCCGTCATAGGTGTGTTTCACCCACGACTGCGAACCCGCCGACCCGGACCAGGACGGGGCGTTCACCAGCGTCCCGGCGACCTGTGACTTGCCGGTCACCGTGTAGATCGCGATGTTCCCCGGCAGGTGGGTCGCGCCGGTTGGGGTGAAGAACCAGATCCCGGTCAGCGCCGCTGCGGCGGACAGGGAGAACTCGGTGCCGAGCGACTGGTTCCCGCTAGGTGTCCCGTCGATCGACGGGACACCCACATGGCTGAACATGCTGTAGACCGTCACGTGACGAGCACGCCGATCGTCGCCGTGCTGCCGCTGGTCACCCCGTACAGTGCATCCCCCGGGTAAAGCGCCAGCGGCAGCGGCGCGGTGGTCGCCGCTGCGAACTTGAACCCGGTCGAGGTCGTCACCCCGGTGCCGCCGAGGTACACGTCGAAGTTCGCGTCCGCGGCCAGCAGCACGTACTGTGTCGCGTTCGGCGGTGACGCCTGCGGGGCGGAGGCCAGCAGTGTCGCCGGCGTCCCGGCGACACTGATCTGGCCCGACCCAACGGCCATGCTCAGCCGACCCGGCGGGCGATCAGTGCGGCCGAGTAGGTCGTGCCAGACGTCGCGGCGCGGATCGCGGTCACCAGCACCGCATCCGAGGCGCCCAGGTTGAGGATGGTGGCGGGGATGGCGGCGTTCGCCGAGCTGACCGACGCGCCCACCGGGAGGCACAGGGGGCTGATCTTCGCCGACGCGGCCTGCTGCAGCTGCACGTTGTTGGAGTCGGCGAGGGTGTTGGTCGCGCCGGCGACGCCGACCGTGCCGTAAATCTCCCACAGGCCGGCCGTCCCGGGGGTGATCGTCGCGATCGTCGCGCCGATACCGGGGGCGGCGGCGGTGCCGCCGGCGTTGACCGTGACGAGCGAGTCACGGTAGGCGCTGGTCTGCAGGTTCGCCGACCCGCCGGAGGCGAGCGAGGTGACGTAAGCATTCCCGCTCGGGTCGGCGGGGGTGACGATCGCCTCGGTGACTCCCGCCGACGGCTGGGCATAGCCACCAGTGACCGGGGAGCTGGTGCCCTGAGCGTTGAAGTTGCTGTTGGTCATGACAATGACTCCCGGGTTCTCCTGGGGTTGGGACGTGACAGGGCAAAACGGTGGGGGGGAAATTCCGGGGGGAAAGCTCAGCCGCGTTCGCGGTACTCCTGCGGGCCGAAATGCTCACGGAACGTCTGCGACACCGTTTCCGGGTAGAAATCCGGGGAGCAGTGGATGCCGCCGAACTCGCCGATGTGCTGGGACCGTGAGCAGGCGGGCATGACAATATGCTTGCCCTGCTCGCCGATGAGCCGGTTGACGTTCCAGTCCCACCCGCGCCGCGAATAGTCGAAGTCCCATGTGGGGCGGAAAAAGGTTTCCCACCGGTCGCGCCACGTGCCCCACACGATCGGCGAGAAATGCGGGTGCCGCAGGATGTCCGCCGGCCCGCCGGACACGTCATGGTCCTTGCCGAGCTGGTGCGCGCACACCGCCACCACATCCGGGTCGGCGGCGTAGGTGCGCTGCGCCCAGGCGAAGAACTCCAGCACATCGTCGGAGACGGGGGTGTCTTCTTCGCAGAGGATCGCGAACGGCGCCCCGGTGGCGAACGAGGTTTCCATGCAGTGCCACGGGTTCGCCAGCACCCCGAACCTCTCCGGGTTGACGATCACCTGCGTCTTGCGGGCGTAGGTGACCTGCCCGCACAGGGCCACCGTCTCGTCATAGCCGGGCTCACAGCGGAAGATCATCTCCGCCCGGCCGATGCCGCGGGCCATCGCCCACGACTCCAGCACCTGCTTCAGGTAGGCCGGCCGGTTGTGGACGGTGAACGCGATGACCGGACCGGCCACGGGGAACTCCCTGCGATGCCTGGGGGGTGAGCACAGCACCTGACTGGCAATAGAAGACCGGCCTGCAGGTGAGTTTAACGTGCAGGCCAGCGCGCGGGCCGGGAGGCGCGTCAGGAGTCCTGCGCGGGTTTCCTGCGGATGATGACGAGCCCCTCGTAGGTGTAGGTCACCTGCGCGGCGCCGTCTTTCAGCGCCCCGATCAGTTCCGGCACGTAGTCGATCAGTTCGTCGCCCTCAAGGGACGGGTCGACGTGGGGCCAGCGCATCCAGTCAGGGAACACCCACGGGTCGGCCCAGTCCTCGACCACGTAGATGCCGCCGGGTTTCACCAGCGGCCACAGCGACGCGAACGTGGCGCGGGTGAGGTGGCCGATGTGGGAGGCGTCGTCCACGATCAGGTCGCAGCCGTCCGGTGCGTGCTCACGCACCATGCCGCCGAGGCCGGGGTCGTCCTGCCCGGCGACGATCCGCAGTGTGCCTTCCGGCCAGGTGGCGTCGGGGTTGTTGTCCACCCCGATGACGGTGCCGTGGGGGAACAGGTCCTGCCACATGGCGAGCGAGCCGCCGTGCATCACACCCACTTCGCACACGGTGGCGGCTGGCCCGAGTTCTTTCACGAGCCGCATGTAGTCCGGCATGTAGCCGTGCGGCTCCACCTTGTCAGTGTTATAGGGGTAGCTCAAAGGTACGCCCTCATGCCTTCGCTGAATGGGATGGTGGCCTCGAAGCCGAGGAGTTCCCGCGCCGGCCCTGGGTCCTGCCGGATGTGCCTGATGTCGCCGGGCCGGTCCGGGCGGTAGTCGACGGGGCAGCCGAACATGGCCGCGATCTCGTTCATCGTCCGGTTCACGCCCGTGCAGATATCCACGGTGCCCGTAGCGTCACTGGCCGCAGCGAGGAGGTTCGCGCGGCACACGTCGGCCACGTTGGTGAAGTCGCGGGACTGCTCCCCGTCGCCGGTCAGCCAGATCCGGCCCGTCGCCACCCGGGAGGCGCGCATCGAGGCGATGCAGTTCTCCGGGTTCTGCCGCGCCGACCCGAACACGTTGGAGTACCGCAGCGCCACCACCGGCAGCCCGTAAAGGGTGGTGTAGACGTGGCAGTAGTGCTCGGCGGCCAGTTTCGACGCCCAGTACGCGGTCGGCGCCGCGTACACGATGTTGGAGGAGGAGAACACGAACCGGGACACACCGGCGTGCCGGGCGCCTTCGAGCAAGTTGAGGGTGCCGTCGACGTTGATGCTGTTCGTTTCCACCGGGTCGGCGACTGCCCACGGCGTCGTGGACACCGCCGCGGTGTGGAACACCCAGTTCGCGCCGGCGAGGGCCTGCCGGGCGGCGGCGTCGCGGATGTCGGCTTTGCAGAACCGTGCGCCCTCGCTGACGCGGGTGGGGTCGCCGCGGCCGGGGATCAGCGCGTCGATCACCGTCACCTGATGGCCTCCAGCGAGGAGCAGGTCGGCCAGGTGGGAACCGATGAACCCCGCACCGCCCGTGACGACGCACTTCATGCTTCGTCACGCACCGTCAGCCACGGGTATTGCGGGATGGGCAGGATCTCAGCCGCCGGCAGCGGCGCCAGCGTGTCGATCGCACCGGCGGACCAGGTGGCGTCCGACTGCCGGTAGTGGTAGATGGGCTCCGGTATCCACACCTCGGAGCGCACCCGGCCGGTGGCGCGCAGGTCATCGGCCCACGTGACGTCCGCCGACTGGTGGTCGGTCGCCCACGTCGCGAGGAGCGCCAGCTCGCGGCGGATCGGGTTGTGGTGCACGATGTCGCGGGCCAGCATGTCCGGGGTGCTGAACCAGCCACCCCAGTGCAGCGAATGCTCCACCCGCATCTGCGGTGCCCCGTTGTAGGTGAACGCGACCGGGAACCCGACATAGTCCGGGTGTGCTTCCAGCGCCCCCATGATCCGGGCCACGAAATCGGGGGCGATCCAGTCGTCGTCGCCGATGAACGACGTGTAGTCAGCTTGTGACCATTCCTGCAGTTCCTGCCATTTGGCGTAGGAAGCGTTCCCGGGCCGCTGCAGGTTGTCCCGGTACAGCAGCATCCCGAGGCCGGGCTGCCACTGCCGGTCGAGTTCGGCGAGGAGCGCACACAGCTGCCCGTGCCGGTGCGGCAGCGTCGGCAGGAGAATGTCCCAGGTCGTGGTCGTCATGACAGGAGGGGGGTTCCCAGTCTCTCGGTGTCGGATTCGTACGCTTCACCCGAGCGCGGGCCGCGGGTGAAGACGAGCACTTCGGTGTCTTCCAGCGCCCGCCACGCGTGCGGCACGCCGGCCTCTTCACACGCCATCTCACCGGGCTTGTACTCGTCGTGGCGGGTGAACCCGCCGGCCTCGGTGACGACCAGCAGCCGCCCGGACAGCACCCAGGTCCACTGGGTCGTCTGCTGGTGGACATGGTTCCCGCGGACCGCGCCCTTGACGGTGAAGATGTGCGTCACGGCGTCGACCGGGCCGAGGAGGTCCTGGATGACGCCACGAGAATCCTCATGCCGATCCACTTAGCTTCCCTTTCCCCTGGCATCCTCGAACCGGTCAGCCATCGGTGACCCCCGGCTCGGGCAGCGGGATGATGAACTGGCCCTGGTAGCCGACTTTGCGCAGCGCCGGGATGATGTGATCTGCGATATGCCAGGACAGGATCAGCGCATATTCCGGCTGATCGGTGGCGAGGGCCGCCTCGTCCACGATCACCAAGTCCGTGCCCGGCATGGTGAGGCCGATCTTCTCGCTGCCCGCCACCTCACACACACAGGACAGGTACTTGCCGATCCCCGCGTAGTGGATCAGCGGAGTGGCGCGGGTAGTGGCGCCGACGCCGTAGATCCGGTGCCCCTGGTCATGCAGGCCGGCGACGAGGCTGTGCAGCGCGGCCATGACTCGGTCGGCGCGCTGCTGAAGCCCCGGCTGCGGTTTGCGCGCCCACACACGGAACGACCCACCGTGGGTGGGGATCCGCTCCACCTCGTCCACCCGCAGCCCGTGCATGGCCAGCAGCCGGCTCAGCGAGGCGACCGAGTAGAACCGCAAATGCTCGTGATAAACCGTGTCGACCTGCAGGCCCTCAGTGACCGAGGCGACATCATGGTTCTCGGTGACGAATACCCCGTCGCCGGCGAGCAGATCCACCACGCCGGCCACAAAATCATGCGGGTCGGGGACGTGCGCGAGGACGTTGCAGGCGGTGATGACCCGCGCCGGCCCCTGCGTGGCGCGGATGATCCAGGCGAGCCCGCGGGTGAAGAACTCCTGGTAGGTGATGATCCCCTGCGCGCGGCATTTGGCCGCCTGGTTGGTCGGCTCGACCGCGATCCTGCGCACATCAGGCCCGTAGGCGGCGAGCAGGGTGCCGTCATTGGCGCCGATGTCCACGATCACGCCCGGCGGGCCAGAGCCGATCCGGGCCGCGAGCGCGGCGAAATGCTCCCGCAGCGCGGCCGAGTTCCCCGTCGCATACGGGTGATCGAGAGGGAACACGTCCCGCTGGCCAGGGATGAACGTGAGCTGCACCAGCGAGCAGTCCCCGCATTCGGCCAGCGCGAGCGGGTGCCGCTCATCGGTGCCATACCGCTCAGCGAGCGGCTGCTCCCCCATGTCCAGGATGACCGCCAGGTCCGTGCTGCCGCACAGGCCGCACTCGGTGACCTCACCCATGCGCCCGGTACCAGTCCACGGTCCGCGCGAGCCCGGCCGCGAACGTGACACTGGGCAGGTATCCCTGCCCGAGCGCCTGCACCTTGGAAGTGTCCGGCAGCCGCCGCGGTGGCGACCCCTTCGGCAGCGTCCCCGGGACGACCTTGATCTCCCGGCCATAGCATGCTGCGACCGCGTGGGCGGTCTCGCTGATCGTCCGCTCGTCCATTGTGCCGGCGTGCCACACGTCCACACCAGCGGGCGCCTTGTCCAGCAGGAGCATCAGCTGGTCCACACAGTCGTCTATGTGGCAGAACGAGCGCGTCTCCTGCCCGGTGCCCTGGATGGGGAACTCGATGATCCCTGCCGGCTGGTCGCGCACCAGGCCGTTCATCCGCAGGCAGAACTGCGGGATCACGTGTTCGCGGCCCATGTCCGGGCCGTAAATGTTATGCGCTCTTACGATGATCGCCCGGTCCAGCACGCCCGTCCGCTGCCACGCGGACACCATCAGCTCGCACGCGACCTTCCCGCCGCCGTAGGAGTACCGCGGGTTCAGCACGTCCGGCACCGAGCACGGCACCGTCTCCGGCGTCGGCACAGCCGTGGCCACCTGATACGCCTCGGAGGAGGACACCAGCAGCAGGTCACCCACACCCCACTGCTCACACGCGGCGAGGACGTTCAGCATCCCCCGCAGCGCCACATCCAGCACCTGCCGCGGTTCGGCATAAAAAACTTGCGTGCCTTGCAGGTAGGCCAGGTGCGCGACCCGGTCACATCCCTGCACCGCAGCCGACACCACCGCCGGGTCCCGCACATCCCCCCGGGCCATCTCACACGGCACCCCGGCCAGGCGCCGCTGCTGGCCGCGGGAGAAATCGTCCAGCACCCGCACCTCATGCCCCACGGCATGCAAACGGCGGGCCAGCGCCGACCCGATGAACCCGGCGCCACCGGTGACCAGGTACCTCATGCCGCCACCATGGCCGCGCGCAGCTTCTCCGCGTCCGCCGCCCGCTCGGCCTCCAGGGAGGCATACAGGGCCACCACGTTGTCCCGCTGCCCGCGTTCCGCCTTGTCCTGGTAGGTCGCATCCCATCCGTACCCGCGGGACGGATGCAGGTGGTCGATCAGCACATCCGGCAGGTACACGCGGCGCCCGACCCGGTCGGCCAGGTCGTTGATCCAGGTGTCCATCCAGTCGCAGGAGAAATACGGCGGGTTGAAATACCCCACCGTCTCCACCCACCGGCGGTGCAGGAACGAATGCGTCCCCAGCCCGCCGCCCTGGATCGGGTCATGCCCGTGGACGAGCAGGATCCGGTCCGGCACCTTCTCAAACTCGGCCCGCACCAGCGCGTCCCACCCGGGGGTGGAGAACACGATGTCATCAGCGGCCTGCATCAGGATGTCCCCCGACGACTGCCCGGCGCACGCGTTCCACATCGCGCTCAGCACGATCCGCGGGCCGGTGATCGTCACCACGCCGACCTGGTCCTTGATGTCATCGGGCAGCGGCGCGTCGTCGTCGCAGTAGAAGACGAACTCCAGGCTGAACGGGTCGGCGGCGGTCGTGCGGGCCGTGCGCATCAGCCGCCGCACATTGTCCGGCCGGTTACGCGTCGGGCACAGGAGGGAGATCATGGGGGGGCTCCTGCCAGGATGGGGGGGTGGAAGAGAACCGCGAGCCCCGGCCCATCGACTGGGGCTGCCTCAAGTGCTACGGCACGCTGACGTTCCCCACGCCCTGGATCGGCAAGCACGCGGGCGAGATCACCTGCGACTGCCCTGGTGCCAGGGAAAGGTACGGGGACCGGGCCGGGTCGGTTTGGCCGGGTGGCAACGACCACCGGCTGAAACTGCTGCTCGCGCACGGCCGTGCGGCCTGGGTTGACGTGGGCATCATGAAGGACATACGGCGGCTCTGGAGCG
>Ga0335083_10002857_pt1 | contig 22608 bp, 26 predicted proteins | sample Lox_Sample_42_FD_206716 | JGI IMG/M metagenome (GOLD analysis project Ga0335083, IMG submission 206716) | Soil microbial communities from Loxahatchee National Wildlife Refuge, Florida, United States - Lox_Sample_4.2 | ecosystem: Environmental > Terrestrial > Soil > Wetlands | place: USA...
CGAGGGCGTGCCGTGGCCGGTGCGATGGTCGCCTCACGGCGAAAGGCGCGACATGGCTCCAGCCGGACGGTATTCCATGAAGGCAGTGGGTTGAGCCCGGGGGACACTAACGCACCGACACGGAAGGAAGAACGCGAGACCCGCCAGCCCTATTCCAGCCAGGCCGGCCGATGGCGCGAAAGTTTCAGGCGAGCGCCGGGGACGGGACCGCCCGGTACGGGTCGATCAGGGCCGGGTCGGTCGCCATGAAGAGGTCGTACTCATCGATCCGCCACCCGGCGCCGAGGAGCACCCTGACCGCCGGATGCGGCGCGGCCAGGCAGGCAAGCGCCTGGCCGTCCGCCGGCTCCAGGGCGGCCAGCACCGTGAGCACGGCGGCGGCAGCGTCGGCGTCGCCCGCCGACGGGGCGAGCGCCAGGTGGGTCAGTCCGTACCCGCTGCCCGCGCCGCCCGTCGTCGCGGCCGCGAGCACCTGGCCGTCGCGCCGGGCCAGCAGGCAGGTCCCGCCCGGCCGCGCCGCCCACGCGCGATGATCAGCCGACCGGTCGGCTCTGGTCCAGGCCAGCTCAAGCGCGGCCACCTCGGCCGCGTCTGCCGCCTCGCTCCCCCAGCCCGCCGGCGCCGCGATGGCATCCACCCGGCCGCGCAGGTACAGCAGGGGCCACCAGGCATCGAGGCCGAAGCCGGTGTACAGCGGAAGCGCGTTCCTGTGCAGGCTGCTGAAGGTCATCCGGCGCCCGTCGCCGGGCCACAGCCGGGCCAGCATGGCCCGGCCACAGCCGGTGCCATGCACCCGCGGGCTGACGAACAGGTCGCACAGCATGCTGACCGCCGAGGGGCCAGGGCCGATCTGGCGGGTGGCGCCGAAGCCGGCGACGGAACCGTCCAGCACCCCGACGACCACGCTGCCCTGCGCGAGCAGGTGCGTCATGTAGGCGGGATCGGCCCCGCCCCATTCCTCGTCCTGCCCGGTCGCCAGCGCCACGGCGGCGATCTGCGGCAGGTCGGCCGGGACCGCGTCGCGCACCTCGATCCTCGTCACGGCCGGAATATTACCGGCAGCGCTGCCCATTCCGAGACCTCGAGCGTGGAAGTAAGGTGGTGGCAGGGGTTCTCTGTCTCACGCTGGGTGGGCGTTACGCGGATTTATCGCTGCCAACTGCGGTAGTACCGATTCGCTCGGCCCAGGCAGCAGTTGCGGTGAAGTCGGGGATGGGCTGGATGCGGAACTGGCGGCGAGCATGGAGCTACGGCAACTGCGCTACTTCGTGACGCTGGCGGAGGAACTGCACTTCGGCCGGGCGGCCGAGCGGGAGCACATCGTGCAGTCCGCGCTGAGCCAGCAGGTGCAGCGGCTGGAGCGCGAGCTGGGCGTCCGCCTCCTCGAACGCAGCACCCACCATGTGGCGCTGACCGCCGCCGGGGTGGTGTTCCTGGTCGAGGCACGGCAGATCCTGGCGCACGCGGCCCGGGCCGCGGAAGCGGCCAGGAACACGGCGGGCGCCGCCGCGCCGCTGCGCGTCGGCATTGTCGATTCCAGCTACGACTCGATGCCGCAGATCCTGCACGAGGTGCAGGCCCGCTACCCCGGCCTGGTGATCCACCAGGTCGAGGCCAGCGTGCCCGAGCAGTACCAGCGGCTCACGGACGGCCGCCTGGACGTGGGCGTCGGCCGCGCCGCGCTCGCCCCTCCGCAGATCGCGTCGCTGCTGTTCCGCCAGGACCCGCTCGGGGTCCTGGTGCCGACCGGCCACCCGTTCGCCGAACTCGAAGGCGTATCCGTTGCCGCGCTCGCCAGGGAACCGCTCCTGCTCGCCGAAGAGGCGATGGCTCCGGAATTCAACCAGTTCACCGTCGAGATGTGCCGGGCGGCCGGCTTCACCCCCACCGTTTACCAGGGGACCGTGGAGAGCATCCGGGCGGCCGCCGCCCTCGTCGCCGCCGGACGCTGCCTGTACTGCGTGCCGTCCTCCTGCATCGCCGCGCTCCCCGGGACCATCTGGCGGCCCCTGACCGGGCCAGCCTCCGACTATCCGTGGTCGGTCCTGTGGCGCGCGGCCGATGACTCCGGTCACGTGCGCGCCGTCGTCGCCTGCGCCCAGGCCATGTCAAAACGCCTCGGCTGGCTCACGCCCGCCAGCCAGCCGACATATAGCCGGGCGGTCGTGCCTTGACGTCAATTGTGACGAAGCGGCCGCGGTGCCGCTTGCCCTGACCATGAAGTGGCACGGGAGCGAATAGCATCGCCACCTCCCGTTCGGAAAGGGATTTAGATCACGTACCTGCCCTCGCGGCACCGCCAGACGTGGCTGCCTCGCCGGCGGATGCGGACCAGGTGGTTACCGGCCACGGTGATGAGCCCTTCTCTGATCGGCTGTTTCCCGCCAGGCAGCGGCGCGCTTGACTGAGCGGTAAGTATCCACCAAGCCCGGTGCCCGCTCGTGCCGTACGCAGGTCAGCTACCCGGGACGAATCCAGAGGGGGAGCACCGATGTCACCGACGCCAGAGGCGGGGCACCTTAACAATCATCACCGCAACACACTTCGCCAGATCTTTCAGCACCCCGTGAGCCACAACATCGGATGGACTGCCGTGGTCTCCCTGCTTGAGTCGATCGGCTCGGTCACAGAGCAGCCCCACGGCAAGCTTGCCGTCACGGTTGGCTCCGCGACCGAGTACTTCGATCCTCCGGCGCGCAAGGACGTCGACACCCAGGCGGTTGTGGACCTGCGCCGGATGCTGAGCGCGATCGGTTACGGGCTGGAAGCCGGGCACGGCGGCCGCACGGGCAGGTAGGCCGACCGGCGTGCGATCGCCCGCCTGGTGACCATCGGCTCCGTGGCTTACGCCTTCACCTGACCTGTTCCCTTACGGTAAGGAATGACGAGATCCGGCCAGGTACAGGCTGGTCCGCAGAGCTGGCCGAGGCGGAGCCGGGGCGTGTTCCCCGACGACAGCCACGACCGGTCCCGCACGTGATGGCGGATACCGGGATTATGTTCGTTGAGGTGACAGCGTTCCCAGCCGCGCTCGGTCCGGAAGATCTCCGTACAGCGGAGCGGGCTGGTCTTAGGCTCTTGGCCGAGCCGGTCATCTGGCATCTGCATGATCCTTCCCGGCGCCCTGTGGCCGTGGGCGGCCTGGCATAGATGGCGTGCTGGCCATACCGGCAGCGATCATGCTTGCCCAGACAGTGTCGTGGCCAGGCCGGTCAGCAGTATGTCGAGGCCGCGTTCGAGTTCGGCGGCGCCGTCGTAGGCGGCCAAGGCGTGGGCGAGGCCGCGGAGCTGCGGGAATTCGCCGATCGGCAGCCGGTACAGGCCCAGCCGCAGCAGGTCGTCTGTCTCGTCCGGGTTGTCCACGAGTTCCTGCAGTTCGTTGAGCAGGTGGCCGTTCAGGAACCCGATGAAGGCCCGGTAGACGTGCAGCGCGTCAGGCCCGCTGAACCCGGCGCGGGTAAGCAGGGCGAGGATGTCCTCGAGCGGGCGCAGGGTGCCGCGTGGGCGGAGCGCGAGCGGGGTGGCCAGCGGCCGGGTGACGAGCAGGGGGACCACGTTGGGGTGTGCTAGCGCCAGGGCGCGGTAGTCGCGTGCGACGGCACGCAGCTGGGCGGCCCAGTCGGGGTCGGCTGCGTCGACGCGGAGCTGGGCGAGCACGGTCTCCACAACGCCGTCGAGCAGCGCCGCCTTGCCAGAGGCGTGCCTGTAGAGGATCATCGGGTCCCGGTCAAGCGCGGCCGCGAGGCGGCGCATGGACAAGGCGCCGACTCCGTCGCGGTCGATGAGCTCAAGCGCGGTGGACAGCACCAGATCCCGGGTGATCTTCCCGCCGCCGCTGCCCACGGCGTCCTTGGCGGCCGGCGGCCGGGTTACCACGATGACACCCGCTCTCCCGCGGCCCGATTGACGCTACGCATTAACCTAGTGTAGGTCTACAACGTGGACACGAAGCCCATCTGGGGTTGCGGCCCTGACGGGTTGTCCCGGTTCGCTCGCACGGCCTGACTCACAAGTCGGCTCGTCACAGCACCGCACCGCGTGGAGCCACCTCAAGGGTGGCAATGCCCCGGCCGTAGAGCACTACGAGCCGGTCGCCATGCCGGCAGCGCAGTACGCCGTTGTCCTCCGCGAGGGTGACGATGACGTGGTCCACGGCCTGGGCCAGCCCGTCTCCGGCGTCGTAGGTGACATCCAGGCGCTCACCTCCGATGAGGCGGACGCGCAGCACGAGCTCGGCCATACCTAGGACCCTAGACCTGTGCCGCCCCGGCTGCCAAGCACACCGCTGGCCGTGGTTGCTCACTCGCCGTGCCCCGTGTTGCCCGTGCCGTTCCCGCCCAGCCGGCAAACGCGGACGCCAGCCAGCCGCACGCGACCGGCAGCAACGATGCGATTCAATGTAGATCTACAATGTTGACAGCATGCCGGTCGGCGTATGTACTGTAGCTCTACGGTGTAGGAGGGAGAATGGGCCAGTCATCACCGAATCGAGAGAACCACTGCCATGACCGTTCAACCGGACATCGTCCTGGTGCATGGCGCATGGACCGACCCGATGACCAGGCGATCCCGCCCGACGCCGAGCGCCACTTCGCCGCCCGCATGAGCGCCACCACACAGATCTGCGGCGCGTCCAGCGCCGGCACGCTTGGTCCTTAGGGCCGTGGACACGCGCTGGCAGGACGCGCAAGCGCCGCTGCGAGCGCCGACAGGGAGGACGATTGTGCCCAAGGCATACGCGCTACTGAGCACGTACCCGCCTACCCAGTGCGGGCTCGCTACCTTTAGCGCCGCCTTGCTCACCCACCTTCGCAGGCTCGGTGATCATGCGTGCGTGGTGCGCGTCCTCGATGAGGAGGCGGCGCCGGGATCGGTGCCGCGAGCCGCGCCTGAGATCGTGCATGACCTCGTCAATGGCTCGGCTCGAAGCGCCGCTGCCGCTGTCGACGTGATCAACGGCTTCGATGCCGTGATCGTGCAGCATGAGTACGGCATTTATGGCGGGCCGGACGGACAGGACCTCGTCTCGCTGCTTGACGCGTTGCGCGTGCCGAGCATCGTGGTCCTGCATACCGTCCTGGCGCAGCCCACCACGCAACAGCGAGCGATCCTCAACGACGTCATCGCCTCCGCCAGCGCGGTCGTCACCATGACGCGGACGGCGCGGACGCGGTTGCTTGACAGTTACGGAACGGACCCGGCGAAGGTCGTCGTGATACCGCATGGCGCCGCGGACTACCGGGTCCCCGCGACACCGCGCGAGGCGGGCCAGCCGCCTGTGGTGCTGACCTGGGGACTGCTGGGGCCGGGTAAGGGCATTGAGCATGCGATCGACGCGGTCGCACTGCTCAGGGACCGAGGACGGAACGTCGCCTATACGGTCGCCGGCCAGACGCACCCCCGTGTGCAGGCACGCGACGGCGAGGCCTACCGGCGTTCGCTCAAGGCGCGGGCGGACGGCCACGGACTGGCGGATCTCGTGCGCTTCGACCCCCGGTTCCTGCCCGCCCGTGCTCTGGGCGATCTGATCGCCGGCGCGGACGTCGTGGTCCTGCCCTACGACTCTCTGGAGCAGGTGACATCCGGGGTCCTGATCGAGGCGATTACCGCGGGGAAGCCAGTGATCTCCACCAGTTTCCCGCATGCCATCGAAGTGCTCGGCGGCGGCGCGGGACTCCTGGTCGAGCGGCAGGACCCGGCGGCCATCGCCGGCGCGCTGCACCGGGTGCTGGCCGAGCCGGGACTGTCCGCGCGAATGAGCCGCCGAGCGGGGGACCTCGCGCCACAGTTGCTGTGGCCGGCGGTCGCACGCCGCTACCGGGACCTTGTCGCGACGGTCGTCCGTTCCCGCGGCGGAGTCGTGGCGTGAACTGCCCAGCTCCGCCGTTCCAGCACCTGCTCCGGCTCACCGATCACGTCGGCTTGTTTGAGCACGCCGACGGTGTCACGCCCCTTCGCGAGCACGGCTACTGCGTCGATGACGTTGCCCGCGGCCTGGTGGTGGTGTGCCGGGAGCCGTCGCCCCGCCACGAGCTAGTCACGCTGGCGCGGCGCTATCTGTACTTCCTCGCGCAGGCGCAGGCGCCCGACGGCAGGTTTCGCAACCGCCTTGGCTATGACCGCCGCTGGCGTGACGATCCGGGAACCCAGGATTGCTGGGGCCGCGCGCTGTGGGGACTTGGCACCGCCGCCGCCCGGGGCCCTGCCGCGGCGATGCGGGAAGAGTCGCTCGCCCGGTTCGGCTCCGGCGCGCAGTTTCGCTCCGAGTGGCCGCACGCCATGGCGTTCGCGGCGCTCGGCGCCGCGGAGGTGCTCAACATCCTGCCTGACCACCCGGCCGCGCTCGGCCTGCTTGACGCCGCCGTTGCCGTTATCGGCGAGCCGTCCGCGAGTGCCGCGTGGCCCTGGCCGGCGCCGCGGCTCAGCTACGCGAACGCGGCGATCGCCGAGGCGGTCATCGTGGCCGGCTGGAGGCTCGACCGTGAACCGGTTCTGCGCGACGGCCTGCGCATGCTGGAATGGCTGCTGGCAGGCGAGACCAGGAATGGGCACCTGTCGGTGGTGCCCGCGGGAGGCTGGGCTCAGGGCGAGCACCGTCCCGGCTTCGACCAGCAGCCGATCGAGGTCGCCGCGCTGGCCGACGCGTGCGCGCGCGCGGCGGCGGTGACCGGCGACTCTAGCTGGCTGTACGGCGTCGGCATGTGCGTGGCGTGGTTCCTCGGCGACAATGACGCCAAGATTCCGCTGCTAGACGCGCAGACCGCCGGCGGCCACGATGGCCTCGCTCCAGCGGGCCGTAACCGCAACCAGGGAGCGGAGTCGACGCTGGCGATGATCTCCGTGCTCCAGCAGGGCTGCCGAGTCAGCGCGCTACCTCGGTGACGGGAGACGATCGTCCGATGCTCAGCAGGACGCTGCACCGGCTGGTACCTGACGCCTCACGGACAGTGAGCCGCCTCTTCGTGCCTGGACAGGAAACCCTGATCAGGGGCGACTCCCGGGCCAAAGCCGTCATCGACCGCGTCCTGACGATGACCGAGGGCGAGGCAGACCGCGCGCTCGCCCGCACGAGGGACAGGTTCGCCGGCCGACTTCGCGACCTGGACAGCACCCTGGAACGCCACTTCGAGCTAGTCGCGCACCGGCTAGGCGGCGAGATCACGGTGAGCGCCTCCCGGCGCCGCCTCATCGGCGCGTACTTCACCCAGCTGTACGCGCTGGAGGCGGCGGCGCTGTTCAACCCGTCGATGGTGCCGCATCCCGACCAGGCAGGCTGCGGCCCGGGAGAGCTCCGCTTCGTCATGAGCCTGCGTGCGGTCGGCGAAGGCCACCTGTCGAGCGTCGAGTTCAGGACCGGCACGATCAGCGGCGAGTCCGCGGTCAGCATCGAGGCGCCAGGACCATTCCCCGACGCTGGGCACAGCCGCCCGGGGACCTGCGATCGTGGCGTCCTCCAGGAGAAGCTGGCCGAGCTCGGCCATGTCGGGGAGGACGCGCAGTTGCTGTGCAGCCTGCTGCCGCGACGCTTCGGCATGACTGAGCTCGATGCCGCCATCAGCGAGCTTTCCCGGCAGCAGGCGACCCGCGGAGACTCCAGGGCACTTGTCGACCGGGCCCGATGGGCGGCCGCGTCCTGCTACCAGGTCGAGTTCGATAAGGAGCACGCACTCTCCGAGCGGGTTCTGTGGCCGGGGGGACCTGCCGAGCGCCAAGGCATGGAAGACGCGCGGTTCGTGTGCTTTACCGACGGCGAAGACCTGACCTACTACGCGACGTACACCGCGTTCGACGGCAGCGAGGTCGCATCGCACCTGCTGGAAACCGCGGACTTCCGGACCTTTACCGTCTCCCCGCTCGCGGGTCCCGCCACCCAGAACAAGGGGATGGCGCTGTTTCCCCGCCGCATCGGCGGCCGCTATGCCGCGCTGTCGCGCTGGGACAGGGAGAGCAACGCGATCGCGTACTCAGGTGACCGCCATCGCTGGGGCCCGGCCGTCACCATCCAAGCACCCGAGCGCCCGTGGGAGCTGATCCAGCTCGGCAACTGCGGCTCGCCGATCGAGACTCCGGCGGGATGGCTGGTCTTCACCCACGGCGTCGGCCCCATGAGGGAGTACGCCATCGGCGCCATCCTGCTCGACCTGGACGAGCCCGAGCGCCTGATAGGCGTGCTGCCGGAACCGCTCCTCCTGGCCGACGAGTCCGAGCGTGACGGATATGTCCCGAACGTCGTATACTCCTGCGGCTCCCTGCTCCACAGCGGGACGGTCGTGCTGCCCTACGGCTGCAGCGATTCCTCGGTGCGGATCGCGACCGTCGACCTCGCGCAGCTGCTGGCCGAGCTGACCGGATGAAGCGGGACATCCTGACTTGCCAGGCGCGCGTTCTGCTGGGGTCGCCCCGGTATGGCCGGCCGTTGGCGCCTTCATAATGGGGTGCGTGGAGGACTTGTGGCGCCGTCACGTAAGCGCGCGTCTTGCGATCGAGGTGCACGAGCCACTCGAGATGGTTCTCCAGCTAGCCGTGCCGGACATGCCCGGCGCCTATCGGCGGGAAAGCCTGACGATCACCCGCGACGCGCAGCTCCTGGCGGCGACGGAGGTGGCCATTCCCGGCGAGGGGCGCTCGCACGTGCTGAGAGTGCGGCCCGGCCGGGTACTCGTCAGTTACCAGGCCACCGTTGAGGGCCGGGCCGCCTCGCCGGAGGTGACCCCTGCCGATCGCCTGACCTACCTCCGGCCGAGCCGGTATGCCGAGTCTGACCAGCTGGTCGCGTTGGCCCACGCCGAGTTCGCCGGCATCAGCGGGGCGCCGGACTTGCTCGCGGCGGTGTCGTCCTGGGTCGGCACGCAGCTCAGGTACGTGCCCGGCAGCAGCGGGCCGACCGACGGCGCGGTGCATACGCTGCTCCGCCGGCAGGGAGTGTGCCGCGACTACGCTCACCTCGTTGTGGCGCTGCTGCGGGCGCTGGACGTCCCGGCCCGGCTAGCCGCCGTGTATGCGCCCGGGCTGGAGCCGATGGATTTCCACGCGGTGGCGGAGGCGCTCGTGGACGGCTGCTGGCGCGTCGTGGACGCGACCCTGCTCGCGCCGCGCGCCAGCCTGGTGCGGATAGCCACCGGCCGCGACGCCGCCGACACCGCGTTCCTGTCCACGTACGGCGGTTCCGCGACGCTGGTCGGCACCGAGGTCATGGCGGTGCTCGACGGGGACTTGCCTGCCGATGACGTGACCCGGCTGATGACCATCGGCTGACCTCTGAGGCTTCGCTCTGGCATCAGCACTCTGGCGGCACAGCCTCGTCACTTGCACTGTAAGACGTTTTGTCTTACAGTGCAGCTATGGCCGACACGATCACGATCCGCACCGATGACGAGACCGAGCACGCCCTCGACGTGCTGACCCGTGGCGGCATCTCGCGGTCCGCCGCCATCCGGCAAGCCGTCCTGGAAGCGGCCGCCCGCAGCGAACGGGCGGCGCGGATGCGCAGGGAGGTACTGCGGATGGAACTCGGCGACCCGGACGGCGTCAACGTCGCGGAAGAACTGGCCCGCGACCGCTCCGGCGAGCGCTGATGATCTACCTGGACTCCGCAGCCGTCGTCAAGCTCGTCCACGCCGAGGCAGAATCGGCGGCCCTGCGCGCCTGGCTCGACGAGCGCGCCGAGACAGGATGGATCAGTTCCGCGCTCACCGAGATCGAGTCCTTCCGGGCCCTTGCCCGGTACGCACCCGGCGCCGCCTCCAGGCTCCCCGCCGTCCTGGACCTCATCGACCTCATCCCCCTGGACCCGCCCATCCGGATCCTCGCCCAGACCGCCCGGCCCGCCACCGTCCGCAGCCTGGACGCCATCCACCTCGGCACCGCCCTGCACGCCCGCCCCGCACTGACCTCCTTCGTCACCTACGACAAGCGCCTCCTCGACGCCGCAACCGCAGCAGGGCTCCCGGCCGACGCACCCGCCTAGCCCGCGGTGACAACCCAGCCGCACTCTCCCAGCCACTCCAACTGCAACCGACGGACCGCGCCCACTGCGATTGCGGAAGGTAACAGCAGGCGGCAGTCGTCTCGAGGATCGCACCGCGCCCCTGCCGTTTTTGCGCGGTTCGGGAGTGGCTCGACATGAGGGCCCACCACGCGCAAGGACGTCGGATCTGCGGGGCTGTGACTGCCAAACCGTGAGCCCTGGTCGGCGGTCAGCTGTCATGACGATTACTCGCAGGCCTGCCCGCCAGTGGAGGAAGCCGCTTAACCGAAGCGACATAATCACCCCTTGCGGACGTCCCTAATCACAGTAATAAATTAGCGCAAGTGAATTGGTGCAGTCACGTATTGCCGCCTTTAAGCGAAATTGGTATCGTTCACGCGCGCCACCCAGGAAACGGGCGGCGAGATCCCCGATCGCTGCCCGATCCGGAGGCAAGAGTCTCCGGGCGGGGCTTATCGCGAAGGCCGGCGCGGCCAGGTACCGCCGTCGGCCAGCGACATTGCGCTACTGCGCGGAAGGAACCACTCTATGACCGCCGTGACGCTCACCATCGAGCCGGATGCGCTCCTCGGACTGAACGCTCTTGTGGAACTGAGCCGCGCCGGGGACCGGGACGCCGGCGACGCCGCAGCGGCCGCAGGCACCGCCACCGAGACCGACGCCGTCGGCAAAGCGCAGGATCTGCTGCGCGCGGCGATCGCCAGCAAACTAGACGCGGCCAGCCTCCCGTGGGCTCCGTCCCGGGAGACGGTCCTTGATGCGCTCACCCGGCCGGGCCGGTCACCCCGCGCGGCGCGCCGCCTGACGGAAAACGCGAAGGTGCGCAGGTCCGGCCTCAGCGCGCTGGCCGTCGTCGTTCTTGTCTTGCTGTGGGGCGGCTACGGGGACGGCTGGCGGTGGACGGGCTTCGCGGGCAACGGGCAGCTGTGGGACTGGCTGCACCTGCTGCTGCTGCCCGTCGTCCTGGGCACCTTCCCGCTGTGGATCCGGCACAGGGAATACATCAGCCCCGCCCGGCGTCTCGCCTACGCGATCGCGATAGCCGCCTGGATCGCCTTTGTGGTCGCGGGTTACCTGGTCCCGCTGAACTGGACCGGATTCGCCGGCAATACGTTGTGGGACTGGTTCGAGCTGATCATCTTTCCGGTGGCGCTAACCACGTGGAAGATGTGGCCGTCGCTCGGCAAGACGCTGACCGCCTATCAGAGAGCAGCCATTGCGATCCTGACCTCTGCGTGGATCATCACCATCATCGGCGGCTACTGGCTGAGCTGGGCCTGGACCGGCTATTCGGGTAACACCCTGTGGGACTGGCTGCAGCTCCTCCTCGCGCCGATCGTGTTCCCGAGCATTGTGATCCCGACGATGGTCAGGTGGGTCTCTGGCGACGCCGCCGGGCAGGCGAAGCGCGACGAAGAGGAGCGCAAGGCGGCCATCCTGACGCGCGCGGGGTCGTCAGGGACGGCAACCGGGACAGCCGCCCACGAGCCCGCCCCCGCTGAGAGCCTGTAGATAAACGGGGCTATACAGGCGCGAACTGAACATGATCGCGCGCATAATGTGCGAGCGGTCGCATTAAACCGAGCGCCGGTTGCTTTCGCGACGATCCGTAACTAGCCAGCGTGGCTGGCGCCGGTTCTTGCGCGGTCACGGCGGTGCTGGAGGTACTGGCGTTCCGCGGTGTCGTGGGTCAGGCTAAGCGCGCTTTCGTAGGCATCGGCGGCCTCTTCCTGCCGGCCGAGCCGGTCGAGCAGGTGCGCGCGGGTCGCTCTGGCCGGCTGGAAGAGGCGGGCGTTCTGGCCGGCTTCCGCAAGGAGCTCGTCGAGCACGGCCAGTCCCGCCGCGGGCCCGTCGACCTCGGCGGTGACGGCGGCGAGCGCGACGCTGCTGCCGAGGGACGGCGCGACCGCGTGCAGCAGGCGGTGCAGGGTGAGCAGCGTCGGCCAGTCCGTCGCGCCGCCCTGCTGCCTGGCGCAGTGCACTGCCTGGATGGCGGCCTCGAGCTGGAACCGCCCCAGCTCTCCGCACGCGTGGGCGGCCCGCAGGTGCTCGTGGGCCCGGCTGATCAGTGGTGAGTTCCACAGCGCGGGATCCTGGTCTGCGAGCGGAACGAAACACCCGCCGCAGTCGATCCGCGCCGGCGCGCGTGCCGCCGAGAGCTCGACCAGGGCCGCGAGCCCGTGGGCTTCGGGATCGCCGGGCACGAGGTCGGTGAGCACCTCGGCGAGGTGCAGCGCCTCTGAGGGCAGCCGCCGGTCTTCCTGCCCGGTCGCCCAGTCGATGACATAGGCGCCGTAGACCGCCTCAAGGACCGAGGCCATCCGCGCCGGGAGGTCGGTCCGGTCCGGGATGCGGAAGGCGATGCCCGCCGCCTTGATGCGCCTCTTCGCCCGTACCAGGCGCGTCGCCATCGTGGACGTGGGCACCGAGAACGCCCGCCCCACCTGCTCGGCCGTGAAGCCGAGCACCGTGTTGAGCATCAGCGGGGTGCGCACTGCGGGTTCGATCGCCGGGTGCGCGCACACGAGCATCAGTTCAAGCCGCCGGTCAGGGATCGCGTCGACGTCGATGTCATCGAGATGCGCCAGCGGGTCCGCGGCGTCGAGGGGCACGGAACGCCGTGCCTGCGCGTACTTCCACTGATCGCGCAGCCGGTTGCGGGCGACGGTCAGCAGCCACGCGTCGGGGTTGCCAGGCACCCCCTGCGACGGCCACGTCCGCAGCGCCCGCTCGAAGGCGTCGCCAAGCGCGTCCTCCGCGGCGGCAAGGTCATTCGCGGACGAAGCGAGCAGCGCCAGCAGCCGCCCGTAGCTGTCCCTGGCCGCCACCTCCGCAGAGCGGGTCGCCACCTCCGCGCAGCGGGCCGCCGGCCCCGGCTCTCCCTGGCCGGGGCCGGCTTCCCGCCTTTCGTCGCCGGACGTCAGCGTGTCCACGCGCCGTCGACGAAGGCGGTCGCGGTCGGGCGCACCTCGATCACGCCCCACTGGGCGCCCGGGCACTTCTCGGCCCAGCCGATGGCCGCATCAAGATCGGGTACGTCGAGCACGAAGATCCCGGCCAGCGCCTCCTTCGTCTCGGCGAACGGCCCGTCCTGCACCCGCAAGCCCCCTTCCCTGCGGGTCACCGTCGTCGTCGCCGCCGTCGGCTGGAGCACGTCGGCCGACAGCAGCACCCCGGCGGACGCCAGCGCGCGGCCGTAGGCACCGAATGCCTGCATGGCCTCCGCGATCGCCTCCTCGCTGATCTCTCCCTCGCCGGGCTCCCGGTAGTGCATCAGCAGTGCGTAACGCATCGTCGTTGCCTCCCATCCCAGTGTCGCGCCTCTCGCGACACCGGCACCAAGGTGACGATCGGACAACTCGCAGATCGTCAGCCGGGAGGCAAGGCCCTGCCCATGAAGCGGCTGAAGTCCGGCGTGGCGGCGGTCGTCACGCCACCACTTGGCCCTTGCTGACCACGGTGATGCCCCCCGCGGACACGACGAATCCGCGGGCGCGGTCGTGCTCCTTGTCCACCCCTACCGTGGCGCCCTCCAGCACGGCCACGTCCTTGTCCAGGATTGCGTACTCCACGACCGCCCGGCGCTGGACGTGGGCATTGTCCAAGATCACCGCCCGGTTCACCCGGGACCGGCCATCCACGCGGACTCCCGGCGACAGGACCGAGTTGCGTATCAGCGCTCCGGATACGATCGCACCGGAACTGACCACGCTGGTGACTGTCTGTCCCGGCCGGTCGGCGGCCTCGTGGACGAACCTGGCCGGCGGCTGGCAGGGCAGCCGCGTCACGATCGGCCAGAGGTCGTTGTACAGGTTGATCGGCGGGTTCACCGCGCATACATCCATTTGTGCGTTGAAATAGGAATCGATCGCCCCCAGCTCCCGCCAGTAGCCGCGGTCGCGTTCGCCGGCCCCGGGGACCTCGTTCCGCCGGAAGTCGTAGGCATGGGCGGCCCGTTCGCGCGCCAGCCTGGGGATGATGTCGCCGCCCATGCTGTGCCCGCTGTCATCGTCGGCCGCGTCCTTGTGCAGCGCCTCGATCAGCACGTCGGGGTTGAACACATAGAGGCCCATGGACACGAGCGCCTCATCAGGGCGGCCGGCGCGGCCCCGCGGGCTGGCGGGCTTTTCCAGGAACGCATCGATGCTGTGGCCATCGGCGGCGGCCTGCGCCACGCCGAAGTCCGTCGCGACTGCCCGCGGCATCGGGATCGTCGAGACCGTAACCCCCGCCCCCCAGGCCACGTGCTGGTCGATCATCTGCATCGGGTCCATACGGTAGACGTGATCGGCTCCGCAGACCACGACCAGGTCCGGCCGGTGTTCATCGAGCAAGCTCAGCGACTGGTAGATCGCGTCCGCCGAGCCGACTTGCCAGCTCGGTCCGCGCCACTGCTGCGCCGGCACCGCGATCACCTGGCCGCCCGACGTGCTGTCCGGCCCCCAGGCGGTCGCCAGATGCCGGTCCAGGCTGTGGCTCTTGTACTGGGTCAGCACGCAAATCCGCCGAATCCCGGCGTTGACCAGGTTGGAAAGCGTGAAATCCACCAGCCGGTACAACCCGCCGAACGGAACGGCCGCCTTAGCCCGCTCCGCCGTCAGCGGCGTTAGCCGGCGCCCAGGCGCCCCCGCCAAGACGATGCCAAGAACCCGCTTGCCAGTCATCCCCGGCCCCCCTGCCGCACCCCATCACGGCCTATGAACGAAGCGCGACGCATAGCGAGCGCTGCGAGCAACTGGGGGGACGACCGGCCCGCGCCGGCGAGCGCGAGACGATCTTCCCTCCGTGTTCCCGGCGGCAGACAAGCTCAATCGTGAGCAGAGCCGCAGTACCGGCGATATTGATCACCGGCCGGGCATCGCGGCACCCGGTCGGCGCGGCGTCAGCTGGTCACCGTAGCGTGAAACGTATGACCAGGCGCGGCCCGTTTGCTGACCTGCCGCGCGAGGCGGCGATCCTGTCCGCGGTGTCGTTCACCGTGGCACTCGGCTACGGGATCGTGGCCCCGGCCATCCCCGCCTTTGCCCGCCAGTTCGGTGTAAGCGTCGCCGCCGCGGCAACCGTGATCAGCGCGTTCGCGCTGATGCGGGTCGCGTTCGCGCTGCCGGCCGGCCGGCTGGTGGACCGGTTCGGCTCACGGCGGGTGATGGCGACCGGCATCGCCGTCGTCGCGGTCAGCAGCGTGCTGGCCGGGTTCTCCCAGTCGTTCACCCAGCTGCTTGTGCTGCGCGGCGTGGGCGGACTTGGCTCGGCCATGTTCTCGGTGAGCGCCCAGGCACTGCTGCTGGCCAGCGTGCCGAGCAGCCAGCGGGGCCGGGCCAGCGGCCTGTACACCGGCGGGTTTCTGCTCGGCGGGATCACCGGCCCGGCGCTCGGCGGAGTGGTGGCCGCCTGGTCGCTGCGCGCGCCCTTCTTCCTGTACGGCGCGCTGCTCGTGGTGCCGGCGGTGATCGCCGCGGTCGCGCTCCGGTCGGCCTCGCGTCCAGTCACCCATCGGGCAGCCGCCAGCCCGCGCGCAAGCCTGGCCGTGCTGGCCGCCGCGCTGCGCAGCCGCGCCTACCGGGCGGTCGCGGCAGTGAACCTCGCCGACGGCTTCGCCGTGCTCGGCATCCGCGGCGCGATCATCCCGCTGTTCGTGCGCGACTCGCTGCACCGCCCGGCGACCTGGACGGGCATCGGGTTCCTGGTGTTCGCTGCCCTGAACGGGGCGGCGCTGCTGCCCGCCGGGCGGGTTGCCGACACGCTCGGCCGGCGGCCGGTCATGGTGGCGGGCTGCGCGATCTCGGCGGCCGGCCTGCTGCTGCTCGCCGTGCTGCCCGGCCCGTGGGCGTACCTGGGCGCGCTCGCGGTAGCCGGCGCCGGGTCCGGGCTGCTTGACGTCGCGCCGTCGGCGATGCTCGGCGACCTGGTCGGCACGCAGGCCCGCCAGGGCGGCATCCTGATCGCGTGCTTCCAGATGGCGGGCGACGCCGGTGCGGTCACCGGGCCGGTCGTGGCGGGCCTGCTTGTGGACAGCGCGTCCTACCCGGCGGCGTTCGGCCTGGCCGGCGGCGTTCTTGCCGTCGCCGCCCTGCTCGCTTTCCTGGCACCGGAATCTCATCACGACCGGGGCGCCCCCGCGTAGCCGCCAGGCTCGTCACCGCCTGATGAAATCATCAGGCCGCGGCCGATGAGTCACCGCTACTGCGGTCGTCTACCTGGCAAGGGTCAGCGCAGTGCCCGAGGAGACAGCGTGGCCGAATCGTCTTACCTTCGCTATCCGCACATTGCGTGCGATCTCATCACGTTCGCGGCTGAGGACGACGTCTGGCTCACCCTCGCTGAGCGAGGCGGCAGACGGTCGTGGCACCCAGGCACGGCGGCTGACCGCTGACCGGGCCCCGGTGCTGCATCCGCGACTGAACCCCGCCGCGACCCACGTGGCCTGGGACCTCCACTCGCGACGGCACCCGGTCGCTCAGCCGCCGCTGCTCGACCGCCTCGGCTGCGCGGACGACCTGCACGATCTGCTGCGGGAGTTGCAGGGCGAGACGCGGACCTCGCACACCGGAGTGCTGCCGCCTGGCGGCGGCGCCGATCCGTCGCTCACGCAGGGCCTGCTGGGCGCCGACCTTGACCGCACCAAGGACGGGACCTGGCGGATCGCGCGGATCCTGCCTAGCGAGTCGTCGGTGATCGGCGCGCGCTCCCCGCTGGCCGCCCCGGGCATTGAAGCGGCACCGGGCGATCTCATGCGACGCCTCGGCGCTGGTAGCCGAGAGGCTCGGGCGGCGCATCATCGGCTGGTACCTGTCGCGGCATGAGGGACCGTCGAGCTACCCGTTCGAGACGCGCTGGAACAGCGCCCGGTAGCCTCTCCGCCCACCCTCTGACACCGGCGCGATCGTCAGATCGCCAGGCGTGCGATGCTCAGCGTCGTGGTGGCGGGCGACACACCGAGTGCCGTGCGATAGTTGGGGGTGGCGGCAACGTACGCCCAGGTCAGATTGCCATTGGGTAGCACACCGATGGTCCCCGAGATGTGGGCGGGAATCGTAATCGCCGGGAACAGCGCCTTGCCGGCGTAGCTGATCACCTCGACGTGGGTTCCGCTGAACGTCCCAGTACAGGTGCCCGCCGAGCACTTCGCGGACGAGACGCTCTCCCAGGAGACCAGGAGGGCGGTCTTGCCGTAGGGCGCGAGGTGCACGTTGACGTGGTCGGTGCCCGCATTGGTGGTCAGGTAGATCGTGCTTCCGTTCGGCTTCGAGGCGGTGCTCATGAAGTGGACGGCTACCTGGTGAGTCTTCCAGCGCGGCGTGACAAGCCAGCCGCGACCGCTGGAATCGGCCGGGTTCTTGACCGCCTTGACGGCACCGCGTGAGGCCCAGGCGACCGCGTAATGCCCGTTGCTGAGCTTGACGAGGTCGCCGGAGTTCTGCGGGAAAGTGCCGCCGCAGTAGCCGGCCCAGCATTGCTCACGCTGGATGACGGGCGCGTTATCAGGTGCGCCGATGCCGGTGGAGACGAAGATGCCGGACCGCCAGTCATCCCCGCACAGCGAGGGGAAGTCGCCGTTGGGGCCAGCGGTGATCGCGATGCCCTCGTTGTGGCTGCAGCCCCAGGACCAGCCGCCGGCCAGGATCTTGCCGGCCGCGCTCAGGTACACGAGCTTGTCACCGAAGTGGCCGTCGGCAAAACCGCCGGCACCGTGGATGACGAAGTAGGCGCCGTACTCTTTCCCGTTCCACGCCAGGGCACCGTCAAGGACAGGGGCCGTGTCGTCAGTCGCGGCGCTCGTGAGGCGGGTCTCAAAGGCGCGCTTGCCGCCCCGAAAGCTGATGAGCGCGGCTGCGGTCTCGTGCCACTTGTTCGAGTCTGGCACCCGGGTGAGAAGCGTGAAGCCGTTGTCGAAGGCGACGAGGCCGCTGACCTCACTGGTGCCCGGTATGACGGTGTCGGCGCCCCTTCTGGTGAGGCCTGCGGTGAGCGGTGTCACGTGCACGCCGTTCGCGGCGGGCCACGCCGCCCAGGCGCTCCCGTCCGGAGCCGTCGCGAGGTCGACCCGATTCCATTCCGCAAGCTCGTTGTAGCCCTGCTGGAGGTAGTGCAGGCTGGTTGGCAGCTTGATCTTGGTCGTGGTCAGCTGGCTCGCGGTGAGGCCGGTAGTGACGGCGCCCACGTCGACGACCGAGGTCGTAGGCGCAAAGGCGCCCACTCCCCCGCCGACGGCCGAGCAGGAAGCCAGACCCACCGTCAGCGACGCCACAGCCGTGATCGTGCGAACCAAACGAAACATGCGCAACCTCTCTTGGGATCCCTGTCGGAGCGAAGGTTCGCACTGCAATCGCGGCGATCACACCGGAATCATCCGGCACGTTGGAAAGTCGTAATAAAGCTTGTATCGGGACCGCGGGCCGTTACCGGCACCGGCACCGGCACCGGCAGGCCCAGTGCTCCACCTAAGCAGGTCACTACGGTCCGTCTCATCAACCGCCTGCGAGGATTGCCAGGTGGAGGTACTCAGCAGCCGCATCCTGTTGCGCCCGGCTGATCTGGACCGGAGCAGGCGCTTCTATCGCGATGTGCTGGGCCTGGCGGTCTATCGCGAGTTCGGGCCTGCCGACGATCCCGCCGTCGTCTTCTTCCTCGGCCAGGGGCTGCTGGAGGTATCGGGCCACGCGCCGGGCCCAGCCGGGCCGTCGGTGATGATCTGGCTGCAGGTCAGGGATGTCCGCGCCGAGCACGACCGCCTGACCGCGGCCGGGGTCCGCGTCGTGCGCGAGCCGGTGCTGGAGCCGTGGGGCCTGGTAGAGATGTGGATCGAAGATCCCGATGGCGTCGCGATCGTGCTGGTCGAGGTTCCCATCGACCACCCGCTGCGCCGCGACCCGAGATGACCCAGAGATCAAAGCCCTTGGAAAAGTCTTGGCCAGGGTGTCGAATCGGCACGAGTGCGTTCGTAGCGAAAGTGAGCGGCAGTCGTCCGGACTGCCCGGCAGCACAGGAGACTGAGATGGCGCTGTACCTGATCGCCTTCAACGACGAGTGGGTGCCCGAGCTCACGCTGGAGGAACTGCGCGAGGCAGGCAAGGCCGGCCGGGCCGTGATCGAGGAGATGACGACCGCCGGCGTCTTCGTCTTCAGCGACGGCGGCCTGGACGCGTCGACCGCCGTGTGCAGCGTCGACCCTGGCAGCGGCTCGCCCGTCTTCACCGACGGGCCGTTCACCGAGACCAAGGAGCACCTCGGCGGTTTCGCGGTCGTCGACGTGCCCGGCGATGACCAGGCGCGGTACTGGGCCGGCAGGATCGCGGTCGCGGTCGGCTGGCCGCAGGAGGTGCACCGCTTCCCGCATCGCGCGATGAACGCTGACACACAGCCTGAAGCTCTGTCTTAACTGCGATGTCCGGCCCATGTGGCCGCCGAACGCACGCTCCGTACGCGCTTTAGCGTGCTCCTGCAGGCGAGGTGCTGCCAGGTGAAGGCAGCACGGCGGCCGCTGCCCGGCGGCGGGCGCGGCGCTGCCGGACGTGGCTGGTGCCCGGCATCGGGTAGATCTCGGCTTCGCGTTCCGGCGCGTGGCGGCGTTCGGCCAGGTGGAGCAGGTCCATGCGGACCAGCACGGCCAGGGACCCGGCCAGCCAGATCCCGAGGACGAGCAGCGGGTGCTGCAGGCTGGCGTCCGGGAGGTACGCCACGTCGCGGGCGGCGGACACGATGGCGCCGTTCGGCAGCCACGGCGCGACCTGGCGGAAGCCGTCGGGCAGGAACGCGAACGCGAGCGTCCCGCCGGACACGGCGTTGCCGATGAAGACGAAGGCGAGCGCGGCGAGGCCGGTTCCCGGCAGCCCGACGACCGCCTGGCAGGCGGCGATGAACGCCACGAACGCGAGCGCGCCCAGGAACCCCACGCCGATCAGCGCGAGGGTCGCGTTGGTCAGAGCGCCGAAGACCACGTTGAGCACGAGCGCGCTGGCGAGGGCCGCCAGCAAGGCGAACAGGGCCGCGGCGGCGATCCGCCACCAGACCGGAAGCGCCTCCCGGCGAGGAACAGGCCGACTCCCCCGATCACGCTCGGGACCAGCAGTCCGAGTTCGAACACGAAGACCGACAGGCCCGCCCGGACGCTGGCCGGCAGCGGCGCGACGTCAAGCGGCCGTGCGCGTCGCCGCCGAGGTCGCCCCCGGCGACCTGGACACGCTCCCGGAGCGCATCGCGGCGGCGTTCGTGGCGGAGACGGAGCCCGCGGGCGGCGGTCAGACGCCTTTCGTCGTTGCCCTGATCCGCAGCGCCGCTTCAGGCGAGGATGCCGCGATGCCGCTCTACGCGGCGGCCGAGCGCGAGGTAACCGCGGCCTTCCGCCGGGTACTCGGCCCGGGCACCGAGGTGTACGCCAACCTGCTCACCTCGCTGGTCATCGGCGTCACGTTCGCCCGCCACGTCGCCCGCACCGGCGCCCTCGCGGAGCTCGACCGGGACGAACTCGTCGGCTACCTCGTGCCCGCCATCCGGGCACTGCTGGCCCCGGCTGTCACCGCCGCGCAAGCTGCGGGCCAGTACTCAGGGCCGGCTGGGTAGCCCGGCAGGCAGGCTGAGTAATCGGACCGATGCCGGCCACTCCGGCCGCGGCGATCCTGAAGACATGAGCCAGACAATCAGCATGAACCCTCCCGCCCGCGCCCGCCGGCAAGCACCCGGCCGCCCTGGACAGGACACCCTCACGCCCGGGCGCGACCCCCTGGCCGCGTTCGCCGCCATCCTTATCGGCACCGCGGCCACCGCGGCCAGCGGCTGGGCCGCCGGCCGCACTGCCGCCATGGCCGGGACCAGCCACCCGCTGCTCACGGTGGCATGCGGCATCCTCGTCACCGCCGCCATGGCGCTGGCCTTCACCCGTCGCAGGGTCCTGGCCGTACTCCTGCTGTGCGCAGCCGCAGCCATGCCCTGGATCCCCGCCATCGACTTCCTCCACCACGTATGGCAGTTGGCGCCGGCCAGCACGCGGGGCTGACGCCGAAACCGCACCGCTCAGAACCCACGCCGGCACCACAGCCGCTGAAAAGCCGGGCCGCCCCGCCTACCAGCCCAGTTCGCTGAGCCGTCTGTCGTCGATGCCGAAGTGGTGGGCGATCTCGTGGATGACGGTCTTGCGGACCTGGTCCCGCACTTCCTGCCTGGTACGGCACGACGCGCAGATCGCCTCGCGGTAGATGGTGATCCGGTCGGGCAGCATCCCGGCGTACCCGGTCGTCCTGCTGGTGAGCGGGACGCCCTGGTAGAGCCCCAGCAGTCCGGGCGGGCCGGGGCGGTGCTCCACCGTGACGGCGACGTTGCTCATCAGCCGCCCGAGTTCCTCAGGCAGTCCGTCGAGCGCCTCGGCGACCATCTCCTCGAAGCGCTCCGGTTCAACCTCGACCACCAGTCCATTATCTGGCGGGAACCGCGTGCCCTGACAGGACACCGTACAGCCCTGGCAGCGTGCTCGAGCAATTCCCTTTAGCGATTGCGGTACGGCAAAATCGCACCCATGGTTAAGCGGCTCTTGGAAGTTAGCCGGGAACCTGCTTTCGGTTGATTACGGGTTGCTTCTGCGTGCTGGTTGCGGTGGGTGACTGTCGCCGGGTTCCTCGGGTGCAGGCGATGCGGACGCGGTTGCGCTGGTTCTCGGGGTTGCGGAAGCCGTAGGCGAGGCGGACTTCGAGCTTGGCGATGCGGTTGAGGCTCTCCGACGTGGTGTTTGGTGACGCCGGTCAAGACGGCGGTGACGATCTCGTCTTCCCAGCGTGAGACGGTGCCGGCGAGGACGGCGAGCTCGGGGACCGCGTCGTTCTTGGTGCACCAGTCGTAGAAGGTGAACAGGCGGTCGCGGACCTGGCGCTCGCAGGGCGCGGACCCGGTGACGCGGGCCCGGAGGTTCAGCACGTCGCGCAGTTTCTCCTTCGCGATCCAGGCGAGCAGGACCTGCTGCCCGTGCCCGTCGGCGTCGAGGGTGTCGATGACCTTCTCGAACTTCTCCCGGGACAGGTTCTCCAGGTTGCGGCCGAGCAGGCCCTTCAGCCCGTACTCCGGGTCGCCTTTCTTACCGCGCCGCCCGTACTTGTCCCGGGTCGCGCGGCGGCGCACGTCGCCGGGGGCCTTGACCGCGAGCTGGACGACGTGGAACAGGCCGGCGGCGACCCGGGCCTGCGGCAGCGCGCGGCGGACGGCGGCCAGGAACACGGTGCACATGTCGATGGCGACGACCTCGACGCGGTCGCGTCAGGCGGGCGGGGCGCTGAGCAGCCAGTATGCGGCGTCGGCGGCGGTGCGGCCCTGCACCTGGCCGAGCATGCCCTGCCGGTCGGACAGGTGGCAGAAGTTCACGTGCCAGCGATCCGCGACCGTGACGTACCGCCCGGTCTCCTCGTCGCGGCGCCAGCGGGCACGGCCGCGCCGGTGCTCGTCGATGCCCAGGTGAACGACGGGCTCCGGGTCCCGGTCCAGCGTCTCCTCCACCCGGGCGGCGAACGCGTCCTGGGCGACGGGCCGCGACACGCCCGCGTGCCGGGCCGCCTCGGCGGGGGTCATCCCCCGGTCGGCGACCTCGGACGCGCACTGGTCTTTCAGCCGGGGCAGCACCCGGCAGCCCGGGGGATGAC
>Ga0335083_10002859_pt1 | contig 22598 bp, 24 predicted proteins | sample Lox_Sample_42_FD_206716 | JGI IMG/M metagenome (GOLD analysis project Ga0335083, IMG submission 206716) | Soil microbial communities from Loxahatchee National Wildlife Refuge, Florida, United States - Lox_Sample_4.2 | ecosystem: Environmental > Terrestrial > Soil > Wetlands | place: USA...
CAGGATGACGTCGCGCCAGCGGCCGTGGTGCTGACCGATGCGCTCCCGGGTGCCGACGACTCGGAACCCGGCGACCCGGTGCAGGGCCAGGCTGGCGGTGTTCTCCGGGAAGATCCCGGACTGGATGGTCCAGATCCCGGCGGCCTCGGTGGAAGCGATCAGCGTGTCCAGGAGCCGGCGGCCGGTGCCGCGGCCGCGGACGGCGGGGTGGACATAGACGGAGTGCTCGACGACCCCGGCGTAGACGCAGCGGCCGGAGACGGCCGAGGCGGCGACCCACCCGGCGACCTGTCCCCCGGTGGTCGCGACGAACCGGTGAGCGGGCAGCCGGGCCGCGGTGAAGGCCGCCCAGCCCGGCGCGCGGGTCTCGAAGGTGGCGTTGCCCTCCTCGATCCCGGCCTGGTAGATCGCCAGGACGGCGGCGGCGTGCGCGCCGGTCATCGGCTCGATGCGCACGTCTGCGCCGGAGGCTGGCATGGCTACGGCCTGATGGCGCGGATGATCGCCGAGTGGACCCCGTCGCCGACCTGGTGCGTGGCGGTGATGCTGACGCCGGTGAATCCGGCGCGGATCAGCCCGTCGCGGTACTCAGTGAAGGAGGGGGCCCCGGCGATGCAGCCGACCTCGGCACCGCGTTCCCGCTGCCGGGCAGGAGTGAGGTGATCCTCGGCGAGGATGTCGGAGATGCCCAGGCGGCCGCCGGGACGCAGCACGCGGTGGCTCTCGGCGAAGACGGCGGCCCGGTCGGTGGACAGGTTGATCACGCAGTTGGAGATGATCACGTCCACCGAGCGGTCCGGCAGCGGGATCGCCTCGATCTGACCGCGGAGGAACTCCACGTTCTCCGCTCCTGCCTGGCGGGCATTGACCCGGGCCAGCTCCAGCATCTCCTCGGTCATGTCCAGGCCGTAGGCCTTCCCGGCGGGACCGACCCGGCGGGCGGACAGCAGCACGTCGATGCCGCCGCCCGAGCCCAGGTCCAGCACGGTCTCGCCCGGCCGCAGATCGGCCACCGCGACCGGGTTACCGCAGCCCAGGCTGGCCCGCACCGCGGCCTCGGGCAGGTCGTCGGTGTCCGGGTACGCGCGAGCGGCGCAGCAGTTCCCTCCGGCCGGTGCGTCCGGGTCGCCGCCGGTGATCGCCTGGCCGGCCTGGGCGGCCCGGGCCAGGCCGGCGTAGCGGGCGGCGACCGCCGCCCGGATCTGGTCACGGTCAGCTGCCGTCATGGTAAACCTCCGGGCAGGACGGGTGAGGGCTTGCCCATCACCAGGTCGGCGGCGGTGGGGAAGCAGGTCACGCAGGCGTCGTTGATCCGGTACAGCCGCGAGGTGCCACGGTCCTCGGCCAGCACGAACCGGACGGCGGCAAGCTGCCGCAGGTGTTCCGACACGGTCGACTGGCCCACCGGCACGGCCGCCACGATCTCCTTGACGGTCATCGGCCGACCCGCCCGGGCCAGCAGCGAGACGATCTGCACCCGGGTGCCGTCGGCCAGCGCCTTGAACCAGGCCGCGTAGGTGTCCGCGGTCGGGCGGTCTAGCGGAAGTACATCATTCATCGTTAATCGACGATAAACGATGAATGAGCCTGGACGGAAGGCCCGGACGGCTGCGGCAGAAGGCAGCGGCGGAGGGCAGCGGCGGCCAAGCGGCTATGGCACCGGGCAGCCGATCAGGGCAGCCAGGCTAGCCAGGGCCTGCGGGCGGACCCGGTAGTACACCCACACCCCGCGCTTGTCCCGGTCGACCAGGCCGGCCTCATGCAGGACCTTCATGTGGTGGCTGATGGTCGGCTGGGACAGGTCGAACGCGTCGTTCAGGTCACAGATGCACGCCTCGCCCCCTTCCCGCGAGGCGACCAGGGACATCAGCCGCAGCCGGACCGGGTCGGCCAGCGCCTTCAGCAGCGGCGCGACCTGCTCAGCCTGCTCCATGGTCAGCGGCTGGGCGGTCAGCGGCGCGCAGCAGGCCGCCGTCTCCGCCGGGCTGATCACGGTCAGCGGTAGAGAATTAGACACACATCTATATTGACAGATGTCGATGTCTCGTGGCAAGCTCGACCCGAGGCAAAACATAGACAGCTATCAATATCTTTCTCGGAGGTCGCCATGTCCCGGGTGCAGCTCGCGCTGAACGTCAACGACATCGACGAGGCCGTCAGCTTCTACACCGCCCTGTTCGGCACCGAGCCCGCCAAGCGCAGGCCCGGCTACGCCAATTTCGCCATCGCCGAGCCGCCGCTCAAGCTCGTCCTGCTGGAGAACCCCGGCCAGGGCGGCACCCTCAACCACCTCGGCGTCGAAGTCGACGGCGCCGACAAAGTCGACGCCGAGCAGGCCCGGCTTGCCGCAGCCGGCCTGACCGCGGTGGACGAGAGGGACACCACCTGCTGCTACGCCCGGCAGGACAAGTTCTGGGTCACCGGCGCCCCCGGCGGCGAGCGGTGGGAGATCTACACCGTCCTGGCCGACAGCGCCACCTTCTGGGGCCCCGGCGACGAGCAGCGCTCGGACGCCGTCCAGGCCGAACTGGACGGGAACCCGGCCGGACAGGCCACCGAGTGCTGCGGCGGCTCACAGGCCGCCAGCGGGTGCTGCTGACGTCCACTGAAAATCGGCATAACACCTGGGTAACCCTGTATCAGAGGACGAGTTCCCCTCTCCATACTGACAGTAACCCGGGGCCCGGCCGGGTGGCGTCCAAATCGCTTTGAACCCGTTGGGCTCTCGGCTGCGTAGGAACTCATATGAAGCGCAATACCCCGCTCATCACGTTGCTCACCGGTGCCGCCCTCGGCGTCGTGCTGCTGGTCGCGAGCATGATGCAGACGCCGGTGAAGAAGCCGGCTGGCTATAGCTCCACAGCGACGCCGACCGCGGCCTCGTCCGCCACCTCGGCACCGGCCGCACCTGCCTCCTCCTCCGCGCCCGCGTCGGCGCCGGCCTCGGCCTCGCCCAGTACCACGCCGTACGCGGCCGCGCCGGCCAAGGCCACCTACGCGGGCAAGTCGAAGAACGGCGGGGCGACAGTCGCGATCGTGGTCTACAACGGCCAGGTGATCGCGTACGTCTGCAACGGCTCGACCATCGATGCCTGGTTCTCAGGACCTGCCAGCAGCGACGGCAAAGTCACGCTGTCCGGCAAGAACAACGCCACGCTGACCGCGTCCTACGGCACCGCGCAGACGACCGGCGACGTGACCGCGCACGGCACCAACTTCGACTTCGGAGTGGACACGGTATCGAAGTCGTCGAACGCGGGCCTGTACCAGGCCACCGCGAAGGTCGGCGGCGACACCGTCAAGGCCGGCTGGATCGTGCTGGACGACGGCACGCAGATCGGCTCGATCGAAGTCGACTCCACCTCGGCCAACCCGTCGGCGCAGCGCGCGCCGCGGCTGGACCTGGCCACCCGTACCGCCACCTACAACGGCACCGTCCTGCACGCCGTCCGGGTGAGCAGCGTTACCGGCAGCGGATTCTGAGGAGAAGACCATGACCGCACCCACTAGACGAGAGCCGCTGCCACAGCAACCCGCCGCCTCCGGCGCGGCCAAACTGGTCATCCCCGCCGTGATCGGCGGGCTGGTCGCGCTGACCTTGGGTCTCTACGGGCGGCTGCACAGCCCGACCGGCATCGCCGTCAACATCGCCGGGTTCTCCAGCCCGGGCGCGGTGAAGGCGTGGCTCGCCACCCTCGCCACTGTGCTCGCCATCGTCCAGGTGGTCTCGGCCCTGGTGATGTACGGGAAGATCCCCGGGGTCAGTGCGCCCTCGTGGATCGGCACCCTGCACCGCTGGTCTGGCCGGATCGCGTTCCTGGCGGCGGTGCCGGTCGCGATCCACTGCCTCTACGCGCTTGGCTTCCAGAACTACAGCACCCGGGTGCTGCTCCACTCGATCTTCGGCTGCCTGTTCTTCGGCGCGTTCACCGTCAAGATGCTCATCCTGCCCAAGAAGGGCCTGCCCGGCTGGGTGCTGCCGTTCTTGGGCGCCTTGGTGTTTACCGCGCTGGTCCTGATCTGGCTAACCTCGGCCTACTGGTTCTTTTCCACGTTCGGCGTCCACCGCTGAGGAGCCTCACCATGCTTGAGACTAGCCGCCGCACCGTCCTGGCCTGCGCCGGGGCGGCGTGCGCCGCCACCCTGGCCGGATGCAGCACCTACAACTCCAACAGCGGCGGGGTCGACGCCCCGCAAGGAACCCAGTCCACCGAGTCGAGTTCCGCGCCGGCCGCCGCGGGCAGCGGCGGTTCCGGCGGGGGCGGCGGAGGCGGGGCGGCCGTGCTGGCCAAGACCTCCGACGTCCCGGTGGGCGGCGGCACGATCCTGACCGACAAGAAGATCGTGATCACCCAGCCGCAGTCGGGCACGTTCCACGCGTTCACCGCGGTATGCACGCACGCCGGGTGCACGGTCGGCAGCGTCTCCAGCGGCACCATCAACTGCCCCTGCCACGGCAGTCGCTTCAGCATCAACAACGGCTCGGTCGTCAACGGCCCCGCCACGTCGCCCCTGGCCCCCATCAAGATCAAGGTCCAGGGCACCTCCATCCTCCAGGCTTAGGAGGCCATCGTTCCGGGCTAGGGATCGAGGCCGAGCGCGGCGAAGCGCGCCGCCAGGTCGTCGACCCAGTCGGGCGGAGTACGGTGATCGGCGAGGTGGATGCCGGCGTCGGTACGCCACAGGACGTCACCCAGGGCGTGGCGGACGTGCCAGGCCATGATGCGCTCCAGGGAGAGCGGGCGGCTCGTGAGCTGCTGGTAGTGACGCACGAGGTGGGTCAGCAGTTCCACTCCAGGGCCCAGGCCGGGGCCGGGGAAGCCGCATAGGTCGTACTCGGGCTCGGCCACGCCGAGCGTCTCGAAGTCGACCACCAGGCGCAGCTCGCCGCTATCCCATACCTGGTTGTCGCCGTGCAGGTCGGCATGGACCAGGACTTCGGGACCACCGGGCCCGGGCTCCGCCAGCACCGCATCAGCCCAGTCACACCAGTGCCGTACGGAACGGTACCGTTCCGGCCCGAGCCAGGCCGCGAACCGATCGCGCAGTACCGCGGTCGTGGTCAGCGGGCGGGCGGCGGGGACCGGGCCGACCTCGGCTTCCAGCCGGGTGCGGGCCGCGGGATTGTGGAAGGCGGCCAGGAACCGGGCCAGCTGACGTCCAGCGTCGTCCCGGTCGATCGAGTCCGCCACCGCGAACAGCGACGTGCCCGGCACCCGCCTGGTCACCAGGAGCAGCGGGTCCGTGCTGCCCACCACGACCTCGGGCAAGTGCGGCACGACCGGAGCCAGCGCGGTCAGCACGCCGATCTCGTGCCGCACCCGGAGCGCGGCTGTCCGCGACCACGCGAACTTCGCGACGAACTCCGTGCCGATAGACGCGCTCGACGCCCACCACCGCGGGTCCGGGCCGACGTCGGTCCCGCCGGGAATCACGATCGGGTCCCCGGCCAGTTCCGGCGCGACCTCCCGCAGCGCCCCGGTAAGCGCCGCGACCGATCCCTCGGCTAGCCACCTCACGCTGACACGTTAGATCAGCGGACCGGGATCCGGGCCGGCCGGCATCTGCTTGAATCGCGCCATGGATGCCGAGACCGCCGCCCGCCGCTGGGCGCAGACCTGGGCGCGCGCGTGGCCGCGGGGTGACAGCGAGGCCATTGCCGCCCTCTACGCCGACACGGCCGTCTACCGCTCGTCCGCGTTCCGGCCGCCGTTCTCTGACTTGGCTGGCATCCGGGGCTATCTCGGCGAGAACCTTGCGGCCGAGGAGAGCCTGCGTTGCTGGTACCGGCCGCCCGTCGTGGACGGGGACCGCGCCGCGGTCGAGTGGTGGGCCTGCTGGCGTGAGCAAGGCCACGAACTCACCTTCGCCGGGGTGACCATGCTGCGCTTCGACCAGCGCGGCCAGGTGATCGACCATCGTGACTACGACCACCATGTGGAGCGGCGCGAGCAGCCTTACCAGGGCTGGTAAGACCGTTTACCTGATGGCGGTGGCGAGCAGGTGGGGACCGAAGCCGGCCAGCTCGGGCACCCTTTCCAGGGCCCTGGCGCCGTCCAGGATAGCGGGGCGATGCGAGTACGAGGTGAAGCCGCCCTCGTACACCGGCGGGAAGACCCCGGTCCGTTCGGCCTCGTCGATCACCCCGAGGGTGACCGGGTGCTTGCGGTAGATCCGGACTCCGATGATCCCGTCAATGCGGAACGCCCACCGGGAGATCGCCACGGCGAACAGCGGGCCGCCTGGTCGCAGGATGCGGGCGGCCTCACGGATGGCACCGATCCGCTCGGCTTCCTGAGTCAGGTGGTATAGCGGGCCGAGCAGCAGGACCGCGTCTACCGACGCGTCAGGAAGGTCGAGCTCCCGCGCGTCACCGACGGCGGTGCGGATCCCCGGTAGCCCGGCGGCGTCCGCCTGGAGCCGGCTGACGTGCAGGGGCATCAGGTCCCGGTGCTCGACCTGGTAACCGAGCGACGCCAGCCACAGCGCGTAACGGCCGGGACCGCCGCCGATGTCGGCGACCACGGCGGGCGGGGGTGGCAGGCGGCGCATCAGGATCTCGGTCGTCCGGATGAACTCGAGCTGGCCACGGCCGTCGTTCAGCCGGTCCCGTTCTTCGTCACGGTCGTAGTAGGCCCGTAGCGCGGCCTCGTCCGCATTCATGGCTCTATTAACGCAGCGAATTCAGCGCAGCGGCTTGCCGACTGGGACGCTGACCCGTTCGAGCAGGCTCTGGAGGGTGTTCTGCTCGTCGGCATCTAGGGAGCTGATGGCCGCGGCGGCCACGCGCTCGGCGCCGGTGCTGGCGGCCGCCAGCTCACGGGCGCCGGCCTCGGTGAGGCGCAGCAGGGTGACCCGGCGGTCGGTGGCGTGCGCGCACCTGGCGACCAGGCCGCGGCCTTCCATGGTGTCGATCATGTCGGTGACCGTGCGCGGCGACACGTGCAGGACCTGGCTGATCTCGCGCATCGAGCGGTCGCGCTCGGCCAGGGCGGTGAGGAGCTTCAGCCCCGGCAGCGACAGCCCGTGCTCGCGGAGGGCGGCGTCGGCCGCGGTCCTGATCCGGTGCGCGGCGTAGAGGATGGCGTCGACGGCGTCGCTGCCGGTTCTGGGTCTCACCTGTGCATCTTTCTGTGATTGGACAGCAACAGTATAATAGTGAGTATCCTCACTATAGGTATCCTCTGGAACCGTGCCGAGCGATACTGAGCCGAGCGATACTGAGCCGAGAGAATAGGACCACGACGTGACGACTCCAAGGCGCCGCCCGGCTCCGGTGTTCCACCCGGTCTCGGTGGCGGACATCAGCGAGCTCACGCCAAACCTGCGGCGGATCACCTTCACCGGCGACAAGCTCGCGGAGTACCCCAACGACGGGCCCGCGACTCACTTCAAGCTGCTGCTCCCAGCGCCCGGGCAGGCCGAGATCACGCTGCCCACGGCGGGACCCGACGGCCTGGTCTGGCCGGAACCGCGGCCGCTGCGGCGGACCTATACCCCGCGCTACGTCGACCGGGACGCCCGGCGCCTGGTCGTGGACTTCGTGCTGCACGGCAACGGCACCGGCGGGCCGGCGTCGAAGTGGGCGGCGGCGGCCCGCGTCGGCGACCAGGTGGTCGTGACCGGGGCGCGCGGGTCCTACCGGATCGATCCGGACGCTGCCTGGACGCTGCTGGTGGCGGACGAGACCGCGCTGCCCGCGGTGGGCACGATCCTGGACGACGCCCCGGCTGGCGCCCGGGTGCTACTCATCGCCGAGGCGGCGGACGAGGCCGAGGAGCTGAAGTTCGACACGGCCGCGGACCTGAGCGTGACCTGGTGCCACCGCGGCACGGACCACGCCGGGCCCGGAATGCTGGCGGCGCGGGCCGTCCAGGAGACAGCGCTGCCCGGCGGGCGCGGCGCGTGCTGGATCGGGCTCGAGGCCTCCGCCATGCGCACCGTCCGCCGTCACCTGCTCGGTGAGCGCGGCCTGGACCGGGACCAGCTGTATACCCGGGGCTACTGGAAGATCGGCGTGGCCGATCACCCCGACCACGACACCGGCGAGGACTGAACTGGATTTCCCCTCGGCCTCGGCGTCTACCTGATCGCGGCCAATTTCTTCCCCGCCTAGCCAGAGCGATGCCAGCGGCGCAGGTCGGCGCCGAGACGACTGAGGTCGGCGCCGCTGCGGCGCAGGATCCGGACCGATTCGCTGCGGCCGTCGGCGAGCAGGCCCCAGAGCAGGTCCTCACGCTCGGCCAGGGTCCGGTGGCCGCGGCGGCTGGCCCACCGGGCGACCTCGATGACCTTCCGGCCGCCCTCCCCGAGCACGATCTCGGTGGCCGGGCCGCTGAGGGTGACGCGCAGCGGCCGGACCGGGGAGCGGCGCAACCGCCACCGCGCGGGATCGTCCACACCGGTGGCCACCACCGCCCGCCGACGGACCTCGTCCAGGTCGATGCCGAGGGTGGCGAGCAGTTCGCGGTCGCGGCGGCGCGGAGACCGAGCCTCGATCGCGGCGCGGATGCGGGACGCGGTCACCCCCAGTTCCACCGGGCGGGCCAGCGGCTCGCCCTCGGCCAGCGCCAGCAGCAGGAACCCGTCGCCCAGCCGGCGCTGCCCGCAGTCGACGGCGATCATCCCGGCCCGGATGATGGCCTCCCGGGCCGTTGGCGAAAACGAAGCCAGCATGGTCACACCCGCCCGGCGTGCTTCTTGTGCACCGACTGGCGGCGCACGCCGAGCGCGGCGGCGATCGCCTGCCACGTCCAGCCCTGTGCGCGGGCGTTGCTCACCTGCAGGGCCTCGAGTTCATCCAGCAGCCGGCGCAGCGCCGCCACCGCGGCCAGCCCGGTCGCCGGGTCGCGGCTGTCCACGGCCGCGGCCAGTTCCGTCATCGTCGTCATGTTGTCAGCCTAGGCTGACAGCACCCGTCCTTGTCAACTCAGACTGACAAGGACATGCGCCCAGGCTGGCAAGACCGGCGATATGTCGGCCGGTCCTCGACGCCGCCGCCCGGGACGCCTACCGCCGGGCGGCCGGGCTGACCGGCCGTCACCGGCTCGCCTCCCTTGAGAACGAACGGGCTCGCGTTAACGTCACCCGTACCCTGCGAGCGGCCATCGAGCGGATCGCCCCGGCCGCCCCCAGCGCCGCCGCCCACCTGCGTGCCTCGGTCCGGACCGGCGCGGCCTGCCGGTACGAGCCGGCCCCCGGCGGCCCGAGCCGCTGGCACGTCTAGGGCCACCCGGCCGTGGCCGCCAGGACCCCGGCGAAACGCTCAGGCTGGGCCAGGTGCGGGAAGTGCCCGCTGCCGGGCCAGATCTCCACGCTGACCTGGGGTAGCTCGTGGTGCATCCACTCCAGGTACTCCTGCCCGGGGTCGTGGCCGCCGATGTACACATACGGCACCTTGGCCTCCCGCACCGCGGCCAGGCCCTCGGCGACCTGCCTGGCCAGCTCCTCGACGGGCCGGTCGATCCCCTCCCGCCAGTAGCCGGTGACCAGGTCCGGCCGCACGTAGCGGGCGGACCCGAGCAGGTCCTGGGCGTCCTGGGGCAGCTGGCCGATGCCCATGCTGGCCTCGAACTGCTCCCAGACCGGCGCGAACCCCGGACCGCGGAGCGGCCCGGCCAGCGACTGCACCAGCCGGGCGAACGGTTCCACCTGGAGCGGCTGGTCCACGTTGACCACGCCCCGGGCCGGGTACCTGGCGGCGTACACGCTGGCGATCACGCCGCCGACGGAGTGACCGACCAGGACGGGCGCCTTGAGCCCCGCCTCGTCCACGGCCCGGTGCACGCCGTCGGCCAGGCCCTCCATGTCGTAGCTGGCCCACGCGGGCGATTCGCCGTGGCCGGGCAGGTCGAGGGCCAGGACCGGCCGGGCCGGGTCCGGCTCGGCGAGGTGAGCGAGGGCGGGAAGCCACATCGTTCGGTCAAATGTCAGTCCGTGGAGCAGGACCAGCGGCGGCCTACGGTCGGATGCGCCGGCGAGGTCGCCGGCCAGGGCTGGCTGTGTTTTCTTCATACCCTGAAGGCGTAAACCGGTGGCGAACAATCCGTACGGTCAGGCGGGATCGGCGAACTTGGGCGGCCGCTTGCCGAACTCGGCGGCCACCGCCTCGACCTGGTTGGGGCTGCCGATGAGCGCGCGGATCTCCTTCTGCTCGGCCGCGAAGCCGGTGGTCAGGTCCACCCGGCCCGCCTGCCCGAGCAGCCGCTTGGCCGCCCTGACGGCGTCCGGGCTGCGGCCGGCGATCGCCTTGGCCAGCTCGAACGCGGCGCTGCGGGGGTCGGGGTCTGTCCTGGTCGCCAGGCCCAGGGCGACGGCTTCGGTGCCGCTGACCACGCGGCCGGTGAAGGTCAGCTCCTTGGCCACGTCCCGGCCGACCAGTTCGGGCAGCAGCTGGCTGCCGGTCATGTCCGGGATCAGCCCCCACTTGATCTCCAGCACCGACAGCCGCGCGTCCGGCGTCACGATGCGGATGTCGGCCCCGAGCGCGATCTGCAGCCCGCCGCCCAGCGCGTTCCCGGTCACCGCGGCGATGACCGGGACCGGCAGCTCGGCCCAGACGTAGGCGGAGCGCTGCCCGGCGGCCTGGGCCGGGCTGTCGCCGGGCGGTGGCACGTCGGCCTGCAGGCTGAGCCGCTCGCCGTCCCGCATCGCCTGGAACGCGCCGAAGTCCAGGCCCGCGCAGAAGTCAGGACCCTCCCCGGAGAGCACCACGGCCCGCACGCCGGGCTCGGCCGCCAGCTGCTCGCCCGCCCTGACCAGCCCGGCGAACATCGCGGGGTCGAGCGCGTTGCGCTTCTCCGGCCGGTTCAGCCTGACGTCAGCGACGCCGTCCGTGATGGTGACCGTGACCCTCTGTTCCACCATGGGTGCTCCTTATTCGCTACTGATCAAAAGGCTAGCCTGGGGTACGTGGACACAACCAAAGAGGTCGCGGCGGACATGGCCGCCGCGGCGGCCGCCTGGCTGGACGCGCTCGACCCCGCGCAGCGGGCCGTGGCCACCGGGGCCGCGCCCAGCGCTGACGCGGAGGCCGACGCCGAGCGCAGGCGCTGGTTCTACACCCCCACCGACCACGGCGGGCTGACCTTTCACGCCCAGCGGCCGGCCCAGCAGCAGCGGGCCATGAAGCTGGTCGCCACCGGGCTCTCCGAGGCCGGGTACGTCACCGCCGCCACCATCCTGGGCCTGGACAACATCCTCGACCGGACCGAGGGCTGGGCGGTCGACTGGGGCCGCGAGCGGGGCCGCGACCCAGGAATGTACTACCTGCGGGTGTTCGGCTCCCCGGGCGCGGGGGCGTGGGGCTGGCGGTTCGGCGGGCACCACATCTCGCTCAACAACCTCGTCGTCGACGGCGTGGTCCGCTCGACCACGCCGTGCTTCTTCGGCGCCGACCCGGCGTCCTCCCCGCTGCTCGGCGGCCCGCCGCTACGGCCGCTGGCCGGGACCGAGGACCTGGCCCGCGAGCTCGTCCGCTCGCTGGACCAGGACCAGGCTGCCCAGGCGATCCTGCTCGACCGGGCGCCGTCGGACATCGTCGGCGCCAACCGGTCGCAGCTGTCCGAGGGCGACGAACTGATCCACCTGCGCGACATCTGGCGCGGCCTGTTCGCCGAGCCCCGGCTGCTCGACATGATCACCCGGGCCGGCGACGCCGCCGAGCAGGCCTCCGGCTACGACGCCGCCGACCACCAGCGGGTCGCGCTGAGCAGCACGCCCAAGGGCCTGCCGGCCACCGCGCTGAACACCGGGCAGCGCGACCTGCTGCGTGCGGTGCTGGCCACCTACCTGGGCCGGATCCCGGACGGGCTAGCGCCCGGCTACGCCGACGACGCCCGGCTGGACGCCGTCCACCTGGCCTGGGCCGGCCCGACCGAGCCGGGCGCGCCGCTCTACTACCGGCTCCAGGGCCCGCGGCTGCTCATCGAGTACGACAACACCCAGCGCCGGGCCAACCACGCCCACGCGGTATGGCGCGACCCGGCCGCCGACTTCGGCTACGACGTCCTCGGCGCCCACCTGACCGCCCACCACCTGTGAGCAAGGGCTGCGTCCGGCCGTCGGCAACCTCACCAAGCTCTGTAAGCTCACTCGTCACATCTCCTGCGATTTGTCAGTGATTTTGGCTGCTATGACGACCGAAATCACTGACAAAGCCGGGCATGGTGCAGGTGAGAGTAGTGCGTCGTGTGAGGTCAGGCTTCGCGTACTATCCAAGATCGTTCGTCGGTTGGCGCCCTCATAGGGGCCGGAACTGACGAACGATCGGCCCAGTCGGGCGGCCGCCAGGCCTAGGCGCCGGCCGGGATGATGGCGAGGTCGGCGGGCTGGACTTCGCGACCCTCGTCGTCTAGGTAGCCGACCCGGACGGGACAGTCGGTGCCGCGGATGCGGCGGAGCATGGTCGGGCCCTCGGGGCGGGGCAGGTACTCGTCTCCCCACTGCTGGAGCGCGCTGAGCACCAGCCGGAGTTCGTGGCCGGCCGGGGACAGCCGGTAGGCGAACCGGGACCTGGCCCCGGGCTCGCGGTACGGCTCACGGGCCAGCACGCCAAACTCGACCAGGGTGGCCAGCCGGTCGGACAGCACGTCGGGGGCCACGCCGAGCCGGTCCCTGAACTCGGCGAACCGGCTCGCGCCGAGGAACGCCTCGCGCAGGATCAGCAGCGTCCAGCGCTCGCCGACCACGCCCAGGGTGCGCGCGATCGAGCAGGGGTCCTCGGGCAGCTTCGCCATGCCTCCAGTGTACCCACTGAGTTTGATTTCCATACTCAGCATGCTAGGTTGGAGAAACCTACTCAGGAGAGGATCCGACCCGATGGACATCACCGGTAAGACAGCGCTGGTCACCGGGGCCAACCGCGGCTTCGGCCGGCACCTGGCCGCCCAGCTGCGTGACCGCGGCGCCACCGTGTACGCCGCCGCCCGCAATCCCGCCTCGGTGGACCTGCCGGGCGTCACGCCGATCGCCCTGGACGTGACCGATCCCGCATCGGTGGCGGCGGCGGCCGCCGCCGCCCGCGGCGTCGCGATCCTCGTCAACAACGCCGGGTCAGGCACCGGGGCCTCGCTGCTCACCGGGGACCTGGCCGACGTCCGGCTGGAGATGGACACCCACTTCTTCGGCACCCTGGCCGTGACCAGGGCCTTCGCCCCGCAGCTGGCCGAGCACGAGCACAGCGCGGTGCTCAACGTCCTGTCCGTGCTGTCCTGGGTGAGCTTCCCGAACATCGGCGCCTACTGCGCGGCCAAGGCGGCCGAGTGGTCGCTGACCAACGCGCTGCGGGCCGAGCTGGCCCCGCAGGGCACCCGGGTGTCCTCCCTGCACGTCGGGTACATGGACACCGACCTGGCCCGGCGGGTCACCGAGCCGAAGGCCGACCCGGCCGACATCGCGCGGATCGCGCTGGACGGCATCGCGGCGGGCGAGGCCGAGATCGTGGCCGACGAGACCAGCAAGTACGTGCTCGCCGCCCTGTCGTCCGGCGTCCGCGGCCTGTACCCGCAGCTCGCCTGAGCCCGGAACCCGAGCCCGGAACCCGAGCCCGGAACCCGAGCCCGGAGCCTGAGCCCGGGGCGGCCAGCGGCCGCGAAGTTGATCATGGTCTTGATGTATCAGCGCAGCTCTTTCCCCCTCCATCCCGTGTCGGCCGCGACGCCAGAACGCGGCCGGCCCGCGGGGAGGCTGTTCATGGAGTGGTGGAACCAGACGAGCGGGGCACAGAAAGCGGCCGCTCCGCCCCTCCTGGTCCGGACCAGGGCCGGCCAGCGGAGCCTGCCGCCAGGCCCGGCTTACCTGGTCGGCCGGGACCCGGAGGCCGACATCGTGATCCCGGACGCCTGCGTGTCCTGGCAGCACGCGGTGCTCAGGAGCGACGGCGGCCGGTGGGTGCTGGCCGACAACGGCAGCAGCAACGGCACCTTCGTCAACGAGCAGCCGATCACGTCGGCGACGCTGGCCGACGGGGACCTGATCGGCTTCGGCGACACCACGTTCCTGCTGGCCAGCGACGAGCTGACCGAACTCTCCCCGCCGGATCCCGTGGCCCCCGCAGCCCCGGTGGTTCCTGCCGCTCCGGAGGTGACCGACGAGAACGGCCCGCTGGAAATCCCGTACGCGATCCGCTGGCTGGTGCCGCGGGGCGAGCGGTTCGCCAACTTCGACATCCTGAACGACAACGACACCCAGCTCGACTACTACCGCCGGTTCGGTCACATCTACGCGGTCGGGATCCCCACCAAGAAATGGCGCCTGATCGTCGTCTCCGATCCCGAACTGCTCGACGAGGTGGCGGGCGACGAGGAGCAGTTCGGCAAGCGGGTCGAGGACATCAACTTCTTCGACCAGCTCGCCAACTCCCGCGGCGGCGGCCTGTCGGTGATCGGTGACGGCGGCCACTACGAGAAGGTCCGCCGGGTGATGCTGCCCTGGTACTCACCCGCGAACCAGCGCACCCAGCTGGAACTGATGAAGGACCAGGCGCGCCGGATGACCGGCGCGTGGGCCGCGCGGCCGGACGACGAGCCGCTGGACGCGCGGTCCTGGATGGAGCGCTACACCCTCGAGGTGTCCGGGCGCGGCGCCTGCGCCTACGACTTCGGGCTGCTCGACGGCGGTGCGGACGATCGTCCGCACCCGTTCGCGGCGGCCGTACCGGCCAGTACCAGGGAGAGCATCCTGCGCGTGGCCGACCCCTGGCCCGACTTCACCGCCTTCGCGGGCCGCGCCCGCCGCGGGCGGCGCAAGCAGTACCGCCGGCACAACGCGGAGCTGTTCCGGACGGCCGACGCGCTGGTCCGCGCCCGGATGCACACCTGCCCGCTCGGCCCGCAGACCGACCTGCTCAGCCGGCTGGTCAGCACACCGGACCCGGAGACCGGCGAGTTCCTCGACGCCGCGACCATCCGCGACCAGGTCCTCATGCACCTGTCCAACGGCTTCAACGGCCCGTCGATCACGGCCGCGTGGCTCGCCTACGTGCTGGCCACCCACCCGGACGTGGAGGAACGGCTGATCGCCGAGATCGACGCCATCACCGGCGGCGACCCCGGCTACGACCTGCGGTACGAGGACCTGGCCGCGATGACCTACACCACCCAGGTGATCAAGGAGACAATGCGGGTCTTCCCGCCGATGCCGGTCACCATCAGGCGCAGCTTGAAGGACGGCACCCTCGGCCGGTACCGGGTCCGCAAGGGCGACATCATCCTGGTCGGGACGCTCGCCGCCCAGCGTGACCCGCGCTACTGGGGTCCGGATCCGGACCGGTTCGACCCGGAGCAGTTCACGGCGGACAAGGTGGCCGCGCGGCCGCGCCACGCCTTCATCCCGTTCTCGGTCGGGAGGCGGCAGTGCATGGCGCAGGAGGTCACGTTCATGATGCTCCGCGTCGTCCTGTTCGAGGTCTACCGGCGCTACCAGCTGCGGCTCGCGCCTGGCGTCACGGTCGTGAAGAACACGGTGGTGACCACCAAGCCGGCCGCGGTGCCGGTCATCCGGATACCGCGCGAGGTGGCCCGGGTCGTCCCGGCATCGCGACCGGCGGCCGCTCCCGCCATCGCCCAGCCGGCACCTGGCTGGGGACAGCCCACCGAGATCCCGCAGGCCAGCGACTACCGGCACCTGGTGATCGCGTACGGCAGCAACTTCGGCGCGAGCAAGGAACTGGCCGAGCGGTTCGCCGAGCGGGCCGACTTCCACGGCTACAGCAGCGACGTGATCACGCTGAACGAGCTCGCCGACATGCCGCCCCGCACCCAGCCCTGGCTGCTCGTGGTCATGACCTCCACCTACACGTCCAACCCGCCGTCCAACGCGGCCGCCTTCAAGACCTGGCTCGAGCGCACCGCGCCGGGCACCGGCACCTGGCGCAACTGCCGCTACCTGGTCTGGGGCCTGGGCAACAGCCAGTGGAACGCGTTCCTGTCCTTCCCCCGTTATGTGCAGGCCAAGCTGGCCGAGCTCGGCGCCACCCCGCTCGCCGGGCTCGGCCACGCCGACGTGGGCACGCCGGCCTGGGAACACCTGCACGCGACCTGGAACGGCCAGGTGTGGCCGGTGCTGCTCGGCCTGTCCGGCGCCAGGCCCAGCGCGGACGCGGCCGAGCGGGTCGCCGCGGTGAACGCGACGGCGGGCGCGCTGACCGGCACCGACTCGAACACCGCGATGCACAAGTCGCTGTTCGGCGACGAGGACGCGACCCAGCCGGTCCCGCGCCCGCTGAGCGTCACGTCGATCATGAGGCGGCTGGCGCCCCTGGCCCAGGACCCGGCCGGGTCGCCGTCGCGGGTGCTGCTGGCGCCGGCCATCCTGACCAACGCGGTCGGGGTCCGGACCGCCGAGGCACGCGTGCTGGCCTGCCAGGACCTCCTGGGCACGGGGGCGGCGAAGCCGGTCAGGCAGCTGGATCTCAGCCTGCCGCCCGGGGTTACCTACCGGGCGGGGGACCATCTCGGCGTCTGCCCGAAGAACGATGACGAACGGGTCGAGCGGCTCGCCCGGCTGCTCGGTGCGTCCCTCGATGGCCTGTTCATGGCGCCGAAGGGGATGGATCTGCGCGCCGTCCCCAAGGGCGTGGTGCTCCAGGTCCGCAACGTGCTCACCAACCTGGTCGACATCAGCGGCCGGCCGGGCCTGCCGCTGCTCGACTTGCTGCTCGAGAAGGCGGCCGACCCCGGCGAGCGATCGCTGCTGGCTGCGATCAGGGACGTGCTGGCCACGCCGGACGGCCCGCGGTCACCGCTGCGCTCGGCGATCGACGCGGGCGGCTACGACGTGCTCCGGCTGCTGGAGGAGTTCGGGTCGTGCTCGCTGAACATCTTCGAGTTCCTCCGGGTGGCGCCGCCGCTGCGCCCGCGCTACTACTCGGCCAGCTCGAGCCCGCGGGTGCACGGCGACGGCATCGTCCAGCTGACCGTCGCGCTTTCCCTCGCGCCGGTGCCCGGTCAGCGGCCGGGCCAGCCCGGCTATGAGTTCTGCGGCACGGGCTCGCGCTACCTGCACGCGCTGCGGCCCGGCGACCGGCTGAACGTGTTCCTGGACAGTGCGGACGGCTTCCGGCTGCAGTCGGATATGACCAGGCCGATGATCTTCGTCTCGGCCGGTACCGGCCTGGCCCCGATGCGGGCGTTCCTGTGGGAACGGCTGGCGATGCGGCGGGCGGGCGCCCCGCTGGCCGAGGCGGCGCTGTTCAACGGCATCAGGTCCCGCCACGACTACCTCTACCGGGACGAGATCGGCCAGTTCGCGGCCGAAGGGGTGCTCAACCACGTGCACGTGGCGATGTCACGCGAGCAGCCGGACCACCGCGAGCACGTGCAGGACCTGATCCGCGCGCAGGGCGCGCTGGTCTGGCGGCTGCTCGAGGCGGGCGGGTACGTCTACGTCTGCGGCTCGGCGGCGGTGCGCGCCGAGGTCCGCGCCGCCCTCGCCGACGTCATCGCGTCCCACGGGGCACTGCCGCCCGAGCGCGCGGCCGCATACCTGGATGACCTAGAGACCACCGCCCGCTACCGCCCCGACCTGTGGGGCTGATCCCAGGGAGCCGCCATGGACATCCTCGCCCTCGCCCTGACCGTCGCGGCCATGATCATGTTCGCGTTCGCCGCCAGCGGCCGTGAGCTGCGCCGCTTCAACGAGATCGCGCTCGGCCTCGTCTTCCTCAGCGCCGCGCTGATCTGCCAGTTCACCTCGGTCACCAACACGCACATCGGCCGCTGACGGCACCGTCCCCCGGCTCCGCCACTGTGTCATGGTTGCTGCAATGCATACCCTAGGACGTGCATGCTGTGGCAATCATCTGCAACTATGCGGCAGCGGCGGAGCGGAACGCGGCCTTGATTTCCGGACGGCTGGCGCCGCTGGCTAGCAGGACGTGCAGGAGGAGGCGGGCTTTTACTGGGTCGAGGACTCCGGCGCTGATCAGGCCGGCGCGGAGCAGGTCCCGTTCGGAGCCGGCGAACCCGTAGACGCCCGACAGCACCCAGCCCCGCCCGGTGCGGGAGCCGAACACCACCGGGATCTCGCTGGCCAGGGCGGCCAGCGCTGGCATGGTGGCCGCGGGCACGTGGCCGGCGCCGAGCGCCGCCACTACCAGCCCGTCGAAGCGGCCCGCGGCCGCGCGCAGCAGTTCGCCGTCGTCGCCCAGGGCCAGGGCGATCAGGCCGGTGCGCACCGGGCGGGGCGGCCGGGACACCGGCATGGTGAACCGGGCGGCCGGGCGGGTGAGCAGGCGCGGCTCGCCTTCCACGAGCCGGCCGAGCGGCCCGGCCGACGGCGAGGCGAACGCGGTGATGCTGGTGGTGTCGGCCTTGCGGACGAACCGGGCGGCGTGGATCTCCTCGGCGAACACCACCAGGGCGCCGAGGTCGCGCAGGGCCGGGCTGGCCGCCGCTCGCACGGCGGCGAGGATGTTGGCCGGGCCGTCGGCCCCGGCCATGGCCGCGGTGCGCATCGCGCCGGTCACCACGACCGGCTCGGGCCCGGCGTGCAGCAGCCCGAGCAGGAACGCGGTCTCCTCGATGGTGTCCGTGCCCTGCACCACCACCGCTCCGGCCGCCCCGGCCGCGAGCCGATCGCCGATCGCGGCGGCCAGCTCGTAGACGTCGCCAATGGTGAGCGAGGCGCTGGGCAGCTGGCGGAAGTCGTGTACCTCGGCGTCGATCCCGTCCAGGCCGGGCACCGCGTCAAGCAGCTGCTGCCCGCTGAGCGCGGGCACCGCACCGGGGCTATCGGCAGCCGGTCCCGGCGCCATCGCGATGGTGCCGCCGAGGGTGAACACCGCGACCCGAACGGCCATGGCGATAGCGTAGTCGCAGGAGGTGCCGGTTATGCCCCGTACCGCCCTGGTGACCGGCGGCGCCAGCGGGCTCGGCGCGGCGAGCGCCGCGCGGCTGCGCGCCGACGGCCTCACCGTGACCACCCTGGACCTGTCAGGACCGGCCGACATCACCGCCGACGTGACCGACGAGGCGGCGCTGCGCGAGGTCGCCGACCGGATCGGCCCGGTCGACGTCCTGGTCAACTCGGCCGGCATCGTCGGCGCGAACAAGCCGCTGCTGGACACCACGACGCAGGAGTGGCAGCGCGTCCTCGACGTCAACGTGCTCGGCATCGTGAACGCCATGCGGGTCTTCGTGCCCGGCATGCGCGACCGGGGCTGGGGCCGGGTGGTCAACCTGGCCAGCATGGCGGGCAAGGACGGCAACCCCCGCCTGTCCATCTACTCGGCCTCCAAGGCCGCGGTGATCGCCCTGACCAAGTCCGCGGGCAAGGAACTGGCCACTACCGGCGTGCTGGTCAACGCCATCGCCCCGGCCGTCATCGCCACCCCGATGAACGACGGCACGGCGCCCGACGTGCTCGCCTACATGACCAGCCTGATCCCGATGAAGCGGGTCGGCCGCCCCGAGGAGGTCGCCGAGCTGGTCGCCTTCCTGGCCTCGGACCGGGTGAGCTTCTCCACCGGCGCCGTCTACGACATCAGCGGCGGCCGCGCCACCTACTGAGCTGGCCCTACTGAGCTGACGGAGCCAGGGCGTTGAAGGCCCCGAGGGCTTCGCCGGGGGTGTCGTAGCAGGCGTCGGCGCTGATGCCGTACCGGTCGAGCTGCCGTTTCACCGGTCCGAGGACCGAGCTGAACACCAGGCGCACGTGCCTTTCGTGCAGGCGCTCCACCGCCTTGGCCAGGACGGTGGAGGCGGTGTAATCGACGTCGCCGATGGCGGCCCAGTCGATGACCAGCCAGCGCAGCGGCTCGGCATCGGTCGCCAGGTCGTGGCCGGCCACGGCGATCAGGTCGGCGGCGAACCGGGCCGCGTTGGCGTAGTACAGGCTGGTGCCGAAGCGGTAGACGGCCAGGCCTGGCTCGGTCCGGGCCCCGGGAGTGACCGGAGTGGCCCGCCAGTGTCCCTCCGGCGACTTGACCAGGACGCTGTTGAGCGGGCTGTAGCTGTGCCGCAGGTGGTCCACGATCGAGGCGACGATGGCCACCACGATGCCCTGCTCCACCCCCAGCGCCACCACCGCGACCGTGGTGAGCACGGCCACCGCGAACTCGTGCCGCCTGGTGGCCAGGATGTGCCGCAGCCCGGCGACGTCGATGAGCTCGACCGCGATCAGGAAGACCACCGCGGCCAGCGCGGCCTCCGGCAGGTAGGCCAGCGGCCCGGTGAGCAGCACCAAGACGATCAGGACGACGACCGCGGCGGCGAGTGAGGACAGCTGGCTGCGGCCGCCGGCGCTGTCCACGATCTGCGCCTTGGTCGGGCTGCCGTTGACCGGGAACGTGCCGGAGAACGCGGCGGCCACGTTGGCGGCGGCCAGCCCGTTCAGGTCGGCGTCGTCGTTGATCTCCTCGGAGTACTTGGCCGCGTAGGCGCGGGAGGTGGCCGAGCTCTGCGCCAGGATGACGACGAACATCGACACCGCCGCGCCGGCCAGGGCGGTGATGGCGTGCCCGCCGAAGGCGGGCAGGCCCAGGGTGGGCAGCCCGCGCGGCACCGTCCCCACCACGGCGGCGCCGTGCTGGGCCAGTTTCGCGACCCAGCTCACCACGATCGCGGCCACCACCGCGACCAGCGCGCCGGGGATCCGGCGGCTGATACGGCGGGCCACCAGCACGATCACGATGACCGCGGCGGCCACCGCGACGTCGGCCGCATGTGCTTGGGGCAGCGCGCGCAGCGTGTTCACCAGCTTGGGCACGGTGGTGTGCGCCCCGGCCGCGGTCACCCCGAGCATGTCGGGCAGCTGCCCGACCGCGACCTGGATGCCGACCCCGGTCAGGAAGCCGACCAGCACGGTGCGGGACAGGAAGTTGGCCAGGAAGCCGAGCCGGGCCAGCCGGGCGGCCAGCAGCATCACCCCGGTCAGCAGCGCCGCCAGCCCGGCCAGCCGGACGTACTGGGCCGAACCGACCGCGGCCATACCGGTCAGCGAGGCGGCCAGGATGGCGGCGGTCGCCGAATCGGCCGCCACCACCAGGTGCCGGGAAGAGCAGAGGACGGCGAAGACCGCCATCGGCAGCAGCATCGTGTACAGCCCGGTGACCAGCGGCATCCCGGCGATCTTGGCGTAGCCGAGTGCCTCGGGCACGCCGAGCGCGGCGAGCGTGAGCCCGGCGAGCACCTCGGCGGGCACGCGCGCCCGTTGCACCGGCCGCACCCCCTGGAGCACCGGCAGGGTCCTGAACCAGGCCGGCATCGCCTCACCTCCGCTCCGCCGATGCCGTTCGGACTCCGTTCATCATCTCGCCACCCGAAGGCTACGGAGCCTCCCGACACAAGGATCTTCTGCCCCACTGATCACTCGGCTTACGCCCACCTCATCCGTGCGGGCTAATCGCTTCATGTGAAGATGACACTGAATGCCCGCGTTGAAAAGGAGCCGCCTTGACCACCAGCGCCGATCCGGCGGCCGCGATCGTCGCGGCGCTGGCCGGAGCGGGGACCCGGCTGGTGTTCGGCGTGCCGGGCGGCGGCCCCAACCTGGACGTGGTCGGCGCTGCGGCGGCGGCCGGGCTGCGCTTCGTCCTGGCCCACGGCGAGACCGCCGCGACGATCATGGCGGCCACCTACGCCGACCTGACCGGCGCGCCCGGGGCCGTGCTCGTCACCCGGGGCCCGGGCCTGGCCAGCGCGGTCAACGGCATCGCGCACGCCGCCCTGGACCGGCTCCCCCTGGTCGTGATCGCCGACACCGTCCCGTCGGCGGCCCCCCGCATCACCCACCAGCGCATCGACCAGGACGCCCTGGGCCGGTCGGTAGCCAAGGCCGCGATCACGGTCGGCGGCCCCCGCGCCGCCGCCTGCGCCGTCCGGACCGCCCTGGCCGCCCCGCGCGGCCCGGTGGTGGCCAACATGGACGAGAGTTCGGCTGATCTCGATGCATCAGAGGCCCGGGTGACTGATGTGACTCAAGTGAGGAATGGGGCTCGGGTGGGTTCCGGAGCGCCGGTGCTGGAAGGAGCGCGGGCGGAAGCTGGGGTCTGCGCGGCAGCCAGCGTACGGGCATCGACCGAGGCGCTGGCCGAGGCGCTGGAGGCAGCGCAGCGGCCGGTTGTGCTCCTCGGGACCGGGGCGATCCCGTGGACCGCGGCGGTCAGGAAGGCGCTGGCCGGGAGCGGGATCCCGGCGCTGCACACCTACCGGGCCCGGGGCGTGCTACCTGACTCCGCCGCCGAGGCGGCCGGCCTGGTGACCGGCGGAACGATGGAATGGCCGCTGCTCAGCACGGCCGACCTCGTCGTCGGGCTGGGCGTGGACGAGGCGGAGATGATCCCGGCGCCGTGGACCTACGCGGCCCGGACCATCCTGGTCACCGAGAACGAGGCCCACGGCTACTTCACCGGCGCGACCACCCTGCGGATGCCACTCGGGGAAGCCCTGGATGTACTGGCCGCTGCCCCCGGCCACGACTGGCCGGACGAAGCGGGTCGAGCCGTAAAGCAGGACGCCACCCGGCGGCTCGCCGAGCTAGCGGTCGCCGCGCCCGGGCGGCTGGCACCCCAGCACGTTGTCAAGACGGTCAGGGACGGCACTCCGGCGCAGACCATCGCGACCGTCGACGCGGGCGCGCACATGCTGGTGGCGATGCCA
>Ga0335083_10002861_pt1 | contig 22595 bp, 15 predicted proteins | sample Lox_Sample_42_FD_206716 | JGI IMG/M metagenome (GOLD analysis project Ga0335083, IMG submission 206716) | Soil microbial communities from Loxahatchee National Wildlife Refuge, Florida, United States - Lox_Sample_4.2 | ecosystem: Environmental > Terrestrial > Soil > Wetlands | place: USA...
CACGCAGACCAGTGTAAACACCCGGGTCAGGACCGGGTGGCGGATCTATGACCCCGCCACGCGAAATGTTCTCGATCAGTTTGTCGTATACCGCGATCTGAACTTCCAGGGCAATACGATTATTGGCACCGGTTCGGCAATGCTTGGCCGGAAAGAAGCCGTGATCAAGGCGGGGAACCGGGCGGGCGAGGATTATGCCTCCCGCATCATTCCGTATTCGCTCCGGGTGTCCCGGTACTACTATGTTCGCGGTAACGGCAGTTTTATTGTCGCCAAACGCATGGCGCAGGCCGGCGACTGGGACGAAGCTGCCAGGCTCTGGAACCAGGCGACTGCCAGCCCTTCCCGAAAAGTGGCGGGTAGGGGTTGCTACAACATGGCTATAATCAGTGAGATAAATGGAGATCTGCCCGGGGCGATCCAATGGGCGAAAAAGGCATATGAAGTATACCGGACGCCATGGGCGCTCAATTATGTAAATATCCTGCAAGACCGGCTGAACAACGATGCGGTACTACGAAGCCAGACGGAGCTTACCAGTTCGCGCTAGCAACTCGGTCAATTCATGTACCTTTGGGCTAAGGAGAAGATTGGTTTATGCATAGTAAACTGATATACTGGATCCCCATTGTTGGTGTGGTTGTTAGCCTGATGCACTATGAACGGGAAAATGGAATGAGCAGTTTTTGGGCCTACTACCAAGCGTTCGCGTTGGTTGTGGTTATTTGGATTTTAGCATACCTGCAGTCGTCGCATTGAGCAGCCGGCGACCGTCGGTTAAGGATCGAAATTCATAGTTAACAGGTAGAATTTATTGAGATGGCGCTGCGTCGTCCGGGAGGGCGAACGGTCTTCTTGCGCTTCAAACCCCCTTCCTGCCGGTCCCCTCCTCGTTGGGAGAAGACCGGCTGGCGAACGTTGGGGCATACCGGGAGTATAAATAGGATCAGGCCGTCGTTATGGCATCCAGAATGGTTTTGCGGTAACTACGTCTTCTCCTCCCGGGAGTTTTTTGGCCGCGGCGGCCCAGTTGATCGGATTCGAACTCACTTCATTGATGGGATAGTAAAGACGCAATGGGAAGGTCGAAACTTCCCCTATCGGTGGACTGACCACGTCGATATCGGGATAACCCAGTCTCCTGATCAGTGTCCACGATTCCCAGTTCCGGTTGTAACTGGCAATCCACTCCTGGTAGCCTATCTTTTGCTTCCAGGTACCTGCAGCGGTGGCGTAGTTGACGGAAGGCTGGGCAAGGTAGGCTGACGCGTCCGCCGGATTATTGTCGCCCCAGAACTGGATGGAGGCCGTTATGGCGTTGTTGTAATAGGCACCCGCCGAGCCTGGGATAAAGCCCCGCTCGACCGCTTCGGCGAGGTAAAACTCAACCTCCGCGTAATCCAGCAGGTCGCCGGGCAGCGACGCCGAGTACAAGGCCGCGCCAAAATCCGAAAAAAGTCCGTACCCGTTGCCCTGGCCGGGATTCCCGCCGGAATAGCTTCCGTTATATTGGGTGAAATAGTAAGGAAGCCGGGGATCGTTCCAACCTACCATCGTACTCACGAGCAGGTTGGCCGGCACGAAGTCATGCCTGCCGCTGTAGGATATCGCCGCCCAGATGGGGTTGGAGTTTCCGGGCGAGGCCGGGTCATACGCAAACAATGCATTGTCGGTATTGGACTGAAAAACGCCGGTTGTCAGCGCTTCATTGACTTTTGATGCCGCGGTCGTGGGGTCGGTGTCGGCAAGCAGCATGGCCATTCTTAATTTGAGGCTGGCTGCAAACTTGATCCATTGAGCGACACTTCCGCTATAGATGAGATCCGCGCTGCCCATTGCGCTTTCACCAACATTCAACGCCGCAATGCAGGTATCCAACCGCATCAGCAGGTCGGTATAGATCGTTTTGGCGTCGTCGTATTTCGGAAAGGGGATGGCCTTGTTTTCCGCCTCCGAATAGGGAATGTCGCCATACGTGGCTACAAGCTCGCCATAGGCATAGATTTCCAGCAGATCGGTAATCGCCAGGTCATTCCTCAGGGCGCCGGGTGTACCCTGGAAGTTGACCGGAAAGGCTTGTTTTGCCAGGTCGGCGTTCTGGATCAGGTTTATATACATACTGTTCCAAAAACCATCGGGACAATCATATACGGCAAAATCGTATACCGACTCATAGGTATAAGAGTTCTCCGTCCACTCCTGGGAAATGATCCGGAAGGGAGAAACGGAAATAGCGGTGGTGGTATTTACATCGGCAAATTTCTTTTGCGCCTGCGTAAATAAAGCGGCGGCAATGGCAGACGTCGAGCTTTTTGGATCGACATTCAATGAACTCAAGGGCTTCGTGCAGCCGATGGCTAACAGCGCAAGCGATCCTATGATGATGGAATAATTTTTCATTTTCTCAGTGTTTTTAGAATTTAACTTTCAGGATGAAGCTCACGGTTCTGACGGTGGGATAAGCGCCGTTCTGGAAACCGATCGATCCGTTGCCCGCCGCCTGGCCTTGCTCGGGGTCGGCATACGGCAAGCTCTTATGAAGGATAAGCAGGTTTCGTCCGGAAAGGGAAAGATCGATTCCCTGCAAAGCGCCCAGTTTTTGCATCGTATGCTTCGGCACCGACCAGGTGATGGAGGCTTCCCTCAATTTGACGTAGCTGGCGCTATATACAAACTCCCTGTTGGATTCGCCGTTTCCGATCGAGCCGAAAGACCAGGCGCCAAAATCCAGGTTCGATTCGTCGATGCGTTTTGTGTTGGGTTTCCCGTCGGAAGTGACCGCCGGCAAAATAATTCCGCCGCCGTTTGCCAGGGTCGCCCTTACCGGGTTGTGCAGGTCGTTAAATCCGGCTGTCCGCGGGTACAGGCCTGAAAAAGAACCATAGTCCATGTCGAGGGAGTAGACGTCTCCGCCCTGATGGATATCGATCAGGAAACTAACCGTGAGGTTCTTGTAGGTAAAGCTGTTATTGATGCCGCCAATCCAGTCGGGTGCGATGCTCCCGATATCCGAACGCGGGTTGGGGTTGATGAGATAGTGTCCGGTGCTGTCCACTTCCTTTTTACCATTTAGATATTGATAGTCGGTACCCCTGATGATACCATAGGATTTTCCGACCTCCGCGACGATCTGGATCGAATTCTGGTAGGCGCCGATCACAAAGGAGGGCTGGCCGCCATAAAGTGACAACACTTTGTTGACGTTCTTGCTCCAGTTGACGATCATGTTCCAGGTAAAATCCCTGGTTTTAACCGGTGTCAGTCTCAGCGTGGCCTCAACACCCTGGTTTTGCACCGAGCCGCCGTTTACACTGAAATTTGCAAAACCGGTGGCGGTTGAGACGCTGATCGGTAAGATCTGGTTGCTCTGGATAGAATGATAGTAGTCTGCGGTAAAGCCCAGCCGGTTTTGGAGAAATTCCATTTCCAGACCGACTTCGTAGGTCTTATTCTTTTCCGGAACAAGGAATTGGTTATTATTCTGTGTAGAGCCGTTCATTACCGGTTGTCCGTTTATCGGCGTATTGATCGTATAGGTGTTGTACACATCGTAGTATGGCGCGTCGCCGCCAACCTGTGCGTAGTTGGCCCAGAATTTACCGTAGGACAGCCAACCGAAAGTCGGGGGCAGCAGTTTGGAGAAAACGAAGTTGCCGGAAACCGACGGGTAATAGTACGTATTGTTTGCGGCCGGCAAGGTCGACGACTGATCCCGGCGTATCGTAGCGTCCAGCGTGATCAGCTCGTTATAGGATAGCGTCACGCCGCCAAAAACGCTGTTGATCTCCTTTCGGAAGTCGTGCTCGACCGGCGCGTTCGGCGCCTTGGCTGAATTGGAGAGGGACCAGAAGCCTGGCAGGACAAGACCTCCGTTGGTCGAGGCGGAGATAGACGGGTTGTTGTCTTTCTGGATATTGCCGCCTGCAAGGGCCGACAGCTTGACGTTATTGAGGATATTTTTGCTGAAGTTGAGCAGCAGGTTGAAGTTGGACTCGTTAAAGGAGATATTGTCTCTGGTATAAGAGGATGGTTCCACACTGGCCGTATTTATTCGCGTTTCGATGAGCTGGCTATAGTAGTCATCGGTAACGCTGCCCGACAAACTCAGGTAATCCGTAAACGCGATGTTGACTTTCGCATGCCCGGTATACCGCTGTCTGGAATCCGACTCATAGTTCTGGTAGGCCGTCCAGTACAGGTTATTGTGGTAGGACGGGAGGCCGATATTTCCGGCCGCATTGGTCGCGTAGGCAGAAGGCACCCAATTCCAGGTAGCATTGGTCCCGCCGGAGTGGAAGTAGTCGTATTTTTGCGACTGAATATCCACGTTAGTCGGCCACCACTGGCGGAAATCGGTCATCGGATTGGTCGTGGCGGTGTATTGGAACAGGTATCGGTTGATAGCTGATTCATTGACGTAATTCATACCACCCTCAAACGTTACTTTTTCCGATGCTTTAAACGTGGCGCCAAAATCGAACAGGTCCTTTTTTACCTTCGAATTCGGCATAAAGCCTTTCTGATCGTCGCGCGTATAAGCCAGTTTGAAGGTCCCGGAGTTCCCGCCGCCCTGTACGGTAACATTTTCGGTGGTGGTTGCCGGCGTCACGTAATAATCGGTGGGGTTGTGGTGGGCCGCGGGTAACCAGGGTGTAGCCTTATGAAAATTGGGGTCGCTTGGTGAAAAGGCGTCCCAGTTATAAACCATCAGGTTTTTGTCGTAGGCCGGGCCGGTAGCCGCATCGTCGTTGGTGGCAGGGATCAATACGGGGTTACCGCCGTTCACACCCGGTATCGACTGATAATAGAACCCGTAGTTGGGATTGCCCGGAATGCCATACCCGTCGGCGCCATAGCCTTCCCCATTTTGCGTCTGATAAGTCGGCAACGTGCTCCTGTCCAGGCTGCCTGCACTTACGCCAAAGCTGGCGGTGACACCCAATCCTTTTCGCGACAAGCCCTTTTTCGTCGTCACAAGGATCACGCCGTTTGACCCCCTGGACCCATACAAGGCGGAAGCAGCCGCTCCTTTCAGAACACTCATGGACGCGATATCGTCGGGATTCAGATCGGATGCGGCGCTTCCGAAATCATAGCCGTAACCGGTATAGCTGCTATTGTCATAAGGGACGCCGTCGACAATAAAAAGCGCCTGGTTGCTTTGGGTCAGTGATTTAAATCCGCGCAGCACGACGTTTGTGGATCCGCCCATCGCATTACTCGAAGTGATCTCCAGGCCTGCCACTTTTCCCGACAGGTTATCGACCGCGTTTGTCGTTACGGTTTTTGTCAGGTCATCACCGGTGATCTGTTGCGCCGCGTATGGGAGGGTATTCCGGCTTCTTCTGATGCCCAGTGCGGTGGTAACAACTACTTCGCTCAAGGCCGCGCTTTTGCGCGACACCTGGATCGTATAATAGTTATCTGCACCGATGCGCGTTTCCACTGTTGCAAACCCGGTGCCGCTGATTACCAGGGTCTGGCCCTCGTTTGCCTTGATGTTGAAGTTACCCTCCGCGTCGGCGCTCACGCCGGCATGTACTCCCTTGATGACGACAGAAGCAAAGGGAACGGGCTGGCGTAAAGAATCAACGACCTTGCCGCGTATCTGGCGGGTTTGCCCGGTTGCTGAAACGCCAATGAGTACGCAGACAAAGACTGCGAAAGCTCTGAAAAGTTTCATAACAGAAGTTTTGGTTGATAAATGTGACTCGTTTGTGACTCGTTTTGTCGATCAGACTACTCAAACTATTGCAATTGCAGACACCGGAGTTGTCAATTCAATGGCCGGCAGTCTGCAAACGCCTGAAAGCGGCTTGCTTTGCAAATATGCATTTGGGACGCCAGTAGCTGTAGTTGGGACAGCGGGAGCGACAGTTCATATCGGGCCGGAGCGACCCGGCGCCATTCAGCCTTCCAGCAGGCTAAGTACGAGCTCTTTATAGCTTCTGCCGATCGGCAGCCGTTTTCCGCCGAGTTCCACCTCGGTCGCGCTGAATGCCTCGATCTTGTCTTTTGCAACGATAAAAGAGCGATGGATGCGTAAAAAATTGTTTTCACTGAGCAGCTCGTCGAGCTGGCTAAGTTTGTATTTCGTGAGCACGCTTTTACTTTTGGTATTGACCCGGATATATTCCTTCATGCTTTCTATATAAAGGATCTCATCGAGGAATACTTTTACCTTCTTTTTTCCTACATTAAAAAACAAATATGTTCGTTCGGCCGGTTGGCTGACGGGTCTGGCGGGAAGCACCGTTTGGTTTGCTCTATTTTATTCACCGCCTTCAGGAAACGGCCGAATTCAATCGGCTTCAGCAGGTAATCGATCACGTTGAATTCATACCCCTGCAGCGCATATTCCTGGTAAGCGGACGTAATGATGATCTTCGGGGGGTTCCTGAGGACTTTGATCAGATCGAGCCCTTTCATCTTTGGCAGGTGAATATCGAGGAACATGAGGTCGATCTCGAATTTTTGCAGGCTCTCCATGGCGTAAAATGCATCGCTGCAAACGCAGGCCAGCTTTAAAAAGGGCACCTGCCGGATATAATCCTGCAGCACTTCTGCAGCCAACGGCTCGTCTTCCACAATAATGCACTTATAGATTTGCATATTCCCGAAGATTGATGATCAAATGTACCTTATACAGGGATTCCTCGCATTGGATGGAAACCTCATGCGTGCGGTATAGCAATTCCAGTTGTCTGCGAACATTGGTGAGGCCGATATTTTCATCATTGGGCCCTTTTCCGTTTTGTTCTTTGGTATTCTCGATACTAAAGTCCAGGATGCCGTTTTGCAGCGACATTTCGAGATTTACAAACGATTCGAACCGGCTTTCACTTGCCCCGTGCTTGAATGCATTCTCAACGAAAGGTATCAGCAGCAGGGGTGCTATCTGCTCGTGCTCGTTGTCGATCTCGCGGATAAAGCTAACGGTAAGGCGGTCGTTATAGCGTAATTTCTCCAATTCGATGTAGTCGTCCAGGATCTTGATCTCATCGCTTATCCTGATCTGCTCTTTTTTTGTTTCATACAGCATAAATCGAAGAAGTTTTGACAATTTCATGACGACGTCGGCCGTTTCATCGGACTTCTTTCTTGCCAGGGCATAGATATTGTTCAATGTGTTAAACAGGAAATGAGGGTTGGTTTGATTCCGCAGGAATTTAAGCTCGGTTTCCAGCTTGTCCCTCACCAGGTCGTTGTGCATTTGTTTGTCCGCCAACTGCAGCCGGAATTGCTTTATCATGACGGCCACTCCTGCTACAAAACCTATATCCATAGACATCTGTATGAACCAACCGCCGCTAAAGTAGGGTCCATAATTCAGCGTATTATGGTAGATGACCGGGTTTTGAAAGTACACTCCGATCGCCCGATAGACAGCCGTACTCGCTACCCAGGCGATAAAAAGGAGCGTAACGTATGCGGGTCGCCTTTTCCGGTTGCCGAGCAACCCGGGGAGGATGTAGTAAAGAAGGAAATAGGTGAAAAATAGCCTCGGGATCATGGACGACAGGCTGTTAAAAAAGGCCAGCATCAGCTGATGACCGGTCGAATAGGTCGCATCGAAACGGCCTTTGTCCCACAGGTATATCAGCGCGATGTCTTCTGCCATGTAGGCAAGCCAGAAGGCGATATGGAGGAATATCCTTTTCACATGCAGGATAATTTGCAGGGTGCGTTCGTCCGGAACAAAATAAGGTTTTTTTAAAACTATTGTATCGGGATCGGTGTCGAATTGCGGCGTAAATGCGGCGATTGTGGGTCGCATCGCGTCGTCTGTACGCAGCAGGCGCCTATTCGTTGAAACAGGGGATGTCGGGTCGGCAATTGCTCTAATTTAATCCTTTGGCTTATGGCCGTTACACCAAAACATACAATTATGAAAAAGACTTTCCTCTTCGGTAGCATTCTGGCGATAGGAGCCGGGTTGGTAGTGCTAAGCGGATTTAACCGGGATAGACCCTCGCCGGTGGCCGGCCCGCCATCAGGCGAACAACTGATAAAAGCATATTACGGCGCTTATGAGAAAAAAGATTGGAATGCCCTGGCTGATATTCTTGCCGAAGGTTTTACCTTCTCCAGCCCGATCGATGCGCATATCCCGCTAAAGGACTACAAGGAGAAATGCTGGCCAAATTGCCAAAACACCAAAAGGTTTGATATAAAAAAACTAATGGTCCATGGGGATGATGCATTTGTGACGTACAATGGCTGGACCAACGACGGGAAGATGTTCCGGAATACGGAATATTTCGAGTTCAGCAATGGAAAGATCTTGTCGGACGAATGTTTCTTCGGTCCCGGCGTGAATTACCCGAATTCCGGGAAATAGGCGAATGACCGCAGTTTAAGTGGACCCCTCTTTGGCAGGAGGGGTTTTTTTATTGGTAAGAAATCCGGTCTTAGTTATATTTAGTATACCAATATAATTAGTTGTGAAATCAACCGATTTCGATGTCGTTATTTGTGGTGGCGGTTTGGCGGGCCTGGCGCTTGCCAGGCAATTGAAATTGGAGCGGCCGGCCACGCGCGTCCTGGTGCTCGAAAAAAGCCGGTTCCCCGTAAGGGAAGCAGCGCATAAGGTAGGTGAATCCACGGTTGAAATAGCCGGATTTTATTACAGGGAGACGCTTCAGCTCAAGTCTTATTTTAAAAATGAGCAGTACACCAAGTGCGGGTTGCGCTATTTTTTTATCCAGGAGCACGGGGATTTCGCCCGTTGCCCGGAAATTGGCCTTTCTGAGTATGCGTCCGTAGACTCATATCAGCTTGACCGGGGGAAGCTGGAAAACGACCTTTGCGCGCTAGACCGGCTCAATGGGGTAGTCATCCGGGATAATGTTACCGTGGAGGATATCGTTTTAAATGAGGGAGATGGCGACCACGAGGTCCAATACGTCGATGCGGCAGGTGGGGAAGGCCGCCAATCGGTCTTTTGTAAATGGGTGGTTGACGCATCGGGCCGGCGGTCGATCCTTCAAAAGAAGCTTGGTCTCAGGCGAAAGGTAAAAAGCGCCTGCAGTTCGGCGTGGTGGCGCGTCAAGGGTCGGTTGGATGTGAGCGACTTTGTTCCTGAGGATAATATCGAATGGCATCAGCGGGTCCCCCACAAGATCCGCTATTATTCGACGACGCATTTGATGGGGAACGGATATTGGATCTGGCTGATACCGCTTATCAATGGCAATACGAGCGTCGGGATCGTGGTCGACGAAAACCTCCACGACTACACGGAGTTCAATACCCTTCCAAAGGCGCTGGAGTGGATCAGGCGGCAGGATCCCTTTGTGGCGTCAAGGATAGAAGGCTATGAAGTCCTGGATTTTCTTGGTTTGCGAAACTATAGCTACTCATCCAGGCAGGTGTTTTCAGAGCGGCGGTGGGCTTGTACAGGGGAGGCGGGAGTGTTCCCGGATCCGTTTTATTCGCCGGGCTCGAATCTGATCGGCTATGCCAACTCCATCATCACGCAGCTGGTCTCGCAGTATTTATCCACCGGAGAAATCAATAAGGCCAGATTGGACGGCTATAACCATTTTGTCATTTTCCAAAATGATTGGCTCATTGCCGAGATCCAGTCCGCCTACCCTTATTTCGGAAATTCCCAGGTAGAATCGCTGCGCTATCTCTGGGACATTTTTGTCGGGTGGACCATGGCCGCTCCACAGATGTTCAGTTCCATCTACCTCGATGAAGAAAAGACTGAAAAGGTACAGGATATTATTTTCTCCTTCGGCAATATGGCCTACCGGGTACGGAAACTGTTTTCCGATTGGTCCAGGGTGTCGAGGAAAACGTTCTCCTTTGCATTTATCGACTACTTGAAGGTGCCGTTCATAAAGGAGTTCTATGTCCGCTGTCTGCAAAAGAACAAGACCGCCGGACAATTGGCCGAAGACTATGCTGTCTCCATCCTGAAGATTGAAGAGTTCGTCCAGGTGTTGTTTCTCCTGGCTATCGAGGACTGTATGCCGGAGGAACTGGCTCGGGTGAAGTCCAATGGTTGGGTTAACGCCGCCGCGGTCAGTCTTTCCGTGGAGAATTGGGAGAGCGACGGATTATTTTGTCCCGTTACGCCGGCAAGAGACTTCTCCGAAGTGGACAGCCAGATCAGGTCCCTGTTTACGTTCCATCGGTCTGTCCCTTCCCATAAGCAACAAAACGAAGAATGTCAATACTGACCTTTTGCGGCGAGAATCAACGCCATGATCGCCCAGTTCGTTGCGGCGGCTGAAATGAATTGATTCTTGCCGTGCGGGAACCCGCTATAAACGTAGGGAACCGTAGGGAAGGAGCGGCTCTGCACTTCCCAGGATCCATCTTCGAATTGCGTCTTCAACAAAAAGGAAACTCCCTTCTGATAGGCCGGGTCGTCGGATTTCAACTTCCCGGATTGGTTTAAAGCGTATAACGCTTGCCCGGTGGCATAGGCATCGGTAGGCAATGTTTTTAATTGCGCCCATCCGCCATCCTCCCTTTGTTCCTGCAATAATTTAGCCGCCTGACCTTCGATGAACTCCTTATCCGCATTGGACCATATGAGACCGAGAAGTTGAAATACTTTTTCCTCGTTCTCCAGCGGAATGGCGTTGGTCAGCCAATTGCGGGCTTTTTGCACTTTTTTCTCCAGTTGTTCTTTGTAGTTACCTGGAACATAAACTTGTATTCCTTTTACGGCAAGAGCCGTGGTACTAAAAGAGTAGTATTCCAACGGCGGTCTTGCACTGGGACTTGCCCAGGACCCATCATTGCGCTGTCTGTGCAGCATATCCAGGGCAAGCAACTCAATCCATTTATCCGGTTGGCATCCGAGGGCTGAAAATGCCCAAAGATCATATCCTGCCCTTATCTCGAGTGGCCGGGATTCGTCATTTTCCACGAGAAATCCTTTGGCCCCTTCGGCTTTCAGGTTGTTGTAAATAGAATCCTTTGCCTCCTGCAAGATTTTTTGGTCAATGACAAACCCTTTTCTTTCGGCCATCGTAAAAGCTACAGCACTCAGATCTTGTCCATGGCAGGAATGACAGCTCACCGCATTTTCCAGGAATTCATGACTGCTTCTTTGAAGCAGAGGTATGCCTTTATTGATGGCCAGGGTAATACCCGAAGGTTCTTTCTCTTTATCCTTTAACGCGGTAAAGGCTGTAAAGGCCGCAAGGCTTATGACTAAAACGATTCCCGCCAGGGTTGTTTTCATTTGCATTTTATTTAGCGCCGGCTTTTTTTAGGATTTCCACCGTTTCAGTGTGCCCCTTTTTAAGAGCCCAGGATAAGGCAGTAGACCCATCTTTGGATTTTTTGTTTACCAGGGCGCCTCTCTTCAGCAGCAGCCGGATAAGGTTCGGATTATCGTGTTCGTTATAGACAGCCCACATCAGCAGGCTGTTGCCGTCGCCGTCAATGGCATTGACATCCGTTGTTTTATTCAAAACCGCAACGGCGATCACAGGATCCAGGATGGCTGCATAAGAGAAGGGGATAGAACCCGTGGCATCGGGCAAATTGGCGTTGGCCCCATTTTCCAGCAAACTCAGAACAGCCGGTGCATTTTCGTGCTTGATGGCAAAGCTGAGGGCCGTCATTCCGGTTTTGCTGATGGTATTGACATCTACCCCTTTGTTCAAAAGCAAACGGATCGTCGATGTGTCTCCAAACGCAGCAGCGTACATCAGCGGCGTCTCGCCCATCCTATTTTTTGTAAGCACATCGGCCCCATGCCGTAGCAGAATGTCGATTATTTCGTCTTGCCTCCCGCCGATACAGGCAATCAGCAGCGGGGTATTGCCTGAAGCCGCCTGGACATTGACATCGGCGCCACGATCTAAAAGTAGCCGGATCATTCCTGTATCGTGAATGGCCCAGATTAGGGCAGTTTCCCCGGCGGCATTTTTGGCATCTACTTTTGCACCCTTGTCCAGTAACTCCACCATACAGCCGGTGCAGGAATACAGCGCGGCATGCATCAATACGTAATCTCCATCCTTATCGACCGCATTTGGGTCGGCCCCTTTGTCGAGAAGCATTTGGACGGCCGACGGATCATTCGCTTTGATCGCCGCAAAAAGTGGAGCTTCCTGCGCATTTGCCCGGGTCAAACCGGTCATAATACCGGTAAGAGCAAGATAAAAAAAGATCCGATCGATCATGTTGCGCGATGTGGAAAGGAACATGAAAATTGGCCGCTGAAGTTTAAAGTTAAAAGATACGAAAATTCTATTATATCAAGCCCTGGCGCCCCTGAAGTGAAATCTTTCTTTTGGGCATATTAAAAGAAAATATACTTTCGAAACCAGGTTTAATATTTTTTATATCAGAAGGAATAGCAATACCATACCGGTACGGTTATTATGCATCTGCTTATGCTGTTTGACACTCCCTTTTATTAGATGCTCAAATACGGGTAGGTCGCTGAAAATTCTATTTGCGGGTGATCTAATGCTCGACCGGGGAACAAGATCCACCATTAGTAGGTATGGCCCGGCATTCCCTTTCGCGAATATAAAGCCATTATTGAGTACTGTCGATTTCTCCATCGCCAATTTAGAATGTGTTGTGGCCGACACCGGCCTAAAGCCGCTCGATAAGCGATTCGTTTTTCGGGGAAATCCTGAATGGCTTTCCACCATCCGCGATAACGGTATCACGCATCTGACCCTCGCAAATAACCATAGTTCCGACTATGGGGAGGAAGGTATTCGTCAAACCGTCGCCAACCTAAATGCGCACGGGATCAAATCCGTAGGCACTAAAGGCAAACTTTCGGGAAGCTATTTACCGGCCATCATAGAAAAAAACGGTGTCCGCTTGGCCATTTTCGCCTCCTGTCTTCTGGCCAGGCAGGATACGCTGGTCTGTACTGAAACTGTTGCCGTTTTGTCTGACAAGATCCGGGCATTTAAGAAAACTCATCCCGCTTATCTTGTCATCGTTTGCCTGCATTGGGGTATAGAACTAAGGTCGACGCCGACATCCGAGCAGATCGAACAAGCGCACTTACTCATAGATGCGGGTGCTGACGCCATTATCGGCCACCACCCCCATGTAGTACAAACCATTGAAAATTACAACGGAAAATATATCTTTTACAGTATCGGGAATTTCATTTTTGACAATAATTACCCTCCTGGCAATACCGGAATATTCGCAATTTTCTCATTATCCAAAAATGGCATAGCTTCCATTGACATCGTGCCATTTACCATGCTGCATTCACGGCCGATCATAATGAGTCCGGAAGAATCTACCTTGTTTATGAAAACAATAGGGGCCGTTTCAAAAAATATAACGATAAAACAAGATGACAACCGCTGGGAGCTTTTCTAATTCTATAAGCATACCTATATTCCTAATTGCTTCTTTTTTTATCGGTTCCTGTACCAATAGTACTTATTTCTCGAAGACCATACCTATTCGCGACGCCTACTTCAACGGGAAGGTGATCGTTGAAAAGATTGAAAAACTGAACGAATACCGCATGACTATTATCGACTCTGTAACTGGCCGGAGTGATCATATCTATACGCCCTATGATGTTTTCGAAATGGAAACCGGAGATATAAACCATGATGGCAGAACCGATATTTGCATTGGCATTATCAAGCCCACTCCGTTCGATCCGGTCTTAAAAAAGCGATTGTTCATTTTTCAGATCGATAGGGACTACATCCGTCCATTATGGTTGAGTTCAAGGCTGGTAAGACCCTTGGAAGAATTTACGGTCTTGAGTGACGGAGAAGGATGCAGGGTTCGAACTATTGAAAGAATAAATCCCGGGATCTTTTGCATCGCTGAATACCGATGGGAATCTTTTGGGCTGACCTTCATAAAAATTCGAAACGATTCATTAAATTACTCAGACGCTCGCTCGATGTTACTCAGATAAAATATTATTCAGATAGAAAGATTTATAAAACAGCTCTTATGAATGTGAAACCATTTACCCTTTTATTACTCCTTTTATTTTCTGTTGGTTGTTTAACGAAAAAGGAGAAGAAAGCTGCGCCCGCAGCATATTCACTTAGCCAGCCGCCTTCCAGGATGGCTAATTATGACGAAGGCTATCCGCTGACAGCCGATTCCGTCGATTCAGCCGCTACCTATAATTCAGCAGAGTACAAGGAACATTACCGCGATTATTATAAAAACAAAACATCGCCTCCTCCCTTTGATTTTAATATGGATCTCTCCCACAAAACGTTCCAGGAGCTCAGGTTATTGAGGGCGGAAATACTCGCGCGCCATGGATTTCTATTCAGTGATTATGTGTTTCGTTCGCATTTCAACGCCACGAACTGGTATCAACCTGTTTTTTGGGACGACAAATTCAAAATAGAATTGAGCGATGAAGAAAAGGCATTTATAGCGAAGGTTTTGACTTTGGAACAGGATTTATATAAAAACAACTATATAGATTTGAATGGGACGAAGAAAGCAAACTTTGAAAATGTAGTCAACCGGGAACAGTTTGATAATATCCCCAACGAGCTTGTCGAACATTTGAAAGTTGATGGCTTTGCCATTAACGAAGGGGAGCATGAACAATTATTTCACGTATACGACGAGAATTATTACGACTATACCCCAAGCTTTATAACCACTGATCTTTATCTCCAGGCACTGCATATGCATATCAGTAAAGAAATGCAATCAATAGAAGAGGAAAAAATGATCGCGCTTCTGACAGAGTTGATAAAAGACCAAATCAATATCGCAAAGGGAAATGCGGCCCCAACAAAAAATCCGGTTATCATAAAAGCCTCGGAATGGAATGAGGTATATTATGCTATTGCCTTATCGTTAATAACCGGGGTGAAGCAGAATGTGGCGGCAGAATATAGTACATCGTACGAGTACGAATATGGACATGCCGCAGAGGGCGAGGGACGGAGATCTGATTTCCTTGACGACCCTTTAATGGATTACACCCAATTCCAACCAAGAGGAAACTATACCAGAACGGAAGCGTTAAAACGATATTTCAAATGCGTAAAATGGTTAAACTCCGCCTCCATCTACATTGATAATGATCCAGGTTTATCCAAGGCGGTGTTGCTGGCGGACGGGCTGCTTCATTCTGATACCTCATTGAAGAACTATCATACTTTTTCCAATATCATACAATTTCTCGCCGGAGAAGAAAATAATCTTTCGATCGCCCATGTGATAAAAGTGCTGCAACAAACAAAGTATAAAACCGTTGAAGAATTATTGAAACCGGAAAACCTTGACAAAATACGCACCGCTCTATATGCTGCCGACCCGCGAAAAATGTTTCCAAAGGGAGGCGATGGAACAACAACCGGTGCCCTGACCAGAAGAAAAATCTTGTTCACAGCAGGCAGGTACACCTTTGACGGGGACATTTTGCAAAGACTGGTCGATATTACGGACCCGGCACCAAAACGCCCCTTCCCCAAAGGATTAGACATTTTCGCCGCCATGGGAAACCATCAAGCGGAAGATATTTTGCTGAATGTGTATAAAGAAAAACAAAATTGGGAAAGTTACCCCGACACCTTGAATGCGCTTAAAAGAAAAATGGAGGGGTTCCATGATTGGGATCAAAGTATTTATAACAAGCAAATGGAGACAGTCCTTTCTCTTCAAAAGTCCAGTCCAGACGCTCCATATTTTATGCAATCGTCCGGTTGGCAAAAAAAGAGTTTGAATACGATGCTGGCATCGTGGACGGAACTAAAGCACGACATGGTACTGTATATTGACCAGCCTAACGCCGCGGAAATGGGCGATGGAGGTGAAGTGCCGCCACCCCAAAAAATTGCATATGTTGAACCGCAAACCGCATTTTGGGAGAACTGTATTGCTTTGCTTAACCTTAATGAGGAGGTACTGGAGGAGAATGAACTGCTGACAGAAAAGTTGGACTATACAAACCGGGAATTATCAGAAATGGCAAGTCTGTTTTTAAGAATAAGTAATAAGGAACTCAAGAATCAACCCTTATCCAATGCAGAATTCGATAGTCTATCGTTTATTGGTGGACAAGTGGAAAGCTTGACACTGAAGATTATGGAATCTAGCCAATCTTCCACTCAATCTGTTACTACTCCTGACCGGTACGTAGCTGTTGCGACCGATGTGTACACTTACAATGACAAGTGCCTTCAGGAAACGGTTGGCATGGCTGATGATATATATGTTATTGCAGAAATAAACGGGTTATTGTACCTAACCCGAGGTGCGGTCTTCAGTCATTTTGAATTTACCGGCCCTTCCAGTGACAGGCTAACCGATGAAGAATGGCAAAAACAATTGTTGGACCATAAGATCCCGCCACAAGCCATTTGGATGAATGATATAAGGATAAAAGTACCACAACCAAAAACCGCCCCCAATTTCAATCTATATTAAGAATTCATACAGGCAAACTTCGCCTATACACCGCGTCCTGGCTCGGAGAGGGATGGTGCCGAACCTGGCCTCTAAAACGCTTTATCTGTAGCGGGTTTCGTCAGTTTCGCTCAATGAGTGGCGAATTCACTCCTGAGGTTTGGCTTTTCTCACGATAGAAAAGACAACACGTATTCCGAGTATGGCGGAAATAAAGAATCCGGCAAGGCCAAGGACTGGTATATTCCACAGTTTCGGCGGCATGTTTGCATGAACAAGTATGGCTGACCCCACGCAAAGGGCCGTCACAATAATGGAAAGAGCGAGCCGGTCCACACTTTTACTTACCTTAATGCTTATCTGGTCAAGGCCCTCGATCTTGTGGTTGATAGCCAACTTATTTTCCCTTAGCTTAATAATTAGAGACCGGAGATCTTCCGGAAATTCTTTTAGGAGCTCGCCGGACATGATGAGCTTGTTGTATCCCTCCTTTAATATACTCCTGATACTTAGTCTTTCATTTACGATATTTTGGACATACGGCTGAATAGCCGTGGCAAGGTTAATTTGCGGGTCCAGCGTCTTACCGGTGCCTTCCAACAAAGTGATCCCCCGTATAAGCAAATACGCGTAATCCGGCAATTCGATATTATTATCCCGGAGAATTTGCTTTAAATTATCAAAGATCATTTTGACATCGAGTTTCTCGATGGGTGTATCATCGACAAGGGCAACCATGTCTGTCAGCTGTTTCTGGAGGTGATTTTCCGATGGAATATCGCAGTGAACCGCCATTTTCTCCAAAGAAGCCGCCAATCCGGGGATGTCCTGTCGTGAAAAACATATCAATAGTTTTTCCAGCCTTTCCCGCTCTTCCGGTATCAGGACTCCCATGTTGCCAAAGTCAATAAAAACGAGCTTGCCATCCGGCCTTAGAAATATATTGCCCGGATGAGGATCCCCATGGAAAAAGCCGAACTTAAAGACCTGGTCCATATAGGAATTCAGGCCCTGGACTGCAATTTTTGCGGGATCGAATCCTGCTTTGGCGATGGCCTTTACGTCGTTGATCTTCATACATCCGTCTACCAGTTCCATACAAAGAATGCCGTCATTGCAAAAGGCATCAATACTCTCGATGGCGTAAACCTCCTCGCTGCCCTTAAAATTCGTGGCAAAGCGCATTAGGTTGATCCTTTCATGGACAAAGGAAAGCTCCTGCCGGATGTAATATTCGAAGCCGGCTACAAATGAGGCGATATTAAGGCCCTTTAGAAAGTCCACATTCGTACCCAGGGCATTCGTAATATCCTTGATGATGAGCAGATCGGTTTGCACCTCCAAATCGATCCCCGGTCGCTTTACTTTAATCGCAATTTTCCTGCCGTCTTCTTTCATGGTTGCATGGTACAACTGCGACATGGAAGCCGAGGCAAATGGCGTTTCTTCGTATGAAGAGAATAGCTGTAAAACATCGGTCTGGAATTGCTCTTTGAACAACGCCTTAATATCGATAGGCACCGTATTTACCTGGTCCTGCAACAACTGTAACTCCTTGACGAGACCGGGTGGAAGGATATCGTCCCGGGTGCTAAGCAACTGGCCCAGCTTTATATAGGTGGGGCCTAATTCCTCCAAGGCCATCCGTATCCTGGTGTACAATGGATAGTCTGCAAGATGCGGCTTTCTTCCCTTTTCGCCCGATAAAGGAAGATTGATCCTACTTCTTACCCTATGCAAGAAGTCGGCAAATCCATATTTTGTAAGTATTGCTCCCAACCTGGTCGTCCGTTCCAATTTATGTTTTGTTTCCATTTTGCCTTTTTTATTGTCCTGTTCTAAAGAAGGCCGATACCTCCGACGAACGATAAAAGGTAGGGATTGTTTACCCGGTTTGTCGTGACCATGATCAGGATGCGAAATGACATTTGTCATCAGCAAATCTGTTATCTTTCCTGCCTCAACTTAAAGTTGATGCTGTTTTAGGGATTTACTCCGGAAGCTTTGTTGAAACTGGGATAGCACTTTTGACGCTATTGCCATCGTTTAACAATAGCAATTTAGAATTGACAATTCCCTGTTGATAGCCCCTGCTCCGCTAGCCAAGCAGGAAAACTAATTTCGGGTAGACGTGACATTTAGGTCCGCCAGAAAAATGGATATCCCAAAAAAGCTTCATAGCATGTTGGTTTACAATTTGCTATGAGGCCAAGCGGAGTAGGATAGAGCAATGGGTATTCTTATTTGAATTTTTGAGGGTACAGGCTATTTTGTTAAATTCCATTGTATATTTTAATTCAAAATGGCGATGAAAGGAAAAAATATATTAGGAATGGTGTTTCGCCAATCAGGCAAACGCAGGGGATATGCGCTGCTAAATATAACCGGTTTGGCGGTGGGGATCGCTTCCTGCCTGTTGCTCTTTGAATACGTTGCCTTTGAACGCAGCTATGACAGCTTCAACCCGAAGGCTGAACGTATTGTAAGGATACAGGATGAGGAATATCAGAACGGCAAGCTCATCATACCCTGTGCTTCGGCTATGCCGGCTTTGAAGCCTTTGCTAATAAAGGACTTTCCGGAGGTCGAAAGCGCATGTCGCCTCTATAAATCCAGTTTTTTGCTGGCCAATGAAGCCGCAAACCTCCGATTCCGCGAGACCAGTATCTATTACGCAGATTCTTCTGCGCTCAACATCTTCGATCTCCATTTGATCAGAGGGGATGCCTCAACGGGGCTGGCAGACCCGGATAAGCTAGTGTTGTCGACTACCGAAGCAAAAAAATATTTTGGCCAGGAAGATCCTGTCGGGAAAACGCTCACGATCCATGATGGAGGTAGGCTAATCCCGCTGCAGGTTACAGGGGTGTTTGCGGATTATCCTGTGGCTTCCCATCTCCGGTTAGATATGCTGGTGTCTTATAAGACCTTTGGTCGGATCCTGGGCACCTATGGCCGGCCAAACGATCCGATGGAAACGGATTGGCGGTGGACGGATTTTTATACGTATGTCTTATTAAAAAACAAGGCCGATCTGGCTGGGCTGGAGAAAAAGCTGCCGGCCTTTATCGATAAATATTATAACGACCGGCCGAAACCCATGGCCGACCGGGACCGGTTTAGGTTGATCGCCATGCCGCTGCAGGATATCCATCTATACTCCCATTTTATCCAGGAAGCGGAGCCGACAGGCAACGGCAGATCCGTATCTTTTCTGTTTCTGATTGCATTTTTTATTATCGGGATAGCCTGGGTTAACTATACCAACCTGGCTGCTGCCCGCTCACTGGAACGGGCCCGGGAAGTAGGCGTGAGGAAAGTGCTGGGTGCACAACAACACCAGCTGGTACGGCAATTCATGATGGAAGGCTTATTGTTCAACAGCTTCGCGCTTTTCGCTGCCTTGATCCTCGTATTCAGCTGTAACGGCCTCTTCGCGCTCCTCACGGGAAGGCCATTAGGCGCCCTCTATACCCTGCCAGTCGGTTACTGGGCACAATTCATGGCCGCTTTTTTCATCGGCACTTTTCTTTCCGGACTGTATCCTTCCCTGATCTTATCCCGGTACGAGCCCGTAAAGGTGCTGAAGGGACTTTTTAAGTATTCCTCCGGCGGCCAGTGGGTTCGTAAAACGCTGATCATCGGTCAGTTTGCTATTTCCATCATTCTTATCGCCGGGACGATTGTCGTTTACCGGCAGGTTAACTATATGCGGAGCAGGGATCTGGGCGCTGACATTAATCAGACCCTTGTGCTGAAAGGCCCCCATAGCATGTCGGATTCCGCTTACAGGAGCAATTTTGACGCATTTAAGGAAGATACCCGAAGAATAAAGGGCGTAAAAACTATTACAGCTTCATCCTATGTGATGGGGGAAGAGATACTCATATCTACAGATTGGAAATGGATGGAGAATCCAAATGGAACGCACATCGTTGAGACATTTATGCTTGGCATCGACGACGACTTTGTTCCGGCCTATGGCATCCGGGTAGTCGCAGGCCGCAATTTGGCGTTGAGCCATCCTTCGGATCGGCGAGCGGTTCTGCTGAATGAATCCGCCGTGCGCAGCCTCGGTTTTCCTTCACCTGAGGCAGCCGTTGGCCAGATGGTTTCCGCGAGCACCTGGCATTTGGATTCTTTTCGTGTTGTTGGAGTCGTTGCCGACTACCACCAGGAAGGGTTGCAAAAGGTAATACAGCCTTTGGTGCTTTGGCGGTTTGGCGATCTCCGCGCGCGGTATTCCTTGAAAATAGCAACTTCTGATGTCGCTCCGGTAATAGCAGACGTCAAGAACGTATGGAGACGATATTTCCCGGATGATCCGTTTTCATATTTCTTCCTGGACGATTCCTTTAACCGTCAATATGCCGAGGATCAGCAGTTCGGGACGGTTTTTGGCCTGTTTGCCGTCTTTGCCATCGCCATAGCCTGCTTTGGCCTGCTCGGACTTTCGGCATACAGCGTCTTGCAGCGCAGCAAAGAGATCAGTATCCGCAAGGTGCTGGGCGCATCCGTGCCTGCATTGTTGTACTTGCTTTCCGTAAACTTTCTCTTGTTGGTGGCAGTAGCGTTGGTGATTGCAGTCCCTGTAAGCTGGGTCTTAATGGACAACTGGCTGCAAAATTTCGCCACTCGTATCGGGATCAGCTGGTGGATATTCGGCCTTTCCGGCTTTCTTGCTTTGACGATTGCATTTTTAACTGTAGCAGGGCAAGCCTGGAAGGCGGCAAGGACTAGTCCTGTTAAAAATCTGAGATCGGAATGATCGGCTAATGCCGTATTTATTTATGAAGGTGAAACGAATTAATGGATTCCGATCTTTCTGATTTCAACCGGGTTCAAAATTGCAAAAGGGCCGTTAGAATTGAATTCTTTCCAGCCCATTTGAGTGCATTTCGATACAAATTTTCAGCGGAGAGGGAGGGATTCGAACCCTCGATACAAGTTTAAGCTCGTATAACGGTTTAGCAAACCGGCCCTTTCGGCCACTCAGGCACCTCTCCAAAGGGGCTCCGGATATTTTCCGGAGGGGAGGCAAAAGTAAAGAATAATTTGGTAGTGTCCAACCGGAATTTTGAGGCACAGGGCGCGGTCCCGGCTGGAGCGAAACGGGCCGCCACGAAAAAACCCATCCGAAGATGGGTCCCTTATAAGTTTTTGGCTGTGTCGTTAGGTTTTTAGCGGGGCGCGGGTCAAATACACGGCGAAGGCGCGCCGAGCAGCGGGCCTTACATCGCGGCGAGTTGCACCTTCTGTTGTAATTCCATCACATTTTCGCGGAAGAGGCTGTCGGTGTCCATCAGGTCCTTGACGGTCTGGCAGGAATGGATGACGGTGGTGTGGTCGCGACCGCCGAAATGTTCGCCGATGGTCTTGAGGGAATTCTTGGTGAAGGCCTTGGCTAGGTACATGGTGATCTGTCTCGCCTGCACGATTTCGCGTTTGCGGGTTTTCTGCAGTAATTTGTCGTATGAAACATCGAAATATTCACATACCATTCGCTGGATAGTTTCGATAGTGATCTCCTTACTGCTAGTTTTCACGAAATTACGGAGCACCTTCTTAGCCAATTCAAGGTCTATTTCCCTCTTATTCAGCGAAGATTGTGCCAAAAGACTGATCAATGCGCCCTCTAACTCGCGCACATTACTATTGATATTATAGGCTAAATACTTGATCACTTCCTTGGGCATCTCGAGGCCGTCGTTCTTCATTTTGCGTTCCAGGATGTCGATGCGGGTCTCATAGTCGGGGACCTGCAGGTCGGCGCTCAAACCCCAGCGAAAACGGCTCAACAAACGCTCCTGCAGCCCGTCGAGGTCCTTCGGCGGCTTGTCAGAAGACAGGATCAATTGCTTGCCGGACTGGTGGAGATGATTGAAGATCGCAAAGAAGGCATCCTGCGACTTTTCGGCGCGGCTGAAAAACTGGACATCGTCGATAATCAGGACGTCCACCAGCTGATAAAAATGGATGAAGTCGTTGATCGCGTTGTTGCGGGAATGGTCGACAAACTGGTTGATGAACTTTTCGGAGCTGACGTATAGGACCACTTTGTTCTGATGAAGCCGTTTGACCTCATTGCCGATCGCTTGAGCGAGATGGGTCTTCCCCAGGCCTACCCCGCCATAGATCACCAGGGGATTGAATGAGTTGGCGCCGGGTTTTTCGGCGACCGTCTTGCCGGCACGTCGCGCAACCCGGTTGCAGTCGCCTTCAATAAATGATTCGAA
>Ga0335083_10002862_pt1 | contig 22594 bp, 8 predicted proteins | sample Lox_Sample_42_FD_206716 | JGI IMG/M metagenome (GOLD analysis project Ga0335083, IMG submission 206716) | Soil microbial communities from Loxahatchee National Wildlife Refuge, Florida, United States - Lox_Sample_4.2 | ecosystem: Environmental > Terrestrial > Soil > Wetlands | place: USA: Florida...
ATATTATTCGCGTTGTTCTAGGTGCGAAGTGGTCTGCAGCGGGCCCCATTTTCCGTTTGCTGGCTCCGACAATTGTGGCTTTTGCGATAGCCAATCCGTTATTCTGGCTGCTCTCGTCGCTTGGACTTGTCGGAAGAAGTTTGAAAATGGGTCTGGTAATAGCTCCGATTATGATTCTGAGCTATGTTATTGCGTTGCCCTATGGACCAAAGGCCGTCGCATTCGCCTACTCTACTGTGATGGTGCTGTGGGTCATACCGCTAATTGCTTGGACCACGCATGGCACGGTGATCTCCTTTCGTGACATCTTGCTGGTTGTGAGCCGTCCGCTAGCCTCAAGCATAGGCGCGGCCGCTCTTGCCTTCGGCGTACGATCCGTCTACGGTCAGTTGCTGCCCGTTTTGCCGCGCCTCGTGCTAGAAAACAGCGTTCTTCTCGTGGCGTTTGCAGTGATCCTGTTGTTCGTCACGGGGGAAAAATCACTGTATCTGACTCTCCTGCGGGGATTGATGGGCTCTTCTTCCTCACCCATCGCGGCTTTTGAAAAGCCCGAGGCTTGATGAATCCGTCTGCGGCATTTCCTGTGTAGCCTTACTTTGTTTTTTTGTCAATCCGGCTGCGTACCGACAATATCCAAGATAATCGCCAGAGAAACACGATGAAGATTGGTCTTTTGGATCACATGGGATACGGCAACCTGGGAGATGCCGCCACTCAGGAGGCCCTCATTGAAAACATGAGGAGGCGCATGCCAGGTGTCGAAATTGTCGGTTTCTCACTCAATCCCGAGGATACCAAAAGACGGCATGGCATCCGCAGCTACTCAATTACGCAGTGGCATCCGGGATTGGCCAAGTCAACAGATACCGGCACGTCCGATATCGGCGAGATGCGGAGCTTCAAGTCGATCTTAAAGCAGATTCCGATCTTTTCGACGATAGTCAAGAGGCTTCTCTATCTATACAGAGAGTTCGCGCACCTAATACGTTCATTCAAAGTGTTGAGATCATTAGATAGCCTCGTAATTGCTGGTGGTGGCCAGCTGAGCGAACTTTGGCGTGGTCCGTGGTCACATCCCTACAACGTACTCAAGTTCTCAGTGCTTACCAAGGCTGCACGCAGAAAGCTAATTGTCTTGAATGTAGGTGCCGGGCCTCTGGATAGCGGCTTGGCTAAAGCGTTTGTCAAATGGTCCGTCACTCTAGCGGACTACGTGTCATTTCGGGATATAGTATCGCAAACTTTGGTCCAACGGCTTGGTGTAAAGCGTGACACTCACGTCTTTCCAGACTCAGCTTATGCCCTTGACCTCTCATGTTGTGAAGCCAGCACTTCGGGACCCGTCCTGAGGCCGACTGTCGGAATCAATCCGATTGGCTTCTGCGATCCGCGCATTTGGCCAAAACAAGACGAAGCCGCATACTCGCGGTACTTGGGTAAACTGGTCACCATTGTGCAATGGCTCATAAAACACAACTATAGGGTGCGGGTGTATTCTGGCGAAGCGAGCGTCGATCTATACGCCCTTGAGGACCTTAAAACTCGCTTGATGAGCAGTGTGTCGCTAAACGATGATGACATCGTGTTCCTCCCGCCTGCCAACAGCGTACAGGCCTTGTTGGCCGAGATGACATCTCTCGATTTCGTAATTACCTCCAAGTTTCATGGCGTAATATTTTCGCATCTCCTCGCAAAGCCAGTCATCGCTATTAGCTATCATCAAAAGATCTCTGACTTGATGAAGATCGTAGGCCACGATCAGTATTGCGTCCCTATAGAAAATTTCACTAGCAAGCGCGTTGAAGAGATATTTACATCGTTGGTTAGCGAGAGCCAGAGCCTTAAATCCACCTTTCGTGAAACTGCCAGGAGTTATTCAGCGCGATTGACGGAGCAATTTGACTACCTGTTCATATCCGAAGGGCTGCAGCAATCTCATAACGCCGTGCGAGCAGATGATGGCACCGTCGTTACACGTCCAATCTAGGCACAGTGTCCGCCTGACCTGCCATCAGGGCAAACGACCATGCGATCGCATCCACTAGTGAGCGTTGTAACGCCAGTTTACAACGAAGAAGAAAATCTCGCGGAGTGTATCGAGAGCGTGCTTGCTCAGTCTTACGAGAACTGGGATTACACGATCGTTGATAACTGCAGCACCGACGGTACGTTGGAGGTTGCGCGTCGGTATGCTGCGATAGACCGACGGATTCGCGTCCACCGGAATAAGGAGTTTCTCAGCGTTATCGCAAACCACAATAACGCATTGCGACAGATCTCACTCTCAAGTAAATATTCCAAGGTGGTGCTTGGAGACGATTGGATATTTCCCAAATGCATCGAGGAGATGGTTGACCTCGCCGAAACACATCCGTCGATAGGGATTGTGGGCGCCTATTCAATTGAAGGAAATGGTGTTGCCTGGACGGGATTGCCATATCCCAGCCCACTGGTTTCTGGACGGGAGATTTGTCGCAGTCACCTGCTAGAAGGTTTATATGTATTCGGATCGGCAAACGCCGTTCTTTATCGCTCGGATTTGGTGAGGAGCCATGATCCTTTTTACAATGAAGCCAATATCCACGCCGACACCGAGGTGTGCTTTGCCCTCCTGAAGAAGTCGGACTTTGGATTTGTTCATCAGATCCTTACCTTCACAAGACTTCGGCAGGGCTCGCTCAATACTGTTTCCCAGGATCGTCATAGCGATTTGCCACACATGCTGAACGTTCTCATTGGCTATGGTCCCTATTACTTGAGTAGTGAAGAACTGCAGATGCGCCTGAGCGCGCACCTGCTGGAGTACTACAGATTCTTAGGCAAAAGCCTGATGCTGGGTCGAGAGGCTACCTTTTGGGATTACCATAGGGCGGAATTAGTCAAGGCTGGAGTTGGCTTCAGTCACTTTCGCCTAGCTAGAGGGGTGGCTACATTCCTTGGGGACGCAGTCGTGAACCCAAAAGCGTCCGTAGAGAGGGCCCTCAGGCGACTTCGCCTGAGAGGGGCTTCTCGTATACAGGACAGCGCCTTAGCCCGCGTCTCCGACGCTGTCCATTAAATCAGATGGCACTCACAAGCCGCCCCCGTGAATCGAGCCATCTGGGTACAGACTAGATCACGATCATAGCTGGGTTACCAGCCGAAACAGTTGTTCATTCGCTAGCTCCATAGCGACATGCTCGACGCGGTAAACAGCAGCACACATTTAGTAGCGCGGAGACGACAGCTCATGTCTTATATACACCCGCTTCCAGCGTCGCCCTCATTCACTGGCAAAGGCCTGTCGGGATACACGTTTGGACCACTGAAGCAACAAGACTGTGAGATCTATTACATCGAGGTAGAGAAGGGCCACGATGTCTTTATGATAAGCAGGAGGATTACACGTACCTATTATGTACTGTCGGGAGTGGGGCAATTCATAATTGACGGTCAAAACTATCCTGTTGAAGAGGGCGTTCTGGTAGAGGTGCCACCGCAGATAGAGTATTGTTATTCGGGGAAGATGACGCTGATAGCGATCTCGCGACCGCGCTGGTTCAAAGACAACGATACGTTTACGAAATGGAATCCAGACGTCTTTGGCCATGATGCCGCTTTTGGACCGCGACCGAACCCGTGGTTGACCAAAATAGTACGTGCGAGAGTCTTCGGAAAACGGCCGGTGAACGGCTACTTACGACTCAACCAGAAGGTATGGAATAGTCTCCCATCATTTGTCACTTCACTTAGGCCAGTGCGCTTGTATGGCAATATCTTGCATAAGATCGCGCGTATGCAGGGTGTGCGGGCTCAGGCGTTGGCCACGTTATTTCTGCGGAACAGGCCTCAACTGGAATTAATCCGGCGCCTTCTCCCACAGGTTGTAAGGGGGGGCTCACTAAAGGTCGCAGTGTTAGGGTGTAGCACGGGCGCCGAGGTATATTCAGTAGCGTTGACCATTCGGGCTGCACGCCCTGACATAAAACTCAGGCTAAATGCTGTAGATATTTCCAGAGAGGCAGTCGAGGTCGCGCGAGAGGGTACCTACTCTCCTCAGAAATCCCGACTGTCGGGTACACATGTCTGCGAAACTATGACGGCTATTGAAATTGAGACTCTATTTGATAAAGACGGGGATGTTTTAAGGGTCAAACCGTGGATCAAGGAAGGCATATGCTGGCGCGTCGGTGACGCCGGAGAGCCAGAGATGTTAGGTGTCCTCGGTCGGCAAGATATTGTGTTAGCGAACAATTTCCTGTGCCATATGGAACCGGCAGAAGCGGAGAATTGCCTGCGTAACATCGGTCGCCTCGTGACACCAGGGGGCAACCTTTTTGTTTCTGGAGTCGATCTCGATGTCCGGGCAGCAGTTGCTCGTGAACTGGGATGGGAGCCACTGCAAGAGCTATTCGAAGAAATCCACTATGGAGACCCCTATTTGGGAAAATACTGGCCCTCTCAGTACGCTGGTCTGGAACCATTAGACAAGAACCGTCGGGACTGGCGAATCCGTTACGCTGCAGCGTTTCGGTTGGCTGGCAACGAGTCTCTGGTGAACATGGAATGCCAGGAAGAATTTGCCTGCGATACCTGGGGAGGGGTCTGACAGATGGTGCTGTCCGATCGATTCGCCGGCAAAACTGTGCTGGTGACTGGTGGCAGCGGCTTCATCGGAACCCATGTCTGTAGACGGCTCACGGAGTGCGGCGGGAACGTGCATGCCGTCTCTCGTAAGTATCGGCCGCAGCTGAACGAACAGATAAGATGGTGGCAGGCCGAGCTTTCAGATATTGCTGCGGTCCGTCGCGTTTTAAGAGCCGTGCAGCCACAAGTAGTATTCCATTTGGCCAGCCGGGTCGTTGGCGCTCGGGAACTGAATGCGGTCTTGCCCACTTTCTACGACAATCTGGTTAGCACGGTTCATCTATTAACTGTGGCTGCCGAGCTGGGTTGTGAACGCATCGTACTGGCGAGCTCTTCGGAAGAACCTGATCGGGTGGACAACGCGACGTTTGCGCGTTCTCCCTATGCAGCAGCGAAGTACGCGAGCAATATTTATGGGCGTACGTTTTATCGCCTGTTTGAGTTGCCAGTCGTGATGCCCCGCATTTTCATGACGTATGGCCCAGATCAAAAGGATCAACAGAAGCTCGTCCCGTTTGTAGTGCGCCATCTTCTCAGAGATGAATCCCCAAGACTCACCAGTGGTCACCGGAAAGCGGACTGGATATACGTGGACGACGTAGTCGAGGGCTTGCTAAAGGCAGCGGTTACACCTGGAATTGAGGGAAGCACGTTCGACTTGGGCACAGGGTCTCTGGTGTCTGTTCGTGAAATTGTTGAGCGGATCGCGCAAATAGTTGGCTCCTCAGCGGAACTAGTTTTCGGGACCATTCCAGATCGTCCATACGAGCAGGAACGAGCCGCTGACACCCATTTTATGTCCGACAAGGTCGGATTTCAGCCTGCAGTTTCCCTGAAGGAAGGCCTAGCATCCACTATAGCGTGGTATCGGCAGCAACTGAACCGGTATCAGGATCACCCGCATCCGCAGGTGTCTGATGAGGGTTCGGTGCGACCGCAGGCAAAGTTGTAGCCTGAGGACGCTCTGCTGCCAAGTTCAGAGGTTGCGTAGGTAATCTATTTGCACCTCTCTCTTGCCCGCCTCCTCTGAAGCTGTGACCGCCGCAGCTCCCTCCCTAAGAAATACCACCCTGAAATAAGTTCCTTGTGATTCCGTCCGACCTATCCTGGGCCGATGGTCTTTGGAGTGGTGAGAATGAAAGATCGAATTAAGCAATTAGCAAAGATCAGTCTGCTCGCGTTAATGTTAATCAACCTGAGTACCCTGTTCTCCAGTGGCCAGGTGTCAGTTCTGACTCAACATAACGACAACGCTCGCACCGGTCAGAACGTTAACGAGACGACTCTTAACACCTCGAATGTAAATGTCAATGGCTTTGGAAAGCTATTCTGGCGTACCGTCGACGGTTTCATCTATGCTCAGCCGCTGTATGTCCCGGGTGTTACCGTTCAGGGAGCAACCCACAATGTGGTTTACGTTGCTACACAGCACAACAGCGTCTATGCGTTCGATGCGGACAACCCCAATCAACCGGCTCCACTGTGGCAGGTGAATTTAGGGACACCTGTACCAAGCCAGGATATCTGTATTATTTCGGGTGACACCAATCCGGCTGATTGCCCTTACTACGATGTTAGCCCGGAGATTGGTATCACAAGCACGCCCGCCATCGATCCGGTCGCGGGAATCATATACGTCGTGAGCCGGACCAAGAATACCAGTAATAGTACTTATCACGACTACCTTCACGCATTGAGCCTGACAACTGGGGCCGAAGAGCTTGGCGGTCCAGTGGAACTCGTGGGCCAGGTGTATGGGACCGGCACGGGAAGTTCGGGCGGCATAGTCGCATTTCAACCTGTCTATCAGCTCCAGCGTCCGGCATTACTTCTTGAAAATGGTGCCCTTTATATCGCGTTCGGTTCCGTTGGCGATATTGGTGGTGTTTACCACGGCTGGGTGATGAGCTACAACGCCTCGACACTGCAACAGGAGGCGATATTCAACGTTACTCCGAATGGAAACGAAGGTGGAATCTGGAATTCCGGACAAGGGCCGGTTGCCGACGGCTCGGGCAACATCTACTTCTTGACCGCAAATGGTGACTTCAATGCGAATGTCCAGGGTGGCACAGATTACGGCGATTCATTCATAAAGTTCAATGGCCCGGGCCTTTCCGTAACAGACTACTTCACTCCTGACACTCAGGCGGCGCTGGCTGCGAACAATGAGGATCTCGGATCCGGCGGCCCGATGCTGATGCCGGGCACTTCGCTCATTCTCGGTATGGGCAAAGATGGAACCATGCGCGTGGTGAACACCACCAATATGGGTCACTACAACCCCGCCATCGACAACGATGTTCAGGATTTCGCCGCAACACCGAATGCTTTCTTCAGCTCTCCGATCTACTGGAACAGTCCCAATCACGGGCCGCTTATTTATATCTGGGGCGGAGGCGACTATCTAAAGGCGTTCCAATTTAATGGATCGACTTTTAATACGACCCCGGTTTCTGAAGGAACGATATTAAATAGTAGTGGGGATCCTAATGCAGCGGCGATGTCAATCTCTGCTGACGGAAGCCTGGTAGGAACGGGGATTCTTTGGGCGACGGGCTCAATTTCCCAGTGGGCCAAAGGAACTCAGGTCCCGGGTTATCTGCGCGCTTTCGATGCCACCAATCTGACCACTGAGCTATGGGACAGTACGCAGAGTCTCGCCCGCGACGATGTTGGTAATTCTGCCAAGTATAATCCCCCCACCATCGCTAATGGGAAAGTATATATAGGGTCCTTTTCTGGACAATTACAAGTTTATGGTTTGAATCCTCCCGCGTTTCAGGGAATACGGTTTGTTCAGGTTGCGTCAAATACGCCTCAATCAACTGTATCGTCGCTTTCTGCAGCGTATTCGTCAGCACAAACCGCCGGTGATCTGAACCTCGTCATCGTTGGTTGGAATGACACCTCTGCGGCAGTGCAGTCCGTTACCGATTCCGCCGGGAACACTTACACACTGGCGTTTGGTCCGACGAAGGGTACCGGACTGAGTGAATCGATCTATTACGCCAAGAACATCCTTGCCAGCGGCTCCAATACAGTGACGGTCACCTTTAATCAAGGGGCGACTAAACCGGATGTGCGGATCCTGGAGTACAGCGGAGTGGCGACGTCCAATCCTCTGGATGTATCGACAGGTGCATCGGGAAGCACCTATATCGCCGACAGCGGCTACGTGAATACGAATGCCGCGAATGAACTGATCGTTGGCGCCAGCATGGTGCAGGGTACTACTACAGTGATGGCAGGCGCACCGTTCACTCCCCGCGTGATTACGTCGCCGAATTCTGATCTTGCAGCCGATCGCCTCGTAAATGTTCCTGGTAGCTATCACTCGTGGGAACCCCTGAATGCGTCTGGCAACTGGGTGATGCAAGTCGTCACATTCAAGTCTGCTACCGCGAGCACCATACCGTTTGTGAGCAGCGTGACTCCAAACTCCGGTGCCATCTCAGGTGGAACCGCGGTAACGATTTCAGGGATCGACTTCGCGGCCGGCGACACGGTAACGTTCGGTTCAGCGGCGGCTACGAACGTGGTGGTGGTAAACAGTACAACCATTACGGCGACCGCGCCCGCGGGAAGCGCGGGTCCGGCGACGGTGACCGTGACGAATTCCGGCGGTCAGAGCGGCAGCCTGGTTAGCGGCTTCACTTATGTGGCACCGCCCACCGTTACAGGCGTCTCCCCGAGCAGCGGATCAACGTCTGGTGGCACGTCGGTGACCGTCACCGGCACCAACTTCGCCAGCGGTTCGACGGTGACGTTCGGCAGCAATGCGGCCACCAATGTGACGGTGGTCAACAGTACTACTATCACCGCCACTTCACCGGCGGGCAGCACTGGAGCAGTCACCGTCACCGTGACCAACTCGCTGGGCCAGAGCGGCAGCCTGGCCAGCGGCTACACCTATATCGTGCAGCCGACGGTAACGAGCGTCAGCCCCGGCACCGGTGTGGCTGCGGGCGGGACGGCAGTGACCATCACCGGGACCAACTTCGCTTCGGGTGCGACAGTGACCCTCGGCAGCAATGCGGCCACTAATGTGACCGTGGTGAATAACACCACCATCACCGCCACTACACCAGCGGGCACGGCCGGCGCGGTGACCGTGACAGTAACAGTGGGCGGTCAGAGCGGCAGCCTGGCCAGCGGCTTTACCTATGCGGGACTGCCGACGGTGACGGTGGTGAGTCCAAACAACGGGCCGGTGGCTGGCGGAACCTCGGTGACCATCACCGGCACCAACTTCGCCCCTGGTGCGACAGTGACGTTCGGTAGCAATGCAGCGACGGGCGTGACGGTGGTCAACAGCACCAGCATCACCGCCACCACCCCGGCTGCGGCGAGCGCAGGCGCGGTGACCGTCACGGTGACCAACATCGGTTCCCAGAGCGGCAGCCTGGCTGGCGGTTTTACCTACAACGTAGCCGCCGCCATCAGCTTTGCGCAGGTGGCCTCGGCCACACCACAGAGTTCGACGGCCACCGTCAGTGTGACCTACCCGGCAGCGCAGACGGTCGGGGATCTGAACGTGGTGGTTGTGGGCTGGAATGACACCACCTCAACGATCAGCACAGTGAAAGACAGTGTGGGGAACACCTACAAGCTGGCCGTCGGTCCGACAGTGGGGACGGGGATGCAGCAGTCGATCTACTACGCGGCCAACATCACCGGCGGGACGAACACGGTGACGGTGACGTTCAACCAGGCGGTGGCGTATCCGGACGTGCGCATTCTGGAATACAAGGGAGTGACGACGCTGGATGTGAAGGCGGGAGCGAGTGGCAGCGGGGCAAGCGCTAACAGCAGCACGGCGACGACGACCAGCCCCAATGAGTTGATCTTCGGAGCCGATTATGTCGCCACCACGACGACGGCGGCAGGGAGCGGCTTCACCTCGCGGATTATCACTTCGCCAGACGGAGACATTGCTGAAGACAAGACTGTGACCACGGCGGGCAGCAACAGCGCCACGGCGACGGTTAGTGGCTCCGGGGCATGGGTGATGCAGATGGTGACGTTCTCGGCCGTCTCCATACCGGCGCCGACAGTGACAGGTGTGAGCCCTAGCACTGGTTCGACCGGTGGGGGGACGGCGGTGACCATCACTGGAACCAACTTCGCCAGCGGGGCGACGGTCACCTTCGGTACTGCCGCAGCCACAAACGTAATTGTTGTGAACAGCACCACCATTACGGCGACGGCTCCGGCGGGCACAGCCGGCGCGGTCACCGTCACGGTTACCAATTCCAGTGGACAGAGCGGCAGCCTGGCGAGTGGCTTTACCTATGCGGCGCCACCAACGCTGACGAGTGTTTCTCCCGGCAGCGGACCCGCGGCGGGTGGCACTCCGGTGACGATTACGGGAACGAATTTTGCCAGTGGGGCAACGGTGATGTTCGGCAGCACGGCGGCCACGAATGTGACTGTGGTCAACAGCACCAGCATCACCGCCACCACGCCGGCGGGCACCCTAGGCGCGGTCGCCGTGACAGTTACCAATAGCAACGGGCTCAGTGGCAGCCTCGCCAGTGGGTTCACCTATGCCCCGGCGCCGACGGTGACCAGTGTTAATCCCAACACGGGCCCGACGACAGGCGGTACGGCGATTACGATCACCGGGACGAACTTTGCGGCGGGAGCAGTGGTAACGATGGTAGAAACTCGCCGGCAAGCCACCAACGTGGTGGTAGTGAACAGCACAACCATCACGGCGGTAACTCCTACAGGGGATGCCGGTGCGGCGACGGTGTCGGTAACGGTGAACGGTCAGAGCGGCACCCTGGCCAACGGCTTCACCTACATTGTGCAACCCACGGTAACGAGCGTCAGCCCCAACAGCGGCTCGACCTCAGGCGGGACGTCTGTAACCATCACCGGGACCAACTTCGCCAGCGGAGCGACGGTGAGCTTCGGCAGCAATGCGGCCACCAACGTCACCGTAGTCAACGGAACGACCATCACCGCCACTACGCCGGCAGGCACTGCCGGAGCAGTGACGGTCACAGTCACGGCAGGCGGACAGAGCGGCAGTTTGGCCAGCGGCTTCACTTATGTCGGGCAGCCGACGGTGACGGGTGTATCACCGAGCAGTGGATCGACGTCGGGTGGCACGTCGGTGACCATCACCGGCACCAACTTTGCCAGCGGTTCGACGGTGACGTTCGGCAGCAATGCGGCCACCAACGTGACGGTGGTCAACAGCACCACCATCACTGCGACCACCCCGGCAGCCAGCGCCGGGGCAGTCACCGTCACGGTGACAAACTCCTTGGGTCAAAGCGGCAGCTTGGCCAACGGCTACACCTATGTCGTGCAGCCGACGGTGACGGCGGTGAGCCCCAACAGCGGCTCGACGTCAGGCGGGACGTCGGTGACGATTACGGGGACGAACTTCGCCAGCGGGGCGACGGTCACCTTGGGCAGTAATTCGGCTACGAACGTCACGGTGGTCAATAGCACCACCATCACCGCCACTACGCCGGCGGGCAGCGCTGGCGCAGTCACTGTCACAGTCACGCTGAGCGGTCAGAGCGGCAGCTTGGCTAGCGGCTTCACTTATGTGGCGCCGCCCACGGTCACAGCAGTGAGCCCGAGTAGTGGCCCGACGTCGGGCGGGGCGTCTGTAACCATCACCGGAACCAACTTCGCCAGTGGAGCTACGGTGAGCTTTGGCGGCAATGCGGCCACCAACGTCACCGTGGTCAACGGAACGACCATCACCGCAACCACGCCGGCCGGCACTGCGGGCGCGGTCACTGTCACAGTGACCAACGTCGGTTCTCTAAGCGGGAGCTCAGCCAATGGCTACACCTATACTGTGCAGCCTACGGTTACGAGCGTCAGCCCGACCAGCGGAGTGACTTCGGGCGGGACGTCTGTAACCATCACAGGCACTAACTTCGCCAGCGGAGCGACGGTAAAGTTCGGCAGCAATTCGGCCACCAACGTCGCTGTGGTCAACGGCACGACGATCACCGCCACTACACCGGCAGGCACTGCCGGAGCAGTCACCGTTACGGTGACAGTGGGCGCGCAGAGTGGCAGTCTGGCCAACGGCTTCACCTATATTGGACAGCCCACGGTGACGGCGGTGAGTCCCAACAACGGACCGGTGGCGGGCGGAACCTCGGTGACTATCACCGGCACCAACTTTGCCAGCGGAGCGACGGTCACCTTTGGTACTGCCGCGGCCACCAATGTGACCATCGTCAGCAGCACCACCATCACCGCAACAACACCGGCGGGCAGCGCTGGCGCTGTGAGCGTCACGGTGACCAACGTGGGCAATCAGAGCGGCAGTCTGGCCAACGGCTTTACCTACAACGCAGCAGTAGCCATCAGCTTTGCTCAGGTAGCTTCAGCCACACCGCAGAGTTCAACGGCTACCGTCAGTGTGGCCTACCCGGCAGCACAGACGGCCGGCGATCTGAACGTGGTGGTTGTGGGCTGGAATAACACTACCTCCACGATCAGCACGGTGAAGGACAGCGTGGGCAATACCTACAAACTGGCCATCGGGCCGACCACGGGAACCGGTATACGGCAGTCGATCTATTACGCGGCCAACATCGCTGGGGGTAGCAATACCGTAACGGTGACGTTCAGCCAGGCGGCGGCCTTTCCGGACATACGCATCCTGGAGTATCGCGGGGTCACCGCAGTGGATGTGACGGCGGGAGCGAGTGGAAGCAGCACAAGTGCCAACAGCGGTACGGCAACGACGACCAGCGCCAACGAGTTGATCTTCGGAGCCGATTATGTATCCACGAGGACGAAGGCAGCGGGGAGCGGCTTCACCTCGCGGATCATCACTTCACCGGATGGAGACATTGCTGAAGACAAGATTGTGACAACGGCGGGCAGCAACAGCGCTACAGCTACGCTGAGCGCATCCGGTGCGTGGGTCATGCAGATGGTGACCTTCTCGGCGGTATCCGGTCCGGCGCCGACGGTGACGGGTGTGAGCCCCAGCAGCGGCTCGACCGGCGGGGGGACATCAGTCACCATCAGCGGGACAAACTTCGCGTCAGGTGCGACAGTGAGTTTCGGCAGCGTAGCAGCCACTAATGTGACTGTTGTGAACAGCACCACGATTACGGCGACGACTCCAGCGGGCACAGCCGGCGCGGTGACCGTCACGGTGACCAATTCCGGTGGTCCGAGCGGCAGCCTTGCCAGCGGGTTCACCTATGTGGCCGCGCCGTCAGTGAGCAGCGTTTCCCCGAATAGTGGACCGGTGGCGGGTGGCACCCCGGTGACAATTACGGGAACGAATTTTGCCAATGGGGCAACCGTGACGTTCGGTAGTACGGGGGCCACGAATGTGACCGTGGTCAACAGCACTACCATCACAGCCACCACGCCAGCCGCCAGTGTAGGCGCGGTCACCGTGACAGTGACGGTGGGTGGGCAAAGCGGGGGTCTGACAAGCGGCTTCACTTATGTGGGGCAGCCCACGGTCACGGCGGTGAGTCCCAGTACCGGCTCGACCTCGGGCGGTTCCTCGGTGACAATCACCGGGACGAATTTCGCCCCAGGAGCCACGGTCAACTTCGCTAGCAATGCGGCTACGAACGTGACCGTGGTCAACAGCACCACGATCACCGCCACCACGCCAGCCGGTACAACTGGCGCAGTGACGGTCACGGTAACCAACGTCGGCTCCCAGAGCGGCAGCTTGGCCAACGGCTTTACCTATACTGTGCAGCCTACTGTGACGACGGTGAGTCCCAACAGCGGCTCGACCAGTGGCGGGACCGCGGTGACTATCACTGGCACCAACTTTGCCAGCGGAGCAACGGTCAACTTCGGCAGCAATGCAGCAACCAACGTGAGCGTGGTCAACGGCACCACGATCACCGCGACGACGCCTGCAGGCAGTGCCGGAGCGGCCAATGTCACGGTGACGGTGGCTGGTCAGAGCGGCAGCCTGGCCAGCGGCTTCACTTACGTGGCGCCGCCGACGGTGACAAGTGTCTCTCCGAGCAGTGGATCAACGTCGGGCGGCACCTCGGTGACGATTATCGGCACTAACTTCGCCAGCGGAGCCACGGTCAGCTTCGGCAGCAATGCGGCAACCAACGTGAGCGTAGTCAACGGCACCACCATCACCGCGACGACGCCTGCAGGCACTGCCGGAGCGGTCACTGTCACAGTGACGGTGGGTGGTCAGAGCGGTAGCGTGGCCAACGGCTTTACCTACACTGTGCAGCCTACAGTGACGGCGGTGAGCCCCAACAGCGGCTCGACCAGTGGCGGAACCGCGGTAACTATCACCGGCACCAATTTCGCCAGCGGAGCCACGGTCAGCTTCGGCAGCAATGCGGCTACTAACGTGACTGTGGTCAACGGCACCACCATCACCGCCACTACGCCAGCGGGAGGCGCGGGCTCAGTGATAGTGACCGTGACGAATTCCGGCGGTCAGAGTGGCAGCCTGATCAACGGCTTCACGTTTGTGGCGCCGCCGGCGGTGACCAGCGTTTCCCCGAATAGTGGAGCGACTGGTGGCGGAACCTCGGTGACCATCACGGGGACTAACTTCGCTTCTGGTTCGACGGTGACATTCGGCAGCGCAGCAGCGACCAACGTGGTGGTGGTGAACAGCACGACGATCACGGCGACGACGCCGGCAGGCAGCGCCGGAGCAGTCACTGTCACGGTGACAAACTCCTTGGGTCAGACCGGTAGCCTGGCCAGCGGCTTTACCTATGTTGTGCAGCCGACGGTGACCAGCGTCAGTCCCAGCAGCGGTGTGGCTGCAGGTGGGACGTCGGTGACCATTACCGGGACCAACTTCGCCACTGGAGCGACCGTGACCTTCGGTAGCAATGCAGCCACCAACGTTGTGGTGGTAAACAGCACGACGATCACCGCCACTACGCCTGCAGGCAGTGCCGGAGCAGTCACTGTCAGGGTGACTGTGGGCGGTCAAAGCGGCAGTCTGGCTAGCGGGTTCACCTATATCGGACAGCCGACGGTGACGGCGGTGAGCCCCAACAACGGACCGGTCGCGGGCGGGACGACTGTGACCATCACTGGCACCAACTTTGCCACCGGAGCGACAGTGACGTTCGGCAGCAATGCGGCCACCAACGTGACCGTGGTCAACAACACCACCATCACCGCCACTACACCGGCGGGAAGTGCCGGTGCGGTGACCGTCACGGTGACCAACATCGGCTCCCAGAGCGGCAGCCTGGCTGGCGGCTTTACCTACAACTCAAGCGTGGCCATCAGCTTCGCGCAGGTGGCGTCGGCAACGCCGCAATCGTCGACGGCGACGGTAAGCGTGAGCTACCCGGCAGCGCAGACGGCCGGGAATCTGAATGTGGTGGTAGTGGGTTGGAACGATACCACCTCCGCGGTCAGTTCGGTGAAGGACAGCGCCGGGAACACCTATCAGTTGGCCATCGGTCCCACCACCGGGACAGGCTTGCTACAGTCGATCTACTACGCGGCCAACATCACCGGCGGCAGCAACACGGTGACGGTGACCTTCAACCAGGCGGCATCTTTTCCGGATGTTCGCATTTTGGAGTACCGAGGAGTGACGGCAGTAGATGTGACAGCCGGTGCGAATGGCAGCAGCACAAGTGCCAACAGCGGGTCGGCGACGACGACGAGCGCTAACGAATTGATCTTCGGAGCCGATCTTGTGGCGACGACTACTGCGGCAGCGGGGAGCGGTTTTACCTCGCGGATTGTCACACCTATGGACGGGGACATCGCCGAAGACAAGATCGTGACCACAGCGGGCAGCAATAACGCTACGGCGACGCTAAGCGGATCCGGCTCATGGTTGATGCAGATGGTCGGCTTTGTGCCTGTTCCTGGTCCGGGCCCAACAGTGACTAGCGTATCGCCGAACAGCGGCCCGACAACGGGCGGGACATCAGTGACGATCACGGGCGCGAACTTCAGGTCAGGTGGGACCGTGACATTCGGTACTGCGCCAGCCACCAATGTGACTGTTGTGAACGGCACTACCATCACCGCGACAACGCCTGCGGGCAGCGCGGGAGCGGCAACGGTCACCGTGACAGACCCGGACGGCCAAAGCGGAAGTCTGGCGGGTGGCTTTACTTTTGCCCCCGTGCCGAGCGTGAGCAGCGTCAGTCCGAATAACGGGCCTGTCGCCGGTGGCACTTCGGTGACGATTAGCGGTACGAATTTTGTTACCGGTGCGACCGTCACCTTCGGCAGCAGTGCGGCCACTAACGTCACACTCGTGAACAGCACCACGATCACGGCCACTACGCCTGCGGGCAATGCGGGCGCGGCAACCGTCACGGTGACCAATCAGGGGGGGCAGAGCGGAAGCCTTCAGGGGGCATTCGTATATGGTTCGCCTACGGTCAGTAGCCTTAGCCCGAACAGCGGGTCGACGACCGGTGGCACTGAGGTGATCATCACGGGGACGAACTTCGCCTCAGGGGCGACGGTGAGTTTTGGTGGGGCAGCGGCAACGAACGTGGTGGTGGCGAACATCACGACCGTCACGGCGACGACGCCGGCGGGCAGCGCAGGAGCGGTTACGGTGACGGTGACCAACCCCGGCGGACAGGGCGGAAGCCTGGCCAGCGGTTTCACCTATGTAGTTCCGCCGCCAACGTACTCGGATAACTTCAATCGGGCTAATGGCTCGCTTGGGTCGAATTGGACTACTCCATCCTCAACGAGTCCCGCGACCTTTCCCCTCCAGATCGTCGGCAATGAAGTTTTTGCCGCAAACACTCCGATTGTTCACGCGCTCGAATACTACAACGCCGGCCTGTTTGCCAATAACCAATGGGCATCGGAAACAGTCGTCAACGCGCCAACGAATGGGGCTTCGACGCAGGCTATTCTGCTGCGTTCGAACAACACTAACTACTACAATGACGGAATTCCCTTTGGAAGTAGCTACTTTGTCGGGCCAGCAAATCAGGTCGATTTCTGCGCAGTAGGTCATGTGGGAGCGTACGCAAATGGAGATTCCCACGCCCTGTATGTAGCTGGATCGGGACCGGTATTCTTCTGGTCCTTTCGCAACGGCGTGGTTGATGCCACCTGTGGCGACACGGCCAACAACATCACCGGCGGAAACCCCGGTATCGGAATGGCGGCAGATCAAAACGCCACTCCAACAATGGCGGCAGGCAACTGGCAGGGCGGCTCTCTAGATAGCTTTAGCAGCACTGCATCGGATAATTTTTTCCGAGCCAACGCTGGGTGGCTGGGGGTTAATTGGTGGTTCACTCCAATTGATCCAAGCGCCGGGCTTGTCAACGCGTTTTACACCCTGACGAACAATGCAGCGGTGCTGTCATCGACAGGTGGCAGCCAGTATGGAGTCGCAATCTGGACGACCGCGCTGACTGGAAACCAATCTGTAGTAACCATCGGGGCCTACGGAAGCTCGGCTGATTTTGTCGGCCCGGTAGTACGTTATTCGATACCGAATGGCAACAGCGTCGGCAGTACGACTGCCTTCTACTTTGCGGAGGCAAACTCCAGTGGACAAGTGGAATTGTTCGAGTATTCGGGGGGTACCACACACCTGCTCTCGAATCTCGGCACTTACGGAGGAACAGTTTCGACACTCGAGCTTGATGCGTCAGGCACTTCGCCCGTCACATTGACCGTGAAGGTGAACGGATTGGCATTTGGAGCAGCCTACAACGATTCCACCTATAAGCTAACCGGCATCTATGATGGTTTCACAACTTTCGGTACGTCATCTACGACCGTAACGAGTTGGTTGGGAAACTAATGCACACCTGGCCTGGTTTTAGCATTTGACGCTCGCCGTATCTGTGCGGGAACGCAACCATCGGTGAAGAATTGTGTGAATCGGTCCAATCTCAAAGGGTTGCTTAGGAAGGCTTTCCATGTTTGGGATGATCATCCACGGGTAACATCCGGCATCCTGACGCCGTTCGCCCCTGCAAAATGGAAGTCCGAATTTTGACAATGACGCGACACCGCACCGTAGACAATGCACGCAGTCAATTCGGCCTGAAGCGTCTAATGATCTGTTAGATGGAGTTTCGATAATATGCTCCGATGCGCGTTGGTGAGTATGCTGTTCGCATCCCTATCCTATGGGCAGAATGCAGCCTCAAGGTCCGTACTGGTTGCTTCGCCGGGCAATGAGCGAAAAACCTCGGAAGTTGCTCAAGATCAACCTGTGATCAGCATTACGGGCCTTTGCGGTATCTCGTCTGCCGATAACATTCCTGCGCCTACTTGCAAAACAGTGATCACTCGACTCCAATTCGAGAAGCTCGTTGATGCGGTGCAGCCCGGTATGCGTGCGCGCGGCCGCCGTGAGTTTGCCGAGCGCTATGCCGAAGCCCTGGTAATGGCCACGAAAGCTGAGCAAATGGGGCTCGATAAGGGGGCGAACTTTGAAGAGCAGATGAAACTCGCTCGTATCGATGTGTTGTCCAAGGATTTGAAAAGAGCAATCCAGGCGAAGACCTCACAGATCTCCGATGAGGATATCGAAGACTATTACCACAACAACATGATTCGATTTGAGAAGGCAAAGATAGAGCGGATCTATGTTCCGAGATCGCGAGCATCGACAGTGACCGCCGACACTAAGCCAAGTGATACCTATAAACAAATGCACTCGCAGGAGTCAGAACAAAATATGAAAGAGCTGGCTAATAGCCTACGTGCGCGCGCGATTGCTGGAGAGGACTTCACGAAATTGCAGGCGGATGCTTACCAGGCTTCTGGAATCAAGAGTTCTCCCCCCGCCACGAGCATGGAGATAAGGCGTATCTCGTTGCCGCCAAACCAGGTCTCAGTCATGGACTCGAAGCCTGGCGAGGTTTCACTGGTCTTTACTGACCCTAACGGGTATTTCATTTACAAAATTGAGACCAAAGACACTCTCCCCTTGGATCAGGCTCGGGAAGAAATCAAAGAAACGATCCGCTTTCAGCGCATGCGGGACGAGATGCTTAGCATCCTGAACTCCGCGCGCCCCATCCTCGATGAGAGCTATTTTGCACGATAACCTCCCGAAAACCTATTGACCGATTGAATGCCTGCGGTCGATACCGTTGGAGGAGTTCGCTCGTTAGAGGGGAGTTGTTCGGGCTGGGGGGATTCTGGTCCGCTCGCGAACAGCGCTCAAGGCCGAATTCCAGCCAACTAAGATAAAACGCCCGAATCCCAAACTTTGGGCATCTTGCAGGACTTAGGCGGAGCGAGTAGACTCTTCAACGATTGGGCTTGGATCGATGAGTGACGGTCCTTTTTAGGTCACTTTTCGAGGTCGGTCGTTTCCGGCAAGGTGCTCAATGGCATCAAATACCCTGGGTTACTCTGAGAAGGAAACGCGCCACCCGCCGACATGGGGCGTGCCAATACTTGTATTATGAGAAGTTTTATTTGCCTGATTTCTATTTTTCTTGGGTGCTCATTCGGCTGGTCGCAGACGCCCACGCTTGTGCAGACCGTTTGGGGACCTAACACGCAAGGGGCAGGCGCCGGTAGTGGAGCATGGCCTGGGAGCCCCGCATCATATTACGCCATAGAATTTCCCGAACCGACTCAGCCCGGCAATCTACTGGTTTGTTCGTCGTTCAGCAGTGGGAGCGGCAGCCCAAAGTACTCGATAAGCGACGATCAAAGCGAAACCTGGACCGCGGCAGGGTCCAATTTTCCCTTCACTAGCGCCGATGGGGATGTCTACAATGTTTGGTATAAATCCAATAATGTTGGCGGAGTTCGTCAAGTCAAGGTACTTTCTACGAACAATTACGCAAGTTATGTAGCGGTTACTTGTTCGGAGTTTTACAATGTTGCTACGTCAAGCCCCACCGATGGCACCGCGAATTGTAATACCGTCAGTTCCGGCACGGTACTCACGGGGACGGCTACGGGGGCGCTCTCCAGCGGAGACCTGATCTATTTTGTTTCGTTCAACGACTCCGCCTCAGCTACTTCTTCTTTCACTGCCGGATCACAGTCGAACATAGCGTGGGCTCTTGACGCCGTCGATCTGTTTGATGGCTATGCTGTTCAGCATGGAGTCTATTCAGCAACAACATCGTTTACTCCCCAGATAGGGACTGGAACCTCAAGCACATATACTTCCTGCGCGGTGGCTTTCAAAGCCGCGAGCGCGGGAAAGCCTCCGACTCAAGCCATGCGAATTGTCCATTTGGGACATTTCGCGATGCCAACCACTGGCACCACGCAGACCGTACAAATGCCATCCTCCGGCAATTTATTAGTTGCGTCCTTTACTGGAGGAGGTGACTCGATCTCGGGAATAACGAGCACGCCGAGCAATACGTGGTCATCGACCGGTGCTGTGGCGGGAGGCCCGTCATTCACCGCTTCATCGCAAATCTATTATGCGGCAAATGCAAGCACGGCCCCAACCGCAAAAATGGCTATTACCAGAACTGGAACGCTCACCAACGACACTGTTCTCATATATGACATCACGGGTGCAAGCACTTCACCTTTCGACCGTGACAGTGGAGGGCAGGATGGCAACCAAACTTCAGTCGTCTCATCCTTCACGACATGCACGAGTTGCCTGACGCCGGCCTCTGCAGGCGAGATCGTTATCCTTAATGCAAATCAGAACTGGTGTACCGGCACCGCGGAGACTGCACCTTCCGGCTCTCTCTTCGACTCGGCTTTTACGACCATTAACTCGGTAAATGGGCCACAGAATGTAGATCAGAACGGTGAATGGGCGCATTTTTACAACACAAGTATTGCCCCTATATCAGCGACCTGGACAATGAGCTGCAACCAGGCTGAAGCCGCTTGGGCTGGAAGAATAGCCGCCTTCAAAGCTGGCTCGACACAGCAACCACTGCCACCGACTGGGTTGAAAGTAGTGGTAGTTCAATAGGCGGTTCCCATATAGAGTGAATTTTCTCTAACTTGTTCAGAGAATCGTCTGCATAGGTGCGTCCGGGCACTTCGTGTATTCACCTTTCATTCAATATCGAGAGATAACTACGCGTCCATCCGCTATCCGGACGGTCCAGTCCAAAGTGCGATCAGAAGCTTTTCACATCGTCGAGACCAAAATTATCTGCAGTTGGTAATCAACAACATTTGGAGGGGTGAGGCCGGTGTTCGAGCATTTGGTTTCTTCCGCCGCGGGCCCCAATATTGTTCCAAGTACTCTCTCATGCAGTGACCATTCGCGCTGCATTCGCAGTGACGTGGAGCTTGTCAATGGTTCGCGGCGCGGGCGCCGGATTACCTCGGCGTTTTGCGTCGCCCTCACTCTTTCTGGCCTGGGATATTCACTGCACGCGCAAACAACGTTGCCTGCGCCGATTTTCTCACTTCCGGCCGGCACCTATGCGAACAGCGTGCTGGCGATGAGTGACAGCGCATCGGGAGCGACGATCCATTACACCACCAACGGCTCGACGCCCACCACCTCGTCTACGGCATACACAGGGCCGATCGCGCTCAACAGTAGTGGCACCTTTACCTTTAAGGCCATCGCGGTGGAGACGGGCAATATCAATAGCCCGGTGACAAGCGTGACCTACACCATCCATCCCACGCTGACCAGACCGGGTTTTAGCCCGCCCGGCGGATCTTACACGGGGACGCAGACAGTCACGGTCAGTGATGTCTCAAGGGGAGTCACGATCTACTACACGACGGATGGGAGCACGCCAACCACCTCGTCTGCGGTGTACTCGGCGCCCCTCACTGTGAGCTCGAGCAAGGCGCTCAATGCTATCGCCGCATTGAGCGGGTGGACTAACAGCCCAGTGGCCAGTGCAGCCTACACGATCGGAACGATGCTGCCAGCGCCCAACTTTTCACTTCCTGCGGGAACCTATACGAACAGCGTGCTGACGATGAGTGACAGCACATCGGGAGCGACGATCTATTACACCACCAACGGCTCGACACCGACGACCTCGTCGGCGCGATACACAGCGCCGATAGCGCTCAACAGCAGCGGCACCTTCACCTTTAAGGCTATGGCGGTGGAGACGGGTTATGTCGATAGCCCGGTGACAACCGTGACCTACACCATCCATCCCAGTCTGACGAGGCCGAGTTTCAGTCCGCCCGGCGGATCTTACACGGGGACACAGACAGTCACGGTCAGTGATGTCTCGAGGGGGGTTACGATCTACTACACGACGGACGGCAGCACGCCGACCACCTCGTCTGCCGTATACTCGGCGCCCCTCACCGTGGGTTCTAGCGAGACCATCAACGCGATTGCCGCATTCAGTGGATGGACTAACAGTCCAGTGGCCAGTGCAGTGTATAACCTGCCAGTTGTTGAGCTAACTTGGTATGCGCCTACTAATTCTAGTGATCCTGTGGCCGGCTACAACATCTATCGAGCAGCCAACAATAGCTCTACATTTCGACTGTTGAACTCCTCCATGGATACGAGGACGACGTATCAGGACAATACTATTCAGAGCGGCACGTCATACACGTACTACGTCCAAAGCGTCGATGCTTTGGGAGTCGAGAGTATCCCATCAAGCCAGGTTAATGTGACGATCCCATGATTGGGAGTACGAAATAGACCCCAGTGAATCGTAGCGAAGCGTGGCGGGCGCCGCTTTCACATCAAGTTGAGGTTCCCGATGGCTTCAGTGAGGCGTCAGCACATCGCATTGATTCGTAAGTTCTAGTCGTCAAGTTTAGATAGTCGTCGTGGGGGCGTGAAGAAGTGTGTGCGCGTTAGCGATTCCACTTTTTCTCCGCCCCCTTTGTTGTTTGATAGGGGCATGCTTCTCGCGCTGTGACTTGTGTGCCAGCGAGAATTACGTCGAACAGTGTAGGAAATGCACCCGGCTAAACGAGGCAAGATGTGGACGATTCCTAAATTCTATCGGCTCGGCGAGTTAGGGAGACTCTGATTAAGCTCTCCTTTTCTAAGGCGAACGCAGCTACAGTGTCGGCAGATGAAGCAGAGGACACTGGCGATGATGAGTGGCTTTGA
>Ga0335083_10002864_pt1 | contig 22576 bp, 21 predicted proteins | sample Lox_Sample_42_FD_206716 | JGI IMG/M metagenome (GOLD analysis project Ga0335083, IMG submission 206716) | Soil microbial communities from Loxahatchee National Wildlife Refuge, Florida, United States - Lox_Sample_4.2 | ecosystem: Environmental > Terrestrial > Soil > Wetlands | place: USA...
GGTACGGGGCCGGGGCGCGGTAGATCTCCGCCGCGAGCGGCCCGAAGCCCTGCTTGTAGACGAGCTTGGCCGTCATCGCCATGGTCAGGTTCGTGCGGCCGTGGAACGCGCGGTCGAAGACGACCACCGCGGGGCGGCCGGTGGAGACGCGCGCGATCTTGACGGCGTTCTCGACCGCCTCTGCGCCGGAGTTGACGAGCATCGACTTCGTCTCGGACTGGCCCGGCCAGAGGCCGTCGAGCCGCCGGCAGACCTCGACGTACGGCTCGTAGAGGCTGACCATGAAGCACTGGTGCAGGAAGTGGTCGACCTGCTCGTGGATCGCGCGGACGACCGCTCCCGGGTTGTGGCCGAGGTTCTGGCAGGCGATCCCGCCTGCGAAGTCGAGGAACTCGTTGCCGTCCACGTCCCAGACCGTCGCGCCCTCGGCGCGGCTGACCACGAACTCGGTGGTCGCGATCCCGCGGGGGACGTAGCGCCCACGCTCGGCGCGCACGTCCACGCCCTGGACTGGCTGCGTCTCCATCACTGCGAACAGTAGAAGATGCGGCCGTGTCCGGGCTCATGAAGCGCGCGATCCTGGTCGGCGCGACGAACGGCGCCGTCACCTCGTTCGTCGAGAAGCACGGGATGCGGCTGGGCGCAGCGCGGTTCGTGGCGGGCGAGACGCTCGACGAGTGCGTCGTCGTCCTGCGGCGGCTCAACGACCAGGGACTGCGCGCGAACACGACGCTGCTCGGCGAGGACACGACGGACGCGGCGGGCGCGGCGGCCGTCGTGACCGCCTACGAGGAGGTCTTCGACCGGATCGCCGCCGAGGGGCTGCGCGTGAACGTCGCGCTGAAGCTGACGCACCTGGGCCTCGGGCTCGGCGAGGACCTCGCGTACGAGAACGTCGCGCGGCTGGTGGACCACGCCGCGGGACACGGCAACTTCGTCCGCATCGACATGGAGCGCTCGGACGTCCTCGAGCCGACGCTGCGCGTCTACCGCCGCCTACGCGAGAGCCGGGACAACGTCGGCTGCGTGCTCCAGTCGTACCTCTACCGCACGCCCCGCGACCTCGAGGAGCTGCTCCCGCTCAAGCCGAACATCCGGGTCGTCAAGGGCGCATACCTCGAGCCGTCTGAGATCGCGTACCCGGAGAAGGAGGACGTCGACGCCGCCTACGTCCGCCTGATGGAGGAAGGGCTGCGACGCGCAGGCCATCTCGCGATCGCGACGCACGACGAGCGGTTGATCGACCATGCGATCCACTTCGCCGAGCGAGAGAGCATCCCGCGCGAGCGCTTCGAGTTCCAGATGCTCTACGGCGTCAGGCCGCAGCTCCAGCTGGATCTCGTGGCGCGCGGCTACGACGTGCTGATTGCGACGCCGTACGGTCCCGCCTGGTACCCGTACCTGATGCGCCGACTGGCCGAGCGGCCCGCGAACCTGCTCTTCGTGCTCCAGAACCTCAGGCGGCGCTAGCCCGGGCTGTTGACTCGCGGCGCGCGGTTCTCGGAGAATCGCGGCTCAGGTGGCGACTGCGAAGGAGGAACCGTGGCTGCGGCAACTACCCAAGCGTTGACGACGCCGATTCTCGGCGAGCTCGAGCTCATTCCGTTCTCGGTGGGAGACGATCCAAAGGCACGAGGACGGCTGGGCGCTCCGGTGAGCGCCGAGACCGGATCCGCGGGCATGGTCGTCTACCTCGAGGTCGATCCGGGTGACCACATCCCGCTCCACACGCACACGGCGGACGAGACCGTCGTCGTCCTGGCGGGCAGCGGCGTGGCGAGCCTGGGAGACCGGCGAGCCGCGATCACGGTCGGCGCGGTCATCGCGGTGCCGGCCTTCGAACGGCACGGCTTCGAGAACACCGGCAACGAGACGCTGAAGCTCGTCGGCTTCCTGCCGACCGGCGTGGTCGGTAGCTGGTTCGACGAGCCGGTCGCGCCCTTCGGAACCCCGACGTTCGTGGTTCCGATCCTCGAGTAGTGCCCGCCTACTCGAGCTCGAGGCCCGTGTAGTTCTCCGCCAGGCTCGCGGCCGCGACCTCGGAGCTCGTCACGTAGCGCAGCTGCGAGAGCTGGAGCTGCAGGTCGAACGCGTCGCCTCCGGGCAGCAGGTGGAGCATCGACGTCATCCACCAGGAGAAGTGCTCGGCGCGCCAGACGCGGCGGAGACACGTGTGCGAGTAGAGCTCGAGCAGGCTCGCGTTGCCGGTCTCGTACCAGCTGACCAGCGCCTCGGCGAGGACGCGCACGTCGGCGATCGCGAGGTTCAGGCCCTTCGCGCCCGTCGGCGGGACGATGTGCGCTGCGTCGCCCGCGAGGAAAAGCCGCCCGAACTGCATCGGCTCGGCCACGAAGCTGCGCATGCCGGTCACGCCCTTCTCGAGGATCGGCCCCTCGTGGAGCGTCCAGCCGTCGATCCCGAGGCGGTTCTGGAGCTCTGCCCAGATCTTGTCGTCGGACCACTGCTCGACGTCCTCGTCGGGCTCGCACTGGATGTAGAGGCGGCTCAGGGTCGGCGAGCGGAGGCTGAGCAGGGCGAAGCCGCTCGCGTTGTGCGCGTAGACGAGCTCGTCGTTTGACGGCGCGACCTCGGCGAGGATCCCGAGCCAGCCGAACGGATAGTCGCGCGAGAACGACTCGAGCACGCCGTCCGGGATGCTCTGCCGGCAGACCCCGTGATAACCGTCGCAGCCCGCGATCACGTCGCACTCGAGCTCGAGCCGCTCTCCGTCGTGCGCAAAGCGGATCCGTGGGTGCTCAGTGTCGAGCTCGTGGACGCTGACGTCGTCGACCTCGAACAGGAGCAGCAACCCGCTCTCGATCCGCGCCCTGATCAGGTCCTTGACCACCTCCGTCTGGCCGTAGATGACGATCGTCCGGCCGCCCGCCAGCTCGCTGAGCGGGATCCGGTGCCGCTCCCCGTCGAACTGGAGCTCGATCCCGTGGTGGACGATCCCCTCCTCGTGGAGACGGCCGCCGACCCCGGCCTCGGTGAGGGCGTCGACCGTCCGCTGCTCGAGCACCCCCGCTCGGATCCGGTGCTCGACGTAGTCGCGGCTCCGATTCTCGAGCACGACCGACTCAATCCCGGCGCGCTCGAGCAGGCGCGCGAGTGTCAGGCCGGCCGGGCCGGCGCCGACGATGCCGACCTGGGTTCGGATCGCCCTCATTCCGCGTCGGCGGAGCCGGCGACCTCCTGGAAGACGGCGAACGCGCTGTTCGCCGCCGGGACGCCGCAGTAGACGGCCGTGTGCAGAAGCACTTCCTTGATCTCGTCGAGCGTCAGGCCGTTCCGCTGCGCCGCGCGGATGTGCATGCCGAGCTCGTCGAAGCGGCCGAGAGCGACGAGCGCGGTCAGCGTCATGCAGCTGCGCGTGCGCCGGTCGAGGCCGGGGCGCGCCCAGACCTCGCCCCAGGCGTAGCGCGTGATGAAGTCCTGGAAGTCACGTGTGAGGTCGGTCGTCCGCTCGACGGCGCGATCGACGTGCTCGTCGCCCAGCACCTCGCGCCGGATCTTCATGCCGCGCTCGTACGTCTCGTCGGTCATGAACGGACCTCCTGGAGAACTGCGGCTGCCACGGCATCGGGCTGCTCGACGTTGGCGAGATGCGACGCGTGCGGAACGACCACCGTCTCGGTGTTCGGGATGCCCTCGTTCAGCGTCTCCACCACCTCGGGCGGCGTCACCGGGTCCTCCTCGCCGACCAACACGAGCGTCGGCGCCTCGATTTCGCCGAGCCGGTCGCGGAAGTCGAAGCCGGCGAGCGCCTCGCAGCAGCGCGCGTAGCCCTCCCGGTCGATCGCGAGCAGCTCGTCGAGATAGCTCCGCGCGGTCGCGCTGTCGCGGAACGCCGGCGTGAACCAGCGCTCGCGCGAGCGATCGACGAGAGCAGCCGTCCCCTCGGCGCGCACCATCGCTGCCCGCTCGGCCCACTCCTCGCCGGTGCCGAGCTTCGCGCCCGTGCAGCAGAGCGTCAGCGTCTCGACCCGCTCGGGCACGGCCGCCGCCAGGCACATCCCGACCATTCCGCCGAGCGAGAGGCCGCAGAAGGAAAAGCGCTCGTCGTCGATCAGCTCGAGCACCGCGCTCGCGATCTCTTCGACGGAGACGGGATCGTCGGGAACCGGCGAGCCGCCGTGGCCCGGGTGATCGTGGCGCAGCACGCGAAAGCCCGAGGTGAAGGCTGCGAGCTGCGGCTCCCAGAGGCGCATGGTCGTGCCGAGCGAGTTGGAGAGGACGAGGAGCGGCGCCTCCTCGGGGCCGTCGAAGCGGTGGGCGAGCCTCATGCCTCCTCCGCGTAGGCCAGCGCCCGGTCGACGAACGCGCCCGCGGAGCCCAGGTAGCCCGCGGGGTCCAGCGCCGCCTCGAGCTCGTCTCCGCTCAGGCGCTCTCCCAGGGCCTCGCGCAGCGGCCGGCCTTCGAGCTCACGGCGCTCGAGCCCGAGCTCGAAGACGGCCCGCTCGGAGAGGACCGCCTCGTCGAGGTTCGCGCGCATCCGCTCTGCGTCGACCTCGATGCCCTCGAGCAGGTCGGCCACGGAGGCCGCTGCGCCGCCGGTCAGCGCGAGCGCCCGTGAGAGCGCATCCCACTCCGCGTGCCAGCCGCCGAGCGCGCGCTCGTGCTCCTGGACGAGACCGGAGGTGAGAACGGACGCATCCGCGGCGACCATGCGCGCGGCCGCGACCGCGAGCGCCGAGCCGACGGGGTTTCGCTTCTGCGGCATCGTCGACGAGCTGCCGCCTTCGGGCACCCTCACCTCGGCGACCTCTGTCTGCGCAAGCAGCGCCACGTCGAGCCCGATCTTGGCCGTCACCCCGGCCGCGACGGCCAGCGCCGTGCCGAGCTCGGCCACGGGAACCCGGTTCGACTGCCACGGCAGCGGCGGCTCGACCAGCCCGAGCTCCTTCGCGAACAGCGCTCCCACCTCCGCCCCGCGCTCCCCGAGCGGCGCCAGGGTCCCTGCGGCCCCGCCCAGCTCCGCCGGCGGCTCGAACCGCCTGAGCCCACTCCGCGCATCGACGACCGCCACCAGCCAGCCCGCCGCCTTGAGCCCGAACGTCGTCGGAACGGCCTGTTGCAGGAGCGTTCTCGCCGCCATCGTCGTGTCGCGTTGCTCCCGTGCGTGCCGCGCACACGCCGCGGCGACGCGATCCAGCTCCGCGGCGATCAGCCCGAGCGCGTGGCGCGCGACGAGCATCGAGGCCGTGTCGAGGATGTCCTGGCTCGTCGCGCCCCAGTGGACGTACTTCGCGGCCTCGCCGCCGACCGCCTTGCGCAGCGACGCCACGAGCGGGCCGACCGGAGTGCCGGTCGCGCGGCCCTGCTCGGCGATCTCGGCGAGCGCGAACGACTCTGCGCGGCAGCCCGCCGCAATCGCCTCGGCCGCCTCGGCCGGGATGAGGCCCGCCTGTGCCTCCGCCCTCGCCAGCGCGGCCTCGGCCTCGAGCATCGCCTCGAGCCAGGCCTGCCCTGACGTCGCCTCGCGCAGCTCCGCCGGGACCGCGATCGCGGCGAAGATCGTCAATGCTCGAAGAAGACGGTCTCTCGCTCACCCTGCATGCGGATGTCCCACCTGAGCGCGCCGTCCTCCTGCTCGGCGACGAGCGTCGCGCGCTCTGTCTCGCCGAGCGAGGACAGCACCGGGTCGGCGGCGTTCGCCTCCGCCTCGTCGGGGAAGTAGACCCGCGTCAGCTGGTGCCGCAGAAGCCCGCGCGCGAACACGTAGACGTCGAGCCTCGGCGCCTGACCAGCCAGCGCGGCCGGCTTCGTGACCACGAACGAGAAGCGGCCGTCCGCGTCGGTGCCGCTCCGGCCCCAGCGCTCTCCGACTGGGTCCCAGACCTCGATCAAACCGTCGTTGATGGGCGCCGCCTGGCCGTCGTAGAGCTGCCCGATCAGCTGTACCGCTCCCGGCTCGTTCCGGTCGGCGAGCTCGTTCTCGGGCCGGCGGCAGAGGCCGAGCGTGTAGTACGGCCCGACGGTCTGGGAGGCCGTCCGTGGCAGGCTCACTGCGGGTTCTCCATCGGAGTCGCGCCGTTCCCGCCACGGCCGAGGACGATGTCCCAGTCGTAGGCGAGCGCCCACTCGGGCTGCGTCGCCTCCAGGTCGAACCGGGCGATCAGGAGCTCCCTCGACTTCGGGTCCCGCACCGAGGTGAAGATCGGGTCGTACGCGAACAGCGGGTCGCCCGGGAAGTACATCTGCGTGACCAGCCGCTGGACGAACTGGCGGCCGAAGATCGAGAAGTGGATGTGCGCAGGGCGCCAGGCATTCTCGTGGTTGCCCCACGGGTACGCGCCCGGCTTGATCGTCACGAACCGGTAGCGGCCCTCCGAGTCGGTCAGGCAGCGGCCGCCACCCGAGAAGTTCGGGTCGAGCGGCGCGGGGTGCTGGTCGACGACGTGGTGGTAGCGACCGCAGGCGTTCGCCTGCCAGATCTCGATCAGCGCGCCCGACTGCGGGCGACCCTCCTCGTCCATCAGCGTCCCGGAGACGATGATCCGCTCTCCGAGCGGCTCGCCCGGGTGGCCGTGCGTCAGGTCGTGGTCGTGCTCCTCGATCACGTCCTCGCCGAACACCGGCCCGGCGAGGTCGTGGAACTCCTCCGGCAGCGACGCGAGCTTCCGCTTGGGCGCACGCCACTGCGTCGAGCGGTAGCCCGGGTAGTCGATCTGCACCTCCGGCCCGAAGCTCGGGTCGTCCGGGAGGACGGTCGGTGCGTCGACGGCGTATTCGGACATCAGCCTCTTCCTTTCGTCTTGAGTCCTCGAAGCGTGCTCAGCTCTTCCTCCGTGGGCGGCTTCGTCTCGGCCAGCTCGTCCGCCACGCGGAGGTCCCAGCCGGTCGCCTCGCGCACCTGGTCGACCTCGACCCCGGGATGCACGAGCGTCAGAGTCAGCTCTCTCGTCTCCGGGTCCGGCTCGAGGATCCCGAGGTCCGTGACCACGACCTCGACCCGGTCCCCGACGCTCGTCAGGAAGTCGAGCTTCTCGACGAACGCGCGCGGCGTCTGCCGGAGCATGACGAACACCTTGCGCGCGGAGGTGGCGATCTCGGGTGCCCCGCCTCCGCCCGGCAGGCGCACCTTCGGCGAGTCGTAGTCGCCGATCACCGTGCTGTTCAGGTTCCCCCATCTGTCGATCTGGGCGGCGCCCAGGAAGCCGACGTCCATATGCCCGCCCTGGAGCCAGTAGGCGAACATCTCCGGGACGGACACGACGGAGTCCGCGGTCTCGGCGAGCTCGCCGTCGCCGATCGAGAGCGGCAGCTCGGCGGGCTTCGCACCGATCGTCCCGCTCTCGTAGATGAGGACGCAGCCAGGCGCGTGGGTCGCGCGAGCGAGATTGGCCGCGAGGCTGGGCAGACCGATCCCGACGAAGCAGACGTCGCCGTCGGCGAGCCGCCGGGCGGCCTCGACGGCCATCATCTCGTCGGCGGTGTAGGTGACGGTCGACGTCGTCATGCGGTCAAGATGTGTCTTTCCATCCAGGCCGCGAACTCGTCCCGGTCGCGGCTGATCGGGTCCCAGGCGACGTAGAACTCGTTGTCGCGGTCGTAGTAGTCCGCCGCGTACGAGGGGCGCGCGCCGCCCGGCACGAGCGAGACCGCCCCGACCACCCAGCCCGGGATCACGACCGCGCCGGGTCGAGGCTCGAGCTCGTCGACGACCTCCTCGACGGTGACGATCGAGCGGGCGGAGGCGAGGACGGTCTCCTTCTGGACGCCGAGGATGCCCCACAGCTGGACGTTCCCCTCGCGGTCGGCCCGCTGCGCGTGGATGATCCCGACGTCGGGCCGGTGGGCGGGGACCGCCGCGAGCTCCTCCCCGGTGAACGGACACGTGACCGTGCCGACCCGCGTGTGGGCGGCGAGATCGCCATGGCCGTACCCGCGGAGCACGCCAAATGGGAGGTTCGCAGCGCCGGCCGCATACGCCGTCGCCATCCCCGCGTGCGAGTGCTCCTCGATCTCGAGCGGCACCGGCCAACCGTGCTCGACGGCCTCCCGGAGCCGGTGGAGGGAGCCCACGCCGGGGTTCCCGCCCCACGAGAACACGAGCTTACGCACGCAGCCCATCCCGATCAGCTGGTCGTAGATCACGTCCGGCGTCATCCGGATCAGCGCGAGGTCGCGCCGCCCCTGGCGAATCAGCTCGTGCCCGGCCGCGAACGGGATCAGGTGCGTGAAGCCCTCGGCGGCGACGGTGTCGCCGTCGTGGACCAGCTCCGCGACTGCCTCCGCGAGCGGGACGATCTCCGCCATCGCGCGCCCGCGGCCGTCCTAGAACGGGAACGGGTGCGGGCGGCCGACCGTGATCCAGTGCAGGTCGGTGAACTCGGCGATCGCCGCCGTGGCGCCGAAGCGTCCCCAGCCGCTGTCCTTGACGCCGCCGAACGGCATCTGCGGCTCGTCGCCGACCGGCTGGTCGTTGACGTGGACGATCCCCGCCTGGATCCGCTGCGCGAGCTCGAGGCCCTTGTCGGCGTCGTTCGTGATCACGCCCGACGAGAGGCCGTACGTCGTCGCGTTCGCGCGGTCGACGGCCTCGTCGGCCGAGCCGACCACCTCGATCGCGGCGACCGGGCCGAACGTCTCGTGCTGGGCGAACTCGGAGTCCTCGGGCACGTCCGTCAGCAGCGTCGCCTTGTAGCAGGGACCGTCCGCCTCGCCGCCGGCGATCACCTTCGCGCCCTTGGCGACCGCGTCGTCGACGCGGCTCTTGACCAGCTCGAGCGCCTGCTCGGTGATCAGCGGGCCGATGATCGTGTCGTGCTCCTTCGGGTCGCCGGCCTTGAGTCCGGCGGTCTTCTGCGCGAGCTGGTCGATGAACTCGTCGGCGATCGAGCGCTCGACGATGATCCGCCGCGCGGACATGCAGATCTGGCCCTGGTGCAGGAAGGCGCCGAACGCCGTCGCGTTGACCGCGAACTCGAGGTCGGCGTCGCCGAGCACGATCAGCGGGTTGTAGCCGCCGAGCTCGAGGACGCACCGCTTCAGGTTGCGGCCCGCGGCCTCCGCCAGGATCCGGCCGGTGTTCGTCGAGCCGGTGAAGTTCAGCACGCGGACGTGCGGGTTCTCGACCAGCTCGTCGCCGATCGGAGCCGCCTCGCCCGGACCGTGCGTGACGATGTTCAGGACGCCTGGCGGCAGGCCCGCCTCGGCGAAGATCTCGCCCCAGAGCAGCCCGCCCACGTACGGCGACAGCTCGGAGGGCTTCAGGACGACGGCGTTGCCGAGCACGAGCGGCGCCGTGATCGAGCGCGCCGAGAGGATCAGCGCCGCGTTCCAGGGCGCAATCGCGCCTACGACGCCCACGGGGCGCCGGATCCCCATCGCGAAGGCGCCGGTGTCCGAGGGGATGATCTCGCCCATCGTCGAGTAGGCCGTCCCCGCCGCCTGGCGGAAGAGGCCGGGGACGAAGTGCATCTGGAACATGCCGAAGCCGAACGTGGCGCCCGACTCGCGCGCGAGCAGCGACACGACCTCGTCCTGCCTGCTCTCGAGCACGTCGGCGGCCTTGAGGAACACCTGCTGCTTCGCCGCAGGCGGGGTCGCCGCCCACTCCTCTGCGGCAGCGGCCGCGGCCTCGATCGCCTTCTTCGCGTCCTCGCGCGTGCCCGCCGGAACGCGCGCGACGACGTCGCCGGTGAACGGGTCGGTGTCGTCGAACGTCTCGCCGGCGGCGGACGCGACCCACTCGCCACCGATGAACTGCTGGGCCTCGACGATCTCGGTCTCGACTGTGGCCATGCTCGGCTCCTTTCCTCGCGTTCGGCGCGTCCGCGCAGGACGGGGCGCAGTCGCCACGATCAACATACCGCGGACGGCTCGATCGCGTATAGCGTCCGGGCTGTACCCACGAGCCGAGGAGGCACACGCTTGCAGCAGGAGACGACCGAGATCCAGAGCAAGGAGCGAACCCGCCCGCCGTTCAGGGCAGACCACGTCGGCAGCCTGCTGCGGCCGCAGCCCCTGTACGAGGCGCGCGAACGGCACGCGGCCGGCGAGATCGACGCGGCCGAGCTGCGGTCGATCGAGGACGCCGCGATTCGCAAGGCAGTCCACAAGCAGGAAGAAATCGGCCTGCGCGCGGTCTCGGACGGCGAGCTCCGCCGCGCCTCCTGGCACATGGACTTCATCTACCGGCTCGACGGGATCACGCACGAGGCGGGCCACATCGCGATCAAGTTCATGAACGAGGACGGAGAGATCGAGTTCACGCCGGCCGCGTTGCACATCAACAGCAAGTTGGGCGTCTCCGAGACGATCTTCGGCGACGACTTTGCATTCCTCCGGGACGCGGCCTCCGCGACCTCCGTACCGAAGCTGACGATCCCGTCCCCGAGCATGATCCACTACCGAGGCGGCAAGGCCGCGCTCGACCCGGACGTCTACCCCGACCTCGACTCGTTCTGGGCCGACCTCGTCGCGGCCTACCGTGAGGAGGTACGTCGGCTCGGCGAGCTCGGCTGCACCTACCTCCAGTTCGACGACACGAGCCTCGCCTACATGAACGATCCGCACGAGCGCGAGTACGTGGCCACGATCGGCGGCGACCCGAAGAACCAGCACGTCGACTACATCCACCACCTGAACTCGGTCATCGCGGACCTGCCCGTGGGGATGAGCGTGACCACACACGCGTGCCGCGGGAACTTCCGCTCCTCGTGGGCAGCCGAGGGGAGCTGGGACTTCGTCGCCGAGGCGCTCTTGAACGAGCTCGAGGTGGACGGCTTCTTCCTGGAGTGGGACGACGAGCGCTCCGGCGGCTTCGAGCCGCTGCGCTTCTTGCCGAAGGGCGACAAGCAGGTCGTCCTCGGGATCGTCACGACGAAGAAGGGCGAGCTCGAGGCGCGGGACGACATCCTGCGCAAGCTCGAGGAGGCGGCGAAGTACGCGCCGATCGAGCAGCTGTGCCTTTCACCGCAGTGCGGCTTCGCGTCGACGGTCGAGGGCAACGCGCTCTCGGAGGAGGAGCAGTGGGCGAAGCTCCGCCTCGTCGTTGAGGTGGCCGAGGAGGTCTGGGGGTAACTCCGAGAGCGTCGCTTTGAAACACCGGCTCCTCCCGCTTACGAGGGGTGTGGCGTTCTGGCCGGTCACCGGAGCCTTCGGTTCGGGCCTCCGATCAATCCGGCTCTGGTCCAGGCGGAGGACAAGCAAAACGTCGAGCTGCTCCAGCTCTCGTGAGAGATCCTGGCGCTTGACCAAGGAAGTTCGCTCCCTCGCGGATCCCAGCGGCGGGGGTAGTCCGTTGCGCCGCACCTGACAACTGCTACTACGCCGCGGCGACCAAGTCGAGCCCAGCTGGGTCGCTCACTGATTGCGTCGGCCCGGCGCCGGCCAGCGTTGCACCGGTATCTCCGGGAGGGCTCCCACCTCGTGCTTCGTCAGCGTGAGCGTGACGGCGTCGGTCTCGACTCCAGCGATGGCGCTGATCGGAATCGTCACCTCTCGCCTTCCCCAGAGATGGCCACGCTCGAGTACGAGGTGCGTGATCGAATCCTCGCGGTCGACGACGAAGCCGTCCACGTGCCCGAGATGATGGCCGTCGGCGGACTCGACGGCGCTCGCGCGGCGGATCTCGACCTCGCGCTTGGGAATGCGGTCATAGACCACGCCGGTGTCGACCGGCGCGGGCTCGAGGTCGTACGTGGGGTAATACGGGAGTGCGAACACTTCCTGGACGCCGACGTCCCAGTCAGAGTCGTCGAGCGGGACAGGGTCCAGCCGCAGGAACGCGACTTCTTCCACCTGCGGGAGACGCCGTACCTCCTCGACGGTCGTGCGAAGCGTGACTGCTCCAGTCGGATCTGTGCCGGCGCCCGCCAGCTCGACGGGCACGAGCCGGGCGAGTGAGTGGTCGTGATCCGGCTCGACCACGAGTTGCGTGACGCGTTTCGCCGTGGGGTCGATCACGACGTCGGCGAGCTCGCCGAACGTTCCGTCGGTGCAGTCGACGCGGCTGCCGATTTCCAGTCTCATCTCGCTCCGCTCGCGCTACACACCCTCCGGGAGCTGCTGCCAAGTAACTGCCCTCGAGAGCCTATCGCTGCCGCACCGGGCCGCGTGCGGCAGCGGGAGGCTTTCCTCTCCGGGGAGTTTCGGGACTCCGTGGACATGCGCTCAAGAAGCCACAAGAGTGCACACCTGCTGCCTAGCGCCGAGCCTTGACGGTCCTCGAGCCCGGCGATATACCCGGCCGGACGTCGACCCTCTGGAGGACCCCATGTCCATGATCGCTCCTGCTGAACGAACCCTCGGCCGCGTGCTGCCGCCCTGGTGGCTGCTCCTCATCACCGGCCTGGCCTGGATGCTGGTTGCCGTCATCGTGCTGCGCTTCGACTACACCTCGGTGAGCGCGATCGCGATCCTGTTCGGGATCGTCGCCATCTTCGCCGGAGTGTTCGAGATCGGCGTGATGATCATGGCCGCCGGCTGGTGGAAGCTGCTGCACGGCATCCTCGCGTTCGTCTTCATCGTCGTCGGGATCGTCGCCTTCGTTCACCCGGGCGATACGTTTGTTGCTCTCGCCGCGGTGTTCAGTTTCTTCCTGATCGTGGCCGGGACCTTCGACATCATCGTCTCGATCTCGACCCGGAAGGAGATCGAGGTCTGGTGGCTGCAGCTCGTCTCGGGGATCATCGAGCTTGCACTCGGCTTCTGGGCCGCCGGCTACTACGGTCGCAGCGCCGTTCTGCTGGTTGCATGGGTCGCCGTGATCGCGATCATCCGCGGCGTGCGGGACATCGTGCTCGCCTTCCGCGTGCGCGAGGTGCAGCACGCCTAGGTGAACACGCCGCAGAGCGGGATCTTCGCGCTCGGGACGGCGTTGCACGTCCAATCTGTGATCCTCGCCCTCCTCCGGCGTCGTGCGGTCCGGCGCTGGGTGCATGCCAAGTGAGCACCGCGCAGTCCCGTGTCACGGGAGCAGGCCCGACGGAGACACACCCGGGTGGTGGGCGGAGATCCTGACGCGCAACGCGGCAGGCGCGATCCTGAACTCGAGCGGCGGGCTCAGATCGACCGCTTCGCCGTCGACACCGGCGTGGACAGGCCCCGGCGCCCCCACCTCAAGAGATGCGACGGTCCAGGCTCGTCCAGGGATCGCGCCGGTGCCTGGTCCGTGAAGGACGACGACACCGAGCTGGCCGCTGTCGAGCCTCGGCCTGGTGCCAAGGGCCGGCGGGGGGGCGAACGCGTACGGATTGTTCGACACGAGGACGACCGCTGGATCACGATGCTCGTGACCCAACTCATCGATGAGGTGCAGGTCGGGCGCGGCCACATTTGGTCCGAGCACATTGCGCGCGGTGTCGAGCAGCGTTCGCATCTTCGCGTCGCGGTATGTGGATTGCCGAACTGCGTCGCCGTAGATGCCGAGTGAGACGTTGTTGAGAAACAGGCGCCCGTTCACCGCGCCCATGTCGATCAGGCGCTCGACGCCGTCAGTGAACGCCTCGAGCGCGCCGACCGGGTCGTGTCGAGCGACGCCGAGGTCGAGCGCGAAGTGGTTCCGTGTGCCTGCAGGAATGCAGACGAAAGGCAGGCCGTGCACATGGGCAGCCGCCGCGACGATCGCGAGCGAGCCGTCGCCACCGGCGACACCGAGCGCATCCGCGCCGCCCGCCACCGCTTCGTCGACGAGTGCCGCCAGGCGTTGACCGGGGGTCAGGACGCTGACGGTGATCCCGCGTTCCGAGGCATGTTCGGCGAGCGCGGCCCGCACGGCCGTGCCGCCACCGGATGTCGGGTTGACGAACAACACCGGCCGTGACGGTGGGTCGGCCGTTTGCCAGCCGAAGTGCGACAGCGGCCGCATCCGACGGCTCACGTCGAGGCGCTCGTGCCGCTTCGCGCGTTCGTCCTCATCGTCGCTGGGATCATGCCGTTCGTTGACCCGGGCGACACGTTCGAGGCGCTCGCTGCGGTGTCCAGCTTCTTTGATCGTCGCCGAGACGTTCACACATCATCGTCTCGATCTCTCCGCCCGCGCCGGCTGTCAGTCTTGGGTCGGCGACGGCGACGGCGGTCGGCGACGGCGGAACGACCGACGCTCCGGTGGGGCCGGCTCGCGCTCGAGCACGAGCACGTCGATCAGTGTTGCGGCTGCGGATACGGCGGGGATCGCGAGGACGACCGCGAAGGAGCCGAACAGGAGTCCGACGACCGCGACGGAGACGAGCGTGACGAGGGGTGAGAGACCGACCGACCGGCCCATCAGGTGCGGGTTGATCACGTAGCTCTGGAACTCGCGAACGCCCACCACCACGAGCAGCGCGAGCAGGGCGACGTGGAGCGACTGCGTCAGCCCGACCGCGACGACCAGGAGCGAGCCGATGGCAGGCCCTATCACCGGAACGATCTCCAGCAGGCTGACGAAGCCGCCGAGCAGCAGCCAGTAGTTCAGTCCGACGAGGTAGAAGCCGGTCGCGAGAACCGCTCCGATGACGAAGACCATCAGGAACTTCAGCCGCGTGTAGGCGCCGAGCCGCTCGTCGATCGCGAGATAGGTCTGGCGTACGCGTTCGCGCTTTTGCTCCGGCGAGAGAGCAACCAGGAACTCGATCGCCGAGTCGCGTTCCGAGACCCAGTACCAAGTCGCCGCGAGCGTGAAGAGGACGGCGACGATCGCCTCCGTCGCCTTGTGGCCGTAGGTGGCGATGGGATGGAGGACGCTCGAGCCCGACGGCAGATGGCGCAGTTGCCGGTCGACCCAGGAGAGCACGTCGTGCTGGAATCCCGTCGTGTGGTCGGAGCCGGGCGCGTGAGCACTGGCGAGAGCCTCCTGCAGCTGGTGCAACGCCGGCGGCACTGCGAGCCAGAAGAAGAGAACGAAAACCCCAACCCCTAAGACGAAGAAGAAAAGTATCGCGAGCGACTGCGGGACGCGCCGACGCTGTAGGGCCTCGACACCCGGTCGGATCGCCGCGGCTAGCGTCAGCGCGAGCAGGAGCAGAATCAGGATCTTCCGCACCCTCCAGAGCGCGAAGGCGACGGCGGCGACCGCGATCGCGCCCGTGGCCGCTTGCGCCCCGATACGCACGGGGCTGGCTGCCGCTGCGTCTCGGTTGCCGGGTTCCTCCCGCTCTGCCTCTGGTGGCGTGGTCACGATCTCGAGCGACCCTAGGGCCGCAGACGGAGTGTCCGCCCGGCGTCGGATGTCACGCCGGGCGCCGACCGTCCCGTCGCAGTCCCTGCGGCTCGACGCGGCCCGCGCAGCGAGTCGGATCGATGAGCGGCGGTGTGGTCAAGAGCCGCTACCGGCGGAAGACCGCTCGGGCGTGGCCTGCGAGGTCCACTCCCGAGGCCGGTACGGCCGAACGAGCCTAGAGCAGGGCGACGGCGATGGGCGAGGCCTTTGAGCAACGCTTGACTCGTGGACGGGAAGCCCCGATGATGGTCCGCGAGCCGCTTCCGGGGCGCGGGCGCGCCGTACTGGTGCTTCCACGATCCGGAGAGGGGGTGACCATTTCAGGACGCACCTCTGCGAGCCCACCGGATCCGGCCCGATCGATTCGGTCACCTGTCAAGAGGCAAGCTAGGAGGTTGGGATGGCTGTATCGGATCAGTTGACGAAGCTGGCTGCCCGGGCCAAAGAGGCAGAGGACCGTGCCGCAGCTGCACAGGGAAAGGCCAGGGCTGACCTCGAGCGAGATGTCGAGAACGCGCGCACGTCTGCTCAGGAACAGGCCGACAAGCTCCGCGCAACGGCCGACGCAAGGAAGGGCAAGCTGTCTGTCTGGTGGCACGACATGCAGCGGTCGTGGCAGGAGCACATCGAGAAGATCCGCTCCGACATCGAGGAACGGCGGGCGGAGCACGACGCGGATCGAGCACAGAGGAGGGCTGAGAACGCCGAAGACGATGCCGCGTTTGCCATCGACTTCGCCTACGCGGCGATCGAAGAGGCCGAGTACGCAGCCCTCGATGCCTCACTCGCGAGAATGGAGGCTGACGAGCTCGCCGCAGCTCCAGCCAGCCGCTAAAAACGAACGAGCCGGGCGGCCTCGTATTTCCCAAGCGGCTCGCCGCTTAGACAACGGTTAGGGACGACGAGGACGCCCGACTTCCTACTTGAGTCAGGCGTTGTCCAATCGGCCTGCGCGCTCCGGTAGCAAGCCGAGAAGTGCTGCGTTACTTTCGAGTTCGGGCTGAGACTCGGCACAGGTCACCGGAGCCCTGCTGAAAGGAGACGCGATGTCGAATGAAGGTAGATCACCTACCGTGGCTGGTCCGGCGTCCAACGGCGACAACAACGGCAAGACGCGAGGCCACCGCCTGCACCGCATGCTCTTTCCCGTCCCCAAGCTGGGACCTCCGATCAATCCGGCTCTTCTGAAGCGGGAACAGGAGCGCGCGGAGGCGAGGCAGAACCGGCTCGCGGACAAGATCACCGCCTTCTCGGGGTCGATGCTCTTCGTCTACCTCCACATCTTCTGGTTCGCCTGCTGGATCGGCTTCGGCGTGGAGGACTATCCGTACGGCCTCTTGACGATGATTGTCTCGCTCGAAGCCATCTTCCTCTCGACCTTTGTGCTGATCTCTCAGAATCGCGCCGACGCCAGGCGCCAGGTGATCGCCGATGAGCACTGGAAGATGGTCCAGGAGGAGGACAAGCAAAACGTCGAGCTGCTCGAGCTCTCGAGAGAGATCCTGGCGCTGACCAAGGAAGTTCGCTCCCTCGCGGATCCCAGCGGCGGGGGTAGTCCGTTGCGCCGCACCTGACGACGGCCTCGAGCATGAACCGAATCCGCGGCGCTCTGCCCTGTTTGATCCTCCCTACTCAGGTGCTCGGAGCCTGCCTGTGCGAGCGTCCTCTCATTCGATTTGGCTGCCTCGCAAGGTCTCTGACCGAGCTTTGCCTGGGAGCCAAGCGACTGGTACATCAAGCCTCTAGCTAGGACTGAAAGTGGGAGTCCGGCTCGACCGTGACTTCGAGCACAAGAGGCGCGTCCCTTTTCGCAAGTCCGGGGACGACCTCGTCCAGGGTTCGCTGCAAGGTCTCGAGATCCGCTATCCGCCGCGCCTCGCAGCCGAAGATCTCGGCGAGGCCGGCGATGTCGACGTCGACGTTCGGCCACGCCGACGAGCCACCTTCGTGCTCGGCCAGGCGGTCCATGATCGCGTAGCCGCCGTTCTTCAGGATCACGTAGAGCGGCCCCGACCCGTACGTGGCCGCGCTCCAGAGCGACTGGATCGCGTAGAGCGACGAGCCGTCGCCGATGATCGCGACCACCGGGCGCTCGGGGAGCGCCAGGCGCAGGCCGATCGCGGCGGGCATCGCGAACCCGAGCCCGCCCATCGCGGGGCTGATCAGTCCCAGGTTCTGCTTGGCCGGGAGGCGCGCGAGCAGCTCGGGCCGGTTCGACGGGGCCTCCTCGAGGACGACCGCGTTCCCGGGAAGCCGAAGAGCCAGCTCGTTGAGGACGTGCCCGGCTCGGAGCGGGTCGTCGGGCGCAGGCGGCGCGAGCGGCTTGCGCGGCGCCGACGGCTCGGCGTCCCGCTGGGGCAGTCGCTTGGCCAGCGCGGCGCACACCGACGCTGGCGGCGCCAGCACCGCGAGCTGCGCTCGGCTGCGCTGCGCCTCGGCCGGGTCCTGCGTGACCACCGCGACCGCGGTTCCCTCCTCGACGAACGGCCCCTCCGCGTAGGCGTACTGGCGGAAGGCGGGCGCGCCGATGACCAGGACGACGTCGTGGCCGGCGAGCGCCTCGCGGAGCCTGGCGCGGTCGGCGGAGAGGTCGCCCGCGTAGAGAGGATGGGTCTGTGGAAAGCCTGCGCGAGCGCCGAATGGCTCCTGCCAGACCGGTGCGGCAAGCCGCTCGGCCAGTGCGGCGAGCGCGGCCCAGCTCGCGGGATCGTCGGCTCCAGCGCCCGCGACGAGGGCCGGGGACTCCGCCTGCTCGAGCAGCTGTGCGAGCTCCTCGACCGCGGCTGGATCCGCGCCCGCGGCGCGCAGCAGCCGGTCGGGAGCCGCGAGCTCGAACGGCTCGGGCGCCGGCGCAAGCCAGTCGTCCATCGGCACGATCACGAGCGCGGGCCCGCGCTGCGTCTGCGCCTCGTGCCACGCGCGGTCGATCGCGCCCGGGACGTCCTGCGGCCGGACAGGCTGATTGACCCAGACCGGGTACTCGCCGGCGAGGCCGCCGAGCTTCCCGGCGAGAAACGGCTCGTGGGCGAGGTGGCGTCGGTCCTGCTGGCCGACGACGACCACCAGCGGCGCGCGGTTGACGCGCGAGGTGGCGAGCGCCGAGACCGCGTTCCCGAGCCCCGGGGTCGTGTGCAGGAGGACGAACGACGGAACCCCGCGCCCGAGCGCGTACCCGGTCGCGATCCCGACCACGGAACCCTCGTGCAGCGCGAGCACGAACTCGAGGTCCGAAGGTAGGTCGACGAGGAACGACACCTCTGTCGAGCCCGGGTTCGAGAAGATCCTCGTCATCCCGCGCCGCCGCAGTACGTCGAACGTTGCGTCCCGGACTGTCGTCACAGCCCGCGGAGCCTAGAGAATCGTGACGACCCCATTCACGGCATCGACGCGGAGGCGGTCGCCGGTCTTGATCCGCTTGGTCGCCGTCCCCGTGCCGACCACGGCCGGCAGCCCGTACTCGCGGGCGACGATCGCCGCGTGGCACATGATCCCGCCGGTATCGAGAACCGCTGCGGCGATCCTGTGGAAGACGGGCGTCCAGCTGGGTGACGTCACGGGGGCGACGAGGATCTCACCGTCCTGGAGCTCGTCCAGCTGGTCGACACGCACGAGCACGCGCGCCGAACCTTCGACCGACCCGGACGACGCTGGACATCCCGTCAGCACCTCGGCGCCGTCCGGCGAGAGCCACTCCCGCACGCGCTCCTCCGTGACGCCCCAGAGCATGACGGTGATCGGGTCGGTGATCTCGTCGGGCACGGGCCCGAGAGCCGGGGGCGGAGCCCACGCGCAGAGCGCGTCGTAGATCGACCTGCGCCGCTCGACGATGGGCTGCCAGTAGCGCCGGGCGCGCGGGACTCCGGCGCCGGAGCTCCAGACGAGCCGAAGCTCCTCGAGCGCTTCGCGCACCTCGTCGTGGCGCAGGTAGAAGACGTCTTCACCGTCGGTCAGGAACCCGTGCTCGGACAGCAGTGCGCCAAACTCGCGGACCTTGTTCCAGAAGATGGTGAGGTAGCGGTGGTCGATGTAGAAGTGGTGGTTCTCGACGTACGGGAAGACCGTGCGGGCAAGCGCCAGGCGTTCGTCGAACTCCTCGCGCATCTCCTCCGAGACGAGTGCCCGGTGCTCCTCGGTGACTCGCTCGCGCTCGGCGCTGATCGCCTCGTACGGGCGCGAGATGTCTTCGCCGGCCTCGAGGCGCGCGATGTAGGAGCCGATCGTCTGGATCGGGAGCGTCGTGTCGTCGATCCACGAGCGGTGGTGGTGATGGAACACGCCGGTGCCGCACGAGAAGTAGAACCACGGGTCCTTAGTCCGCTCGAAGTCCGCGAGCCAGCGCTCACCCCCGCCGCTTCCCGAGAGGCGGGCCGAGAGCTCGGCCTCGCTTCCCGAGCCCCGCACGACAGCGGCCACATCGAGGTCGACCGCGAGCCGGGCGAGACGCCGCAGCTCGTCGTCCGGGCGCAGGACGATGACGTCGATGCCGGACACCATCTTCGCGATCGTCTGCTCGCTGATCTCCGGAAACGCCCCGCGACAGCATTCGTAGAAGTCGAGGTAGGCGCTGTAACCGAGGCCTAGGAACTCGAAGTGGTACTGGAAGATCCGATCGACGCCTTCGAGCAGCCGGTCGTAGGCGTGGAGAAGGGCGTGGCTCGATCCCAGGCCGCGGCCGGCGGTGACGATCGACTCGTCTTCGAGCTCCCGTAGCTCCGGGACGCTGAGCTCCACGAGCTCCCGGGTCGCGGCCTCGACTCTCTCCAGCCAGCGCTCGTACAGCTCGTCCCAGCGGTCGTAGTAGTAGCCGCTGCGTCGCGCGAACTCCTCGGCTCGGCGAGCGAGCGTCTCGTCGTCGGTCACCGCGTTCGCGCTCAGGTAGACGTAGCCGTTCAGCAGTCGACATTCGGTGCCGAGCGTTGGCGGGAGGGCGAACAGGCGGGCGTTCGCCTGATTGAGGGCGACGACGGCGCACTCGAACAGGAGCGAGTCGAACGGGTAGAGCGGCTCGGCGACGTGCAGCCCGTCCTGGAACCAGAAGCGGCTCTCGTCGAAAGCGCGGCGATCTTCGCTGAAGGCGAGGTGGTAGGCATACATCTCCTCCCACCCCCCGCAGCCGGCAGGAACCTGTACCTCGAAGGGGCTCTGAAAGCCCCGCGGATCTCCCTGCCTCTCGGTCACCATCGGCCTCGATTCGTCGGGATTGCCGCAATTCTCGGATTCATCGGGTCTCCCTGCAAGAGAAGAGGGGAAAGGCTCGCCTCTCCCCTCTTCCGATCGCTGCCTCGGCTAAGGATGCCCTGCCGCACCAGCTGCGAGCTGCCTGTACGAGAGGTTCATGACCGCCTTGGTGTAGCGCCTCGTCTGCGGATCCATCGACGCGAGGACGGAGGCCACCGTCGGCCCGTGCTGGACGGTCGGCAGCTGGTAGCCGATGTCGAGCGCGCCCGCGGCGACCTGCGCGGGAGTCAGCGACATGATCGCGTCCTGCATCGAGAGCGGCTTCGAGCTGGACACGCTCGGCCTTCCGGCCGGAACGGCGTTCGAGGAGCCGTTGTCGAATGCAAACACGACCAGGCCCCAGGTGACGACCGCGGCCAGCGCGGCGACCAGGCCGATCAGCCCGAGCAGACGGCTCCGGCGGATCTGGACGGTTGCGGGAATGCTGGTGGAAGCGCTCATGTCGCTTCTCCTTTCGGGTCGGACGTTCAGTGCGGGCACGATCCGGTCGAAGGACAGGCCCGCCCGCCGGTTCGCCTCGGCGACAGCCGCCTGGCCAGGCGCCTCGAACTGGCAGTAGCAGGCCTCGTCCTTCAACACGATGGTCGAGCCGAGGTAGCGCACCTCCGTGCTCTCTGCCCACAGACGCTCTGTCGCTTCCTCTAGCTCGGAGAGCCTGCGGAGGAGGTTGGACTCTGAGAGCCCTGGGAGGTATCGCTCGACGACGTAGACCATGTCGTCGACGGTAGGGCCTAGGGTCGGGGGCCCGATACCCGAGAAACCCTAGGCTTGGACGGCTTCGTCCCTTGGTATGGCCAGCTGTGCCGCTAGCTCCGTACGGGAGCGGATCCCGAGCTTGCGATAGACACGCGAAAGGTGCGCCTCGACCGTGCTCACGCCCATGAAGAGCTCGGCGGCGATCTCCTTGTTCGTGCGGCCGGCCGCGGCGAGCTCGGCCACTCGCCGCTCGGCCTCGGTCAGCTCGTCGTCCGAGGCGGGCGCACGCCCGCTGATCCGCCTGAGCTCGGCGCGTGCCCTCTCGGCCCAGAGAGGCGCGCCGAGCTCCTCGAGGATCGCGAGCGACTGCTCGAGCGACTCCCGGGCAGCCTTCTTCTGTTGTGCCTGCCGTCGCACGACTCCCAGGCAGAGCAAGGAACGGGCTCGCTCGATCGGAAACGGCTGGGCGTCTGCAAGCGAGCGGTCGAGCGCATCGAGCGCGGGCTCCAACTGGCCCTCGGCTGCAAGGAGCAGGCCACGGCAACGGGCGGCACCCGCTCTTGCCGGCGGGCTCCCGAGCCGCCCGGCGTGGAGCTCGTACCGTTCGAGGTACTCCCGCGCCCGTTCCAGCTCGCCGAGGCCGATGAGCGTCTCGAGGGCGTCCGCCCAAACCGCGAGTGACGGGTCGTTGAACCCGCCCTCGAACAGACGTTCTGGAAGCTCGCGCAGGTAGTCCCCAGCGGCGTGCAGGTTGCCGAGCTCGAGCTCGAGGTGCCCGAGCACGCCGAGCGCAACGATCTCGAAGTACTCCTTCGAGGTCTCTTCGCAGAACGCGATCGCCTCCGCGGCCGAGGCCCGGGCCTCGTCGACCAGCCCGAGGTCGGCCTCTACGAGCGCCTTGGCCCGTCCCACCCAGGCCCGTCCGCGAGGATGCTGCGTGTGCTCGGTGAGCTCGTATGCCGCGTTGGCGAGCTCGAGCGCGCGCTGCCAGCGGCCGGCCTGCCACTCGAGCATGCCCAGCGGCCAGAGAACCATCACGCGACTGCCCTCGTCGCCCCGCTCGATCGTCGCGGCCTCGAGCTCCTCGAAGAGGGCACGGGCCTTGTCGAGCTCGCCGAGGCGAGCGAGGAGCCGAGCGAACGAGTAGCGCGGGCTCTCGTCGGTCTCCAGCAGCAACCCCTCGCGCTCCTCGATCTCGACACCCCGCTCGAGCAGTCCCGGAGTGACCTCGTCGGCGTACGCCTCGGCATGACCGGCGCGCGCGATGGTGACGGCGAGCAGATATGAGTCGCCTGCACGCTCGGCCTTCTCCAGTGCCGCCCGCGCGTCGACGAGCGCCGCGCGCGCATCGGCCCGGTACAGATGGATCCCCATCTGCCACGCGAGGATTCGTGCCAGTCGTGCATCGTCGCCCGCGGCTTCCGCCCGCGCCTGCTCGTAGAAGGCGTCGAGCACCGGAGTGTCCGCCCTCTGGGTCAACGCGAGCCCGAA
>Ga0335083_10002865_pt1 | contig 22576 bp, 23 predicted proteins | sample Lox_Sample_42_FD_206716 | JGI IMG/M metagenome (GOLD analysis project Ga0335083, IMG submission 206716) | Soil microbial communities from Loxahatchee National Wildlife Refuge, Florida, United States - Lox_Sample_4.2 | ecosystem: Environmental > Terrestrial > Soil > Wetlands | place: USA...
CCTGTCGGACTCGGAAATCTCCGCTGCGGGCGGCGGCATCTCCTCCACGATCACCGTGACCAGGGGCACCGACCCCTGGACGCTGTGCAACCACGTCAGGGAACGGCTCGCCTGCTGGCTGCAGTCGGGGACCACGACGATCGAGGCCAAGACCGGCTATCACCTGACCAGGGACGGCGAGCTCGCCGACGTGCGGATGCTCCGCTCGCTCGAGAACGAGCAGGGCATGCCCCGGGTGCACGTCACGTTCTACGCGGCGCAGACGGTGCCGCCCGAGTACTTCGGCCGCCGCAGCGACTACATCGACGCGGTCTGCTCATGGTGCGCGGACGCCGCGGCCGTGGGCGCCAACAGCGTGGACGTCAACTGCGAGGACGGCAGGTTCACCGAGGAAGAGGCCCGCTGGATACTGAACGCGGGCCGCCGCGCCGGGCTGCTGCCGCGGATGCACGCCTCGGGCAACCACCGCGGCGGCGCGGCCCGTGTCGCCGCCGAGCTCGGCTGCGCCTCCGCCGACCTGCTGCACTCCGCGACCGACGAAGACGTCGCGGCGCTGTCCCGCGGCGGCGTAGCCGCCGTCGTCACCCCGGGCTCCGCGCTCCAGGCGGGCACCCGCCCGCCGGTCCGCGCGCTGCTCGACAAGGGCGTTCCCGTCGCGCTCGGCTCCGACCACACGCCTGGCGGCGTGGGCATCACCTCGATGCCCTTGGTCATCAGCCTGGCGGTCAACTACCTCGGCATGTCAGTCGCCGAGGCGCTGCGCGCCGCCACCCTCGGCGGCGCCTACGCCCTGCGCGCGCCCGACCGCGGCGCCATGGTCCGCGGCCGCCTGGCCGACATCGTCCTCTGGGACGCCGACCACGAGGGCGCCTTCGCCTGGAACTACGGCCTGCACCCCCGCCGAGTCTGGCGCGGCGGCGACCCCGTTACGTTGTAAGGCCCCTCAGCGTTTCTCTGGCTGGCGTTTTGGTGCCGGGCCGGGTGGTTCGTCCCTCCCGCCAAGTGGTAAACCGAAAAGCGGGCAATACCGCCCTGCTCTGGGCTGCCGCAAAACGCCTCGGAGGGGGTTCCTTCTTGACGGCCCAACTATTGCTCTCCCTAGAGCTGCCGCCGCCCGCCCCGCAGTTTCCCCGGTCCCAGCCATCGCTCCCGCCACTCAGGTCCGCCCCGCCCCTGGTGTCTTCGGGCGTAACCGCTTGCGGAAGATAGTGGATAGTTCTGCACACCCCGATGTGCAGAACTATCCACTATCTTGCGTTTCGGGCGTGGCAAGGCGTGGCTCGTGCGTTGCGGCGCGGGGCGGCCCGGCTGCGTGAAGCCGATGGCTGGCGTCTCAAGCGGACGAACGGCTCCCACCGGCACTTTACTCATCCGTGGAAGCCAGGCATCGTGACGGTGGCCGGGCATCCGAGCGCTACGCTAAGGAACAAGACCGAGGTATGCATCCTCAGGCAGGCGGGCCTCGGGAAGGAGCGACCGTGACAGGTTACGTTGTCATATTCGAAGGAGACGACGAGGACGGCTACTCCGCCTACGCTCCCGAGCTGCCCGGAGTGGTGGCGGCCGCCGAGACCCGGTCTGAGACCGAGCGCCTCATGCGCACGGCGATCGCTGAGCACATCGCCCTGCTGCGCGAGCTCGGTCAGCCCGTACCCGAGCCCTCGGACTTGGATCACGTCGCAATCGTCGATCCCGCCGCCTAGAGGCGTCTCAATCCATGGCGAATCTGGTGCCGGTCACGGTTGTGGTGGGCGAGGAGGAGTTTCTCGTTGACCGGGCGGTCCGGGAGGCGCTTGCTCAGGCGCGGGCAGCGCTCGCGGAGGCCACCGGCGGCGGTGAGGGCGGCGACCTGCATGACCTGGAGGCGTCCGCGCTTGGCCACGGGGAACTGGCGTCGCTGACTTCGCCGAGCCTGTTCGGCGGCGGGGCGACGGTGATTGTCAGGAACGCGCAGAACGCCGCCAAGGAGATCGCCGCCGACCTGACCAAGTACGCCGCGAACCCTGCGCCGGATGCGGCCGTCATCATCACGCACGCCGGGGGAGCGAAGAACAAGGCGCTTGCCGCCGATCTGGCCAAGGCAGGCGCGCGGCAGGTCGACTGCCCGAAGCTGACCCGGCCGAGCGAGCGGACGGACTTCGTCCGCGCCGAGTTCAAGCGGGCCGGCCGCCAGGCCGACTCCGAGGCGGTCCGGGCCCTGCTCGACGCGATAGGCGGCGACCTGCGCGAGCTCGCCAGCGCCGCCGACCAGCTGGCCTCGGACACCGAGGGCAGGATCGGCGCGGCCACCGTGGCCAGGTATTACCGCGGCCGCGCCGAGGCGACGGGCTTCAGCGTGGCCGATCACGCCGTCGAGGGGCGGCTCAACGAGGCACTGGAGCAGCTCCGCTGGGCGCTGTCGACGGGCACCGCCCCGGTCCTGATCACCAGCGCGCTCGCCACCGGCGTGCGGCTGCTCGGCAGGGTCGGCGCCGCCCCTCGGAACGCCAACGCGAACGCCCTGGCCGCCGAGGTCGGCGCGCCGCCGTGGAAGATCGACCGGATCCGGCAGCAGCTGCGCGGCTGGCACCCGGACGGCGTGGCGAGCGCCCTGCAGGCAGTCGCCGAGGCCGACGCCCAGGTCAAGGGCGGCGGCGTCAGCCCCGAATACGCCCTGGAACGCGCCATCCGCCAAATAGTGGCCTACCGCGCCGCGCCCCGCTGAGGAACGCGAAGACGGCTAACCGGGCACGCCAAAACGCCGGGTCGCCATCTGGCGCCCGGCGTGGCGAGGTTGCGGGAGCTTAGGCCGCAGCCAGCTCGGCGAGCCGCTTGGCGATCGCCGACTTGCGGTTCGCGGCCTGGTTCTTGTGGATGACGCCCTTGGACACGGCCTTGTCGAGCTTGCGGGAAGCGACGCGCATCGCGTCGGTCGCGGCCTCGACGTTGCCCGAGTCGGCGGCCTCGCGGAACTTCCGCACCTGGGTGCGGAGCTCGGACTTGACGGCCTTGTTGCGCTGGTGCGCCTTCTCGTTCTGCTTGTTGCGCTTGATCTGCGACTTGATGTTCGCCACGCGAATACGTCCTTCGTCGGTTTCTAAAGTCTGCTTGCCCGCCCAGGGAACGGTCTGCCCGCCCGGAGCGGCAGCGAAGAAGTGGGCGCGAAAATGAAGGATAGCCGAAGCCGCGCCGCTACCTCAAACCAACCGGCCATCCAGGCGCGACGAATCGCGGCTGCCGCTACACCGACGGTACCCGGGAGCATCGCGCGCGAGGACCGCGCCTCGGTCACTGTACCCTGATCATGGCGGGCACCCGCGTGCCAGGCAAGCCGGAAGGCGATCCGCCGGGCAGCGGCGAACGGCCTCGGCGACAGCCGAGACGCCCGGCGAAGGTCCCGCCCACCCCGCGCAGCAGGCAGCAAACTCGCACGTTCATGGAAGCATGGTGGCAATGAGCGATCCGGTCCCGGCCAAGGCCCAGGGCAAGGCCGCAGCCGCAGCCAAGGCCCCGGCACCGGCCAGCACCGACCAGGCCGTGATCCGCAATTTCTGCATCATTGCCCACATCGACCACGGCAAGTCCACGCTGGCCGACCGGATGCTCCAGCTGACCGGGATCGTCGACGCCAGGCAGATGCGCGCGCAGTACCTGGACCGGATGGACATCGAGCGCGAGCGCGGCATCACGATCAAGAGCCAGGCGGTGCGGCTGCCCTGGCAGAAGGACGGCGTGCACCACGTCCTGAACATGATCGACACCCCAGGCCACGTCGACTTCACCTACGAGGTGAGCAGGTCCCTCGAGGCCTGCGAGGGCGCCGTGCTGCTCGTCGACGCCGCGCAGGGCATCGAGGCGCAGACCCTGGCCAACCTCTACCTGGCCATCAACGCCGACCTCAAGATCATCCCGGTGCTCAACAAGATCGACCTCCCCGCCGCGCAGCCCGAGCGCTACGCCGACGAGCTGAGCGCCATCATCGGCTGCGACCCGAGCGAGGTGCTCAAGGTCTCCGCGAAGACCGGAGAGGGCGTCAAGGAACTGCTCGACACCATCGTCGACCTGATCCCGCACCCGGCCGGCGACCCGGCCGCACCGCCGCGTGCCCTCATCTTCGACTCCGTCTACGACACCTACCGTGGCGTCGTCACCTACGTGCGGGTGGTCGACGGCAAGTTCAGCAAGCGCGAGCGGATGCTGATGATGTCCACCCAGGCCGTCCACGAGACCCTGGAACTCGGCGTCATCAGCCCGGAGCCCGTGCCGAGCGATGGCCTCGGGGCCGGCGAGGTCGGCTACGTCATCTCCGGCGTGAAGGACGTCCGCCAGGCCCGCGTCGGCGACACGATCACCACGACCACCAACAAGGCAACCGAGGCGCTGGCCGGCTACGAGCACCCCAAGCCGATGGTCTTCTCCGGCCTCTACCCGGTCGACGGCGACGAGTACCCGGAGCTGCGCGACGCCCTGGACAAGCTGCGGCTCAACGACGCCGCGCTCGTCTACGAGCCGGAGACGAGCACGGCGCTTGGCTTCGGCTTCCGCTGCGGCTTCCTCGGCCTGCTGCACATGGAGATCGTCAGGGAGCGGCTCGAGCGCGAGTTCGACCTGAGCCTCATCTCCACCGCGCCGAACGTGGTCTACCGCGTCGTCATGGAAAGCGGCCTCGAGCTCAAGGTGACCAACCCGAGCGACTTCCCCGGCGGCATCGACGGCTTCAGCGCACCGCAGGGCGGCGGTCCCAAGGCCAGCACCGGCGGCAAGATCAAGGAAGTCTACGAGCCGGTGGTGCGGACCACGATCATCTCGCCGTCCGACTACATCGGCACGATCATGGAGTTGTGCCAGTCGCGGCGGGGCATCCTCAAGGGCATGGACTACCTGTCCACCGACCGGGTCGAGATCCGCTACACGATGCCGCTCGCGGAGATCATCTTCGACTTCTTCGACCAGCTCAAGTCCCGGACCAGGGGCTACGCGAGCCTGGACTACGAACCGGACGGCGAGCAGGTCGCCAACCTCGTCAAGGTGGACATCCTGCTCCAGGGCCAGCCGGTGGACGCGTTCAGCCAGATCGTGCACGCCGACAGCGCCCGCGAGTACGGCCTGTCCATGACGGCGAAGCTCAAGGAACTCATCCCGCGGCAGCAGTTCGAGGTGCCGATCCAGGCGGCGGTGGGATCACGGATCATCGCGCGCGAGAACATCCGCGCGCTGCGCAAAGACGTCCTCGCCAAGTGCTATGGCGGTGACATCACCCGCAAGCGCAAGCTGCTCGAGAAGCAGAAGGAAGGCAAGAAGCGGATGAAGACCATCGGCCGCGTCGAGGTCCCGCAGGAAGCCTTCGTCGCCGCCCTGTCCACCACCCAGCCGGACAAGAACGCCAAGTAAGCGTCACTCAGCTATGGGCTATCCCGAACAAGAGGATCAGCACCCACAGCGACACCCACAGGTAGCCAAGCACGAGGCCGGCGATGGCCATGCCGTCGCCGCGGTCTCCGCTGCGCCTGATCTGCCCGCGCGCCACATGGCCGAGGATGATCGCCGGGATGCCGCCGAAGAACGGTACGATGCCGCAGACCAGCGCGCCGATCGCGAAGCCGTTGGTGCGCTGGATCATGATCGGCGAGTAGTAGGCCTGCTGGTACGGCATCATCTGCGCGGCAGGCCCGCCTGGTCCTGAGGGCAGGTCGGCGACCACGAGGTTCAGGTCACCGTAGGTCCGCGCCGTCAGCGCCCGCGCCGACCGCTCGTCGAACTCGCCCTTGGTCAGCCGCCCCTCCATGAACGCGGCCTTGAGCACGTCCATCGTCCGCTCCCTGTCGGCGGCGGCGGCGAGCATCCCCGGCTGCACGTAGCGCGCGTGCGGGCCGTACGGGTAGGGCGGGTAGACGGGAGGGCCGCTGTACGGCGCTGGCCCGTAGGACGGCGGGCCGTACCCGGCGCGGGCCGCCGGCGGGTGCGGCGTCTGCTGCGGCGGCGTCTGAGTCGGCGGCGTCTGCTGCGGCGGCGGCTGCATCGGCGTCGTTAGCGGCGTCGTTGGTGGCAACGGTACGTCGTTCGAACTAGGCCCCGGATCTGAAGTCACCAGTACCTCCCGCCGCATTGTTCCGACTACAGCTTATCCTCGGCTCTATGCCAGGAACGCTGCCGGATGGTGAACCGGTTCCCGATGACGGATCCTTGCCAGCTAGCGCGATCCAAGGATTCGGTGATGCCCCGTTCGGCGTTTACGTACACGTGCCATTCTGTCGCACCCGTTGCGGATATTGCGATTTCAACACCTACACCGCCTCCGAACTCGGCGGCGGCGCGAGCCAGGCAGCCTATCCGGCCCTGGTCGCCCAGGAGATCGGCCTTGCCGCCAGGGTGCTGCCCGCCAGCGAGGCAAAAGTCAGCGCCATCTTCTTCGGCGGCGGAACGCCCACGCTGGTCCCGCCGGACGCAATCGGCGGAATTGTCAGGAAAATTGATGATTCCTTCGGCCTGGCGGGCGACGCGGAAGTCACTGTCGAGGCGAACCCGGAAACGGTCGGCCCCGCCGAACTGGCATCGCTGCGCGCGAACGGAGTCACCAGGCTCTCGTTCGGGATGCAAAGCGCGGTTCCGCACGTGCTACGGGTTCTCGATCGCGAACATCAGCCGGGCAGACCGATCGATTGCGTGCGCTGGGCTCGCGAGGCGGGCTTCGAGCACGTCAGCCTCGACCTGATCTACGGCACGCCGGGGGAGAGCGACGACGACTGGCGACGCTCGCTGACCGCCGCCGTCGAGGCGGGCCCTGACCACATCTCGGCGTACGCGCTGATCGTGGAGGACGGCACCCGGCTCGCGGCCAAGGTGCGCAGGGGCGAGATCCGCCCGCCGGACGACGACGCGATGGCCGACCGCTACCAGCTGGCCGACGAGCTGCTCGGCGCGGCGGGCTTCACCTGGTACGAGCTGTCCAACTGGGCGACGAGTGACAAGGGTCACTGCCGCCACAACATGCTCTACTGGACCGGCGGCGACTGGTGGGGCTTCGGCCCCGGCGCGCACAGCCACGTGGGCGGCGTCCGCTGGTGGAACGTGAAGCACCCGTCCGCCTACGCGCAGCGGCTTGCCGCCGGTGTCTCGCCGGCCGCAGCCCGCGAGCGGCTGACCGCCGCCGAGCAGCGGATGGAGGAGATCATGCTGCGCGCCCGGCTTGCCGAGGGCCTGCCGCTCTCCCTCCTCACCGCAACCGCACTGGATCATACGGAACGGTTGCTCGATGACTCGCTCATCGACCGCTCCGCCTTCGACTCCGGCAGGCTCGTGCTGACGCTGCGCGGCCGCCTGCTCGCCGACGCGGTGATCCGCGACCTGACCTAGATGCCGTCAGGCGCGGTCACGAAGTCGATCAGCTCCTCGACCCGGCCGAGCAGTTCCGGCTCGAGATCCGCGTAGCTGCCGACGGAGCGCAGGATGCGGCGCCACGCGGCGGCGACGTCGGCTTGCGTGTCGTGCGGCCAGCCGAGCCGGGCGAGCACGCCTTCCTTCCACGACAGCCCGCGCGGCACGTCCGGCCACGCCTTGATCCCGACCGCCCCGGGCTTGACCGCCGCCCAGATGTCGATGAACGGGTGCCCGACGACGAGCACGTTCGGGTCGTCACCGACGGCGGCGGCGATCCGGCTCTCCTTGGATCCCTCGACGAGGTGGTCCACGAGCACGCCGAGCCGCCGGCCCTCTTCCGGCTCGAAGTCGCGGACGATGGCGGCCAGGTCGTCGACGCCCTCCAGGTACTCCACGACGACGCCGACATCGCGCAGGTCGTCCCCCCAGATCTTCTCCACGAGCTCGGCGTCGTGCTTGCCCTCGACGTAGATCCTGCTCGCCCTGGCGACCTTGGCCCGCTGCTGCGGCGCCGCGACCGAGCCAGACGCGGTGCGGCGGCCGACATTGCCGAGTACCTCCGGCTTCGGCGCGGGCCGGATCAGCGTGACGCGCTTGCCGTCGAGCAGGAACGTGCCGGGCAGCGGGAACACCCGGCGCTTGCCGAACCGGTCCTCCAGCGTCACCGAGCCGCGCTCGACCGCGACGACCGCGCCGCAGAACCGTCCCTCGAAGTCCTCGACGACCAGGTCACGCTCTGCCTCAACCTCGGGAACAGGGCCCCGTCCCGGCTTTGGCCTGCGGTTTTCCGGTGCGAGGATGTCCCGTCCGTACTGCCTGCTGCGCACCGCTGCAGCCTCCTAGTCGTCAGTCTCGTTCGTCTCGTGACTCCCGGTAGCTCACGGCAGAGTAACGCACGCTCCTTCGTTCTTGCCGTCAGGAAGCTCTCAAGAGTTAATAGAATTGGCACTCAAGGACAGCGAGTGCCAAGGAGGTGGACACGGTGCTAGACGAGCGCAAGCTGGCAGTACTCCGCGCGATAGTCGAGGACTACGTGTCCACCACCGAGCCGGTTGGGTCGAAGTCGCTGGTGGACAGGCACGGACTCGACGTTTCGCCTGCGACGATCCGCAACGACATGGCGGTGCTCGAGGAGCAGGGCTTCATCGCCCAGCCGCACACGAGCGCGGGCCGCGTGCCGACGGACAAGGGCTACCGGCTGTTCGTCGACCGGCTGTCGTCGGTCAAGCCGATGTCGGCGGCCGAGCGGCGGGCGATCGAGACGTTCCTGGCGGGCGCCTACAGCCTGGACGAGGTGGTGGCCCGCACGGTCCGCCTGCTCGCCCAGCTGACCAGGCAGGTCGCGGTGGTCCAGTACCCGTCGCTCTCCCGGTCCTCGGTGCGGCACATCGAGCTGGTCTCAATCGCGCCGCAGCGGGTGCTCCTGGTGCTGATCACCGACACCGGCCGGGTGGAACAGGCCGCGGTGGACCTGCCGGAGACCGCGGAGCCGGAATCGATCGCGCACTTGCGAGCCGTGCTCAACGCATGCCTCGACGGGCATAGGCTTGCCGATGCGGCCGCGACCGTGTCCGGCCTCGCGGACCGCATCCCCGTTCCCGAGCGGGCGAACGCAGGCGCCGTCTTCTCGGTGCTTCTCGACAGCCTCGCCGAGCGGCACGAGGAACGCGTGGTCTTCGCCGGCACCGCTAACCTGGCCGCCCCCGACTTTGGCAAGGGGCTCCGTGACGTGCTCGAAGCACTGGAGGAACAAGTGGTACTGATGCGGCTCCTCGGAGAGGCCGCAAGTCCGTCCGCGCTGACCGTAAGGATCGGCGCGGAGACCGGGCTGCAGGGAGCGTCGGTGGTGTCCGCCGCCTACGGCGCGGGCGGGCAGGCCGTCGCCAAGCTCGGCGTGCTCGGGCCGACCAGGATGGACTACCCAGGAACGATGGGGGCAGTGCGTGCGGTGGCACGGTATGTCGGGCAGATTCTCGGGGAGTCATAGTGGCTGAGGACTATTACGCACTGCTCGGGGTCCGCCGCGACGCCTCGCAGACCGAGATCAAGAGCGCCTACCGCCGGCTAGCCCGTGAACTGCACCCGGACGTCAACCCGGACCCGGACACGCAGGAGAAGTTCAAGGAGATCACCCAGGCCTACGAGGTCCTTGGTGACGCCGAGAAGCGCCAGATGTACGACCTGGGCGGTGACCCGTTCGCCGCGGCGGGCGGGGGCGCCGGCTTCGGCGGGTTCGGCTCGGCGGCCGGCTTCCCGTTCAGCGACTTTGTTGACGCGGTGTTCGGCGCGGCGGGCACGGGTACCACCCGCGGCCCGCGGTCCAGGGCACGGCGCGGCAGGAACGCCACGATCAGGATCGAACTCGACCTGTCGGAATGCGCGTTCGGCGCCACCCGCGAGCTGACCGTGGACACCGCCGTGGTCTGCCCGACCTGCTCAGGCGAGGGCACCGCGCCCGGCACCCACCCGGAGACCTGCCAGGTCTGCTCGGGCCGCGGCGAGATCAGCCAGGTGCGCCGCTCCTTCCTCGGCCAGGTGGTCACCACCCAGGCCTGCCCGAACTGCGGCGGCTACGGCACGATCCTGCCTCGCCCCTGCCCGGAGTGCGACGGCGACGGCCGGGTGCGCACCAGGCGGACCATGAAGGTCAGGATCCCGGCCGGCGTTGAGGACGGCACGCACATCCAGCTCGCCGGCGAGGGCGAGACCGGCCCGGGCGGCGGCCCCCCCGGCGACCTGTTCCTCGAGGTCGTGCAGCGCCCGCACCCGATATTCGAGCGGCAGGGCGACGACCTGCACTGCACGCTGACGATCCCGATGGTGGCGGCGGCGCTCGGCGCGACCGTCTCCGTGGAGTCGCTCGACGGCCCGAACGACGTGGACATCCGCCCCGGCACCCAGTCCGGTCAGGTCATCCCGCTGTACGGGCTCGGCGTCAAGCACCTCAACGGCACCGGCCGCGGCGACTTGGTGATCCACGTCACCGTGGAGACCCCGAGCCGCCTCGACGCCGAGCAGGAGAAGTTGCTGCGCGACCTGGCCAAGCTCCGCGGTGAGGAGCAGCCCCCAGGCAAGTTCCAGCCAGGCCAGCAGGGTTTTTTTTCTAGACTCCGCGACGCCTTCAACGGGCGGTAACTCCTTACAGAAACCCCGGTCCCGGCGTGGCGGAGCGGAGCGGGAACTGCCCCCGCTCCTGTACACAACAGGCCAAACCCGTGGCAGGAAGCCTCTCGATACCAGCGACATGGGAAGCGAGGCGGGAGCGCCGCAGAGCGGCGGCTTCCGATCGCCCTTGCCGTCCTCCTCAGCCGATGAAGACAGCACCACAAACTCTTTCGTTGGCAAGCCGGCTGCCGCAGCCGGCGCGGCAGTTGCTTTTCGACTTCGAGTTCGCCGCAGCCGCCCTTCTGCCTCAGCCGTCGGCCGCCGTCCGCGACAACAAGCCGCAATCGTGGGACCCGGACCGGCGGATACAGGGCCGGGCGCTAACCTGGCCCGCATGGGATCGGGCATGCCGGCGGCGGGTCCGCCGCTCTTTCTGGTGGCGGCAGGAGAGCTGACTTGGCCGGTCGTCACGCTTACCGGGCCAGAAGGGCATCACGCGGCCGTCGTACGACGCCTTCGCGTCGGGGAGCGAGCGGATGTCACCGACGGAGCGGGGACGCTGGCCGAAGGAGTCGTCACCGGCGTCGGCAAGGACTCTGTCACGCTCGACGTCCGCGCACTGCACACGGTCCCGGCACCCGAGCCGCGTCTCGCCGTCGCCCAGGCACTGCCAAAAGGGGACCGCGGCGAGCTCGCCGTCGAGCTGATGACCGAGGTCGGCGTGGACGCGATCATTCCCTGGTCCGCCGAGCGCTCGATCACCAGGTGGCAGGCCGAGCGGGGTGAGAAGGCCCTCGGCAAGTGGCGGTCCACCGCCCGCGAGGCGGCGAAGCAGTCACGGCGCCCCTGGCTCCCCGAGGTCACCGAGCTGGCGACGACGGCCGCCCTCGCGAAGCGTGCCGCGGACGCCGCCCGCGCGATCGTCCTCGAGGCGGACGCCGCCGCCAAACTGCACGAGCTCCCGCTGCCCGAGCGAGGCGAGCTCCTGCTCATAGTCGGCCCGGAGGGCGGCATCAGCCCGGCAGAACGCTCCGCCCTGTGCGAGGCCGGCGCCATCGAGGCCCGCCTTGGCCCCACCGTGCTCCGCACCTCCACTGCCGGCGCCGCCGCGGCGGCCATCCTGCTCTCCCGGGCCGCCCGCTGGTAGCCGCGCGCCCAGCACGGACCTCGCAAGCGTTACAAAGTGCTCATATCGGGCGGATTATCACGGAAACTCCGATCCTGACGGAAACTAAGTGCGATATAGGCGCACAAAGTTTCCGTTGTACTCGGAATTTCCGTGATCACGTTCGACGCGGCGTGGCAGGCGTGACTGGTGGCATCCGTGTGACGGGTGATCAGGCCGACCGCAGCCCCTCGACCTAGACGAGGCGGACGGGCTTAATGAGGACGAGCTCGCCGTCGGGCTCGCGGTCGGCGTCGGGCCGGAAGAGCCGTTGCCCGACAGGCTGCCGCTCGAGCTGGTGTCGGACGGGGATGCCGAGGGGTTTGAGGTGTCGGTGGGCGTGCCCGACCCTGACGGGTCGCCCGAGGAGGACACCGTCGGCGTCGGTGTGGTCGGCGTCGAGGTTGGCGACGGAGACGTCGTGGTGGGCGTGGCAGTTGGCGACGACGACGTTCCGGTATCGGTCGGCGTCGGGGTCGCGGTCGCGCTCGTGCTTGTCGTGGTGGCGCTTGGGCTGCTCGACGGGGTGGCGGACGGGCAGTCAGGCGCCGTGGCCGAGTAGTACGGCAGCGCGGAGGGGATCGGGCTTGGCATGAGCGGGCCAGGAGCCTGTGCGCTCGTCGTCCCCGATGCGCTTGAGGAAGCCGTGGTCGACTGCGGAGTCGCAGTCGTCGCGCATCCCGCGGTGGCGGAGGCGCTCGCGGACGAGGCGGTCGACTGCGTGGCGCCCGCCGAATTCCCGGTGCTCGAGCCCGGGCCGGTCGTGCTGCCGGGGGCAGATGACGTGCTGTCCGTGGTCTGCGTGCCGTTGCCCTCGGTGCCCGAGCCGCCGGTGTGCGGCCCGCTGCCGCCATTCAGCACTGTCGAGCTCGCCTGGATGATCGCGTGGCGAAAGGGCTGGATGCCGAGCGACACGCTCGCGATGATCGCGATTCCGGCGAGGACGGCCGCCGGGCGCAGCCAGCCGATGTTCCACTGCGGAAGCGTGCGAGCAGTCCCGCCTTCGGCTGCCACGGTGTGCGGCGTCAGCTGAAGGCGGGGCAACGGGAGATCTGCCGGGCGCGGGAGCGCCTCTGGCCAGGCCCAGTGACCGCGCCAGGTCCAGTACCTAATCCGCTCTCCGCCGGCGGCGAGCATGCTCAGCAGCCACGGCCGCGGCGGCCGGCCGCCGATCCGCGTGTGGATGGCCTGAAGCCCGTCACTGCCCGGCGTGATTTCGCTGACCGCCGCGATGAGGGCCTGCCGCAGTGCCTCTTCCAGGCCGTTTTCTGGTGCGGTCATGCTCTCACCAGGCCCGCAGGCCACGTCACGACGTCTCCTGCTCGAGGATTGACTTGAGCGCCGCCATCGCCCGCGCCGTGTGGCTCTTGACGGCTCCCCGGCTGATCCCCATCGCGGCGGCGATGTCGGCCTCGGAGAAGTCCGCGTAGTACCGCAGCACGATGGCCTCCCGCTGCCGGAGCGGAAGCGAGCGCAGCGCCGAGGCGACCGCGGAGCGCTCGAGGAGCGCCAGGGCGGCGTGCTCGGCACTCGGCTCGTCCGGGGCCGGCTTCGGCGCGTGCATGTCGACGACCTTGCGGTGCCGCAGCACCGAACGCGACCGGTTGACGACCGTCTGCCGCAGGTAGGACAGCGCCTTCTCCGAATCGCGCAGTCGCCGCCACGCGAGGTGCATGGCCTCGAACGCGTCCTGCACCACTTCCTCGGCCGTCTGCACATCGTGGACGAGCAGCACGGCGAGCCGGACCAGCTGGTTGTAATGCCCGGTGTAGATCTCGGTGACGACCTCGGCGGCGTCCCAGGCAGCGGATGCCGTGCGCGCCTGAGCGGTGAACGCCTCAGGGGCGAGCACCACCTCTGGCAGCAGCGCATTCGCCGCGAGTGTTTCCGTCACGTCAGTACGACGCGTTCCTGCATCCGAAGGTTCACCTGCGGCACTGAGGTTTCCGCTGTCATTCTCCGGCGCGGCGATCGCCTCGTCAGCAACCCCGGCCTCGTCAGCAACCGCGATCTCATCGGCAACCGCGATCTCGTCAGGAACCGGGATTTCGTCGGCAACTGAGAGGCTGGCCGTATCAGCACCGCCCTGGAGGTCATCCACCGCCTGGCCGGCCATGCCAGCACCCACGGGGTCACCGCTCACGCCCGTGCCAATTCTCAATCACGGAGCGCAACCAATTGACTCGTCGCGCCACGATTCTGCACTGCCGAACCCACATTCGGTAACTCCACCCCAGTAACCGCCGCAGGATTGCGGAAAGACAAGAATATCCGTCCCGCTGGGAGCAGGCAGCACTTATGCGGATCGAATCCGCCCCAGGGAAACCACGAGTAACAGCTACCGGTGAGTAGAAAGTTACAGATGGGTGAATATTTTGCTTTCAGCGCGAACCCGAAGTCGATGAGAGTCTATATATGCACGTGGCTGCCCTGCTGTCCAGTGCCGTCACGCAGAGTGAAGCCCGAGCCGGCCCGCCGCTGAGTCGTCCGGCACGCACGCGACCAGTGCCTACTATGATCGTGGTGTGCCTGACTGCTTGTTCTGCGGAATCGCTGCCGGACAGATCCCGGCCACGGTAGTGCTCGACGGGAAGCGGATTCTCGCCTTCCGTGACATCAACCCTCAGGCGCCGACGCACGTCCTGGTGGTCCCCAGGGATCATTTCCCCAATGTGGCGGCACTCGCCGCCGCGGGCGGCGGCCAGCTCGACGAGCTCGTCAGCGTTGCGCGCGAGGTCGCGGTCGCCGAGGGCATCGACGCGACCGGCTACCGGGTCGTCTTCAACACCGGCCAGGACGCTGGGCAGACTGTCGCGCACGTGCACGCGCACGTGCTCGGTGGCCGTCCGATGACCTGGCCGCCCGGCTGACCGGCAGAGCGGGCCGTGGCACCCGCAAGCGGCCGTGACCGGCACCCTCGGCCGCTCCACACACCGCCCAAGGCCGGGCCTATGAGAGCAGTGAATTGACAGATACTCGCAGTGACAGTCCAGGTTCCACGATCCGGATCGTTATTCCTGACGGCCATTCCATGGTGGGCCTGCTCGGAACCAGGGACGAGCTGCTCCATGTCATCGAGCGGGAGTTGTCCGCGGACGTGCACGTCCGCGGTAACGAAATCACCGTCTCTGGCTCTCCCGCGGAAACTGAGCTTGTCGGCAGGCTCTTCAGCGAACTGCTCGAATTGCAGCGCAAGGGCGCCGAGCTTTCGCCGGACGCGGTGGAGCGCACGGTGGCGATGCTCAAGGGCGGGAACGGCGAGCCGGGCACGCGCCCCGCCGAGGTGCTTACCCAGGGCATCCTCTCCGTCCGCGGCCGCACGATCCGCCCGAAGACCCTCAACCAGAAGCACTACGCCGACGCCATCGACAAGCACACCATCGTCTTCGGCATCGGGCCTGCGGGAACCGGCAAGACCTACCTCGCCATGGCCAAGGCGGTGAAGGCACTGCAGGCGAAGGAGGTCAACCGGATCATCCTGACCCGCCCGGCCGTCGAGGCCGGCGAGCGCCTTGGCTTCCTCCCCGGCACGCTGTACGAGAAGATCGACCCGTATCTGCGTCCCCTGTACGACGCCCTGCACGACATGGTCGACCCGGAGTCGATTCCGAAGCTGACCGCCGCGGGCACCATCGAGATCGCCCCGCTCGCCTTCATGCGGGGGCGCAGCCTCAACGACTCGTTCATCATCCTCGACGAGGCGCAGAACACCACGGCCGAGCAGATGAAGATGTTCCTCACCCGCCTCGGGTTCGGGTCGAAGATCGTGGTGACCGGCGACGTCACTCAGGTCGACCTGCCCGACGGGCAGGTCAGCGGCCTGCGGGTAGTGCAGGACATCCTCGAGGACATCCCCGACATCCACTTCTCCCGCCTGACGAGCGCCGACGTCGTCCGGCACAAGCTGGTCGGGAAGATCGTCGACGCCTACGAACGTTACGACGCGAGCGCCAAGCGGATGAGCCGCGAGCGACCCCAGGACCGGGACCGCGGCGAGCGGGACCGTGACCACGGCCGCCAGGGCCGCCGCGGCGCGCACTGACAGCCGGCAACAAGAAAACGAGCCTAAGACGGGGACACGAAGGTGAGCGTCGACATCAACAACGAGTCGGGGGTTGCGGTCGAGGAGGACGCGCTGCGCGAACTCGCGCAGTACGTGATCGACCAGATGGAGACCCATCCGCTCGCGGACCTCTCGATGCTGCTCGTCGACGAGGACCACATGACCAACCTCCACGAGAAGTGGATGGAGGAGCCGGGTCCGACGGACGTGCTGTCGTTCCCGATGGACGAGCTGCGGCCGCATGCGATCGCCGGGCCCAACCGCACCAGGGGCCGCGACGAGGACGAGGGCGAGCCGGTCCTGCTCGGCGATGTGGTGCTCTGCCCTCAGGTGGCGGCCGCTCAGGCCAAGCAGCACGGGCATTCCACGCAGTCCGAGCTCGAGCTGCTCACCGTGCACGGGGTGCTGCACCTGCTCGGTTATGACCACGCCGACCCGGAAGAGGAAGCCGAGATGTTCGGCCTGCAGAACGAACTGCTTCGCGACTGGCGAGAACAGCTGGCCGGCGGACCGCCCGCTGCGGGCGAAGGGCAGGAAGGGCAGGCCTGATCATGCCGGCCGCCGGGTGGCTCTTCCTCGCCGCGACCCTCCTGATTATCGCGGCGGGCTGGTGTGCGGGCGCGCAGTCGGCCCTGGCAAGGACCGACTCCGACGGGCTTGACCGCTACGGCAGCCTGCTGACGCTGATCAGGGTCATCGCCGAGATATCCGGCGCGGTTCTCGTCACCCTGGCCTTCGCGCACTGGCTCGGCGGCGGCTGGCAGGTGTTCCTGCCATCTGTCGGCGTGCTGCTCGTCGCGCGCTACGTGCTGATCGGCGTGGGGCCGCGCGCGATGGGCAGGCAGCGCGCGGAGCGGGTCGCCGCCACGGCCCGCCGCCTGCTTCGCCCGCTGTACGCCGCGCTTGGCCCGGCGGCGCGGCTGCTCGACAGGGTGACGGGCGCGCTGCCGTTCGGCGGCCAGGGCGCGGATCCGGAGCTGAGCGGCCGCCCCGGTGTCGAGGACCTGGTCGACTACATCGAGTCGCAGGACGAGATCGAGCCGGGTGAGCGGGAGATGGTCCGCTCGGTGGTCGAGCTCGGCGACACAATCGTTCGCGAGGTCATGGTGCCGCGCACCGACATGGTGTTCCTCGAGCGCGACAAGACGCTGAACCAGGCGCTGTCGCTGGCGCTGCGCAGCGGCTTCTCCCGCATTCCGGTCAGCGGCGAGTCCACCGACGACGTGGTGGGGATCGCCTACCTGAAGGACGTCGTGGCCTGGATCGTGCAGCACCAGGACGCCGAGGAGACCGACCACGTGGAGAAGGTCATGCGCCCGGCGACCTACGTCCCCGATTCCAAGCCGGTCGACGAGCTGCTCCGCCAGATGCAGGTGCAGCGGATTCACGTGGCGATCGTCATCGACGAGTACGGCGGCACGGCCGGCCTTGTCACGATCGAGGACATCCTCGAGGAGATCGTGGGCGAGATCGCCGACGAGTACGACACCGAGCAGCCCCCGGTCGAGTGGCTGGCGCCCGGCACGGCCCGGGTCACCGCCCGCCTCCCGGTCACTGACCTGGGGGAGGCCTTCGGCGTCACCATCGACGCGGAGGATGTGGAGACGGTCGGCGGCCTGCTCGCCCACCAGCTGGGCCGGGTGCCCATCGCGGGCTCCGAGGCGACGGTCGCCGGCCTGCACCTGACCGCGGAGAACGTCGCGGGCCGCCGCAACAAGCTCGGCACGGTCCTGATCGAGCGGGTCGAAGAACCGAAGCGGGAGCAGGACTAAGTTCTCGCGGGCGCCACCCTCGGCCCTAGACTCATCCGCGTGAGTGATGTGACTCCCGGGGACATCCTTGACCCGGAGGATCAGAAGATCATTACCCTGGCCCGGTCCTCCCGGGCGCGGGTCGCCGCGTCCGAGGGCGCGGCGGTCCGCGACGAGACCGGGCGCACCTACACGGCGGCGGCGGTTGCCCTGCCGTCCCTGCGGCTGTCGGCGCTGCGGCTCGCGGTCGCGATGGCCGTGTCGAGCGGCGCGGAGTCGCTGGAAGCTGCCGCTGTTGTCAGCGACAAGGAGCCGGACCCCGGCGACCTGGCCGCCGTCCGCGACCTCGGCCCGGACGCCCCGATCTTCCACGCGGGCGCCGACGGCGTGCTCAAGACGACGCTCCTGCCCTAGCGCCGCCTGGCCAGCCGGACTGGGCTTGCCGGGATGTCGCCGCGCACCAGCCGCTCCACCAGGCCGGCCAGTCCGGACGGTGCGATCCGCTCGGTCGCCGTCCGCAGTTCGCGGAGGGTCCACCAGCGGTGCCCGGTGATCATCGAGCGCTCCAGGTCCTGCTGCCCGTCGGTGTCGATGACGGTGCCCGGCACCCGCAGGAAGAAGAACGAGTGCGCGCCGAGGAACAGCTTGCCCTCCTTCTCGGCGAGCCACCGGCCGATCGACGTCGCTACGACCGGCCCGAGTCCGTCCTCGGTGGCGGAGAACCCGGTCTCCTCGAAGAGCTCGCGCACCGCCGCCTCGCGGACGGTCTCGCCGGGGTGCACGCCGCCGCCCGGTGTGAACCACCAGCGCTCCCCGTCGCTCGCCCGCGCGCTGAACAGCAGGACCCGCTGCCTGGGATCGGCCACCAGAATCCGCGCGGTCGGCCGCCATATGGGAGTTGTGCTCACAAAACCGACATTACTCGACCACGGCTCGCGCCCGGTGACCGCGACGTGCAACCCAACAGGTAACCCGGATGCCCGACAATTGATGGGTGAACCAGCCGCGAATGACCGAGAAGAAGGCGGGCCGGGCGAAGGCGAACGGCGGTCCCGACCGGGCCCGGACCGCCTCCGGCCCGCAGGCCCCGGTCTTCCGCTCCGGTTTCGCCTGCCTGGTCGGCCGCCCGAACGTCGGCAAGTCCACCCTGACCAACGCACTCGTCGGCGCCAAGGTCGCGATCACCAGCAACCGCCCGCAGACCACCCGGCGGGTGATCCGCGGCGTGGTGCACCGCCCGGACGCGCAGCTCGTCATCGTGGACACGCCCGGCCTGCACCGGCCGCGCACGCTGCTCGGCGAGCGGCTCGATTCCCTGGTGCGCTCGACGCTGACCGAGGTCGACGTGATCGGCTTCTGCGTCCCCGCGCCCGACCCGGTGGGCCCGGGCGACAAGTACCTCGCCAAAGAGCTGGCCGCGGTCAAGGACACGCCCGTCGTCGCGATCGTCACCAAGACCGACGAGGTTCCGCAGGAGCGGGTCGCCGAGCAGCTGCTCGCGGTCAGCGAGCTGGGGGAGTGGGCGGACCTGGTCCCGGTCTCCGCCGTCAAGGGCTTCCAGCTCGGCGTCCTCGCCGACGTGCTTGTGGGTCACCTGCCCGAGGGGCCTGCGCTCTACCCGGACGGCGAGCTGACCGACGAGCCCGAGCAGATCATGGTCGCCGAACTGATCCGCGAGGCCGCACTCGAGGGCGTCAGGGACGAGCTGCCGCACTCGATCGCGGTGCTCGTCGAGGAGATGGGCCCGCGCGAGGGCCAGCCCGACCTCATCGACGTGCACGCCGAGCTGTACGTCGAGCGCCCGAGCCAGAAGGCCATCGTCATCGGCACCCAGGGGGCCCGCCTCAAGGACGTGGGCACCAGGGCCCGCAGGCAGATCGAGGCCCTGCTCGGCAGCCGCGTCTACCTGGACCTGCACGTTCGCATAGCCAAGGACTGGCAGCGCAACCCCAAGTACCTCCGCCGCCTCGGCTTTTACGACTGACTAGTCGAGCACCCTCGCGACTTCGAGTTCGAAGTTGTGGAAGGTGGGCTGGGCGAGCACGAAGCCGAGCGTCTCGTTGACCGCGATCATGTGCTTGTTGGACAGCGCGTTCCCCGTTTCCACCCGCTCGACCTGTGGCTCGGCCTCGGCCAGCCACTCCAGCATCGCGGTCTTGAGCAGCAGGCCGAGCCGATGACCCCGGTGCTGCTTAGCAACCGCCGTCAGGCCCTGGTGTGCCCAGGGCGGGTCGTCGGGATCGACCGAGACCTCCGACATCGCGGCGATCTCGCCGCTCGCGTCGTGGCGGGCGGCGATGGTGTGCTTTCGCAGCCCCATTGCTTCGGTCGGGGCGTCATTGCGTGCACGGACCCGTTCCGCGTCCCAGCTCTCGTCCTCGACCCCCTCGTCGTGCGGAGCGTCGTTGATGGCGTTGAGCACCCGGGCAAACGATGCCCCGTATTCCGGCGGCGTCGGGCCGGCCCAGCGCACCAGCGTGTACCCGGCCGCTGCCGCCTGCGCCCCGGCCCGCAGTGCGCCGATCTTCCCCGCGGGCAGTGACCGCAGGTCGAGCCGGCGTATCCCCCCGGCGATCCCCTGCTTCGCCCCGGCGGCGGCGGCGAACGCCTCGCCCGCCGAGCCGTCCCGGGCCTCGCTCCACAGTAGAGACCGTCCGGCGGCAGCGGCCTGCCCGGCGGCGTGCCGCAGGAGGGCGCGCCCGAGCCCCTGCCGACGGTGCGCCGGATGCACCACGAGGATCACGAAAGCCCGGTCGGTGTTCTCGAGGTCGGGCAGTTCCAGCCGGTACCAGCCGAGGACGGTGCCTGGCTCGCTCCCTGATGCGAACCAGGCCTGGGCAGGATCGCCGGTGAAGCCCTGGCAGAACCACACGCTGAGTAGCCGCTCGGGCATCCGCGACCCGTCGGGGTCCTCAAGGGCAAGCGCCGCGTCCCAGGCCTGCTTGCAGCCGCGGAGGGCCGCACGGTCGTCCGCCGTCCACCGGTCGATGCGCATGCCGTCAGTCAACCCCACGAGTAAGCGTCCTGTCACTCAGTGAATGTCGGAAATGGCGATCTCGTAGGCGTTCCAGCCCGGCTCGACCACCCGGTAGCCGAGCTGATCGTTGACAGCGATCATGTGCTCGTTGACCGCGGCGTTCCCGGTCTGGATGTACTCAAGCTGCGGCTCCGCCTCGGCGAGCAGCTCAAGCATCGCGGTCTTCACGAGCAGCCCGAGCCGGTGCCCTCGGTTTGGCCGGGTCACGGCTGTGAGTTGCTGGAATCCCCAGGAGGGCGATTCCCGGTCGACGAGGACTCCGGTGAAGGCAGCCATCTCGCCCGTCGCGTCGTGCAGCGCGGCGACGCCGTACCCGCGCAGCAGGCCTGCGCGCTGCAGTGAGCCGGTCCGCTCGCGGACCCGGTCCGCGTCCCAGAACTCGGGCTCGTGGTTCTCGCCGTGCGGCGCGTCGTTGAACGCGTTGAACACCCCGGCCATCGCACCGCAGTGCTCGTCGGGTGTGGGCCCGGTCCAGGTAACCAGCGAGTACCCGGCGGCCGCCCGCTCCGCGGTGGCGCGCAGCGACGCGACGGTGCCCGGCGCGATCTGGCGCAGGTACTGAATCCGCCGGACCTCTTCGAGGTCAAGCCGGGCGCCGACGGCGACGGCGAACGCCTCGCCCGCCGACCCCGCGATCACCTGCGCGCCGAACAGCGTCCGGCCGTGCGCGGTCGCCCGCTCGGCCTCCTGGCGCAGCAGCGACCGGCCAATGCCGCGCCGCCGCACGGCCGGGTGCACCGTCGGGCCGGCGTAGGCCTTGTCGAGGTTCTCCAGGTCGGGCAGGGCCATCCGGTCGAAGCCGGCGATCTCGCCCCCGTCTTCGACGGCGGCCCACAGCTCGCCAGGCGTCTTCTCCCAGCCCTCGCGGATGTAGTGGGCGAACGTCGCGTAGGACATCGGCGGCTCGACCGGCTCGTCGACCTTGTGGGCCGCGAGCATCACGTCGTAGCACGCCCGCGCGGTCTTTTCGTCGGCAGGATCGCACTGTTCGATGCGCATCATCCCAGCCAACCGCACCGTGTCGCGGAAAGCGACCGGTTTTTGACCTGCGGTGACGGGCTCTGACGTGCGAAGATGTGCGCCACAAGGCAAGCGCGCGGGGCGGTGAACTCCCGAAGATTCCGCCCGATATATGCATATTTATAACGATCTGCTCCACTGGCGCTCCAGGCGCGATACGCTAGGCGCCCACCGCTCCATTACCGAAGGGACGAACATGCTCATCATCTGGGGCCTGCGCGTCATCTACCGGATGCTTGGGCGGGGCGTGTTCTTCTGCCGCCGGTGTGGCGGCGACCGTGAGTACCGGCACCGGGCGGGCCGCCGGTGGATCACCATCTTCTTCATCCCGCTCATCCCGCTGATGCAGACCGGCGAGCACGTGCAGTGCCTGACCTGCAAGACCAGGTACGTGACCGAGGTGCTCAAGCTGCCCACCACGGTCGAGATGGAGGCGGCGCTGGTCGCGGGCATGCGTGCCATGGTCGCCGTCATCCTGCGCGCCGGCGACCCGGCGAGCCCGCTGGCGCGGCGCCGCGCGATCGACGCGGTGATCGGTGCGGGCGACCCCGACTACGACGAGACCTGGCTCGCCGCGGACCTCGACGAGTCCGCGGAAAGCGCGCGGCCGAGGATCGCCGCGCTTGGCAGCCAGCTGCAGGTCGAGGCGCGGGAGTGGTGCCTGGCCGAGGCGATCAGGATCGCGATGGCCGACGGCCCGCTGACCGGCGCCGAGCGCGCGGCCGCTGAGCATCTCGCGAACACCCTCGGCATGACCCAGGCGCAGGCGATCGGCGTGATCGCCCTCACCGAGCAGAATGTGTTATCTCTGCCGCTCGCGGGGGGACGACCCCCCTGCACCCCCCGGTCACGGGGGGCTGCGCGCCCCCCGTCCCCCCTGCGGTGGGAACGGCGCCAAAAGCGCGCCGCTCCCACACTGTGGCTGAGGTTAAGGCCCCGTGGCGGCCGAGGCAGGCAGCACTCAGACCGCGCTATCTTGTCCTACTGACCTGCGATGATGCATCCGATGGCGGGGTAGTTGAAACACGAATCCGTTCGGGCTGATATATTCGTTCTTGCTATGTCGCACGAGCTGCTCC
>Ga0335083_10002866_pt1 | contig 22574 bp, 23 predicted proteins | sample Lox_Sample_42_FD_206716 | JGI IMG/M metagenome (GOLD analysis project Ga0335083, IMG submission 206716) | Soil microbial communities from Loxahatchee National Wildlife Refuge, Florida, United States - Lox_Sample_4.2 | ecosystem: Environmental > Terrestrial > Soil > Wetlands | place: USA...
TTCTTCGACCGGCGGCTGCCGCGGCCGGGCGACGAAGCGCTGTTCCGCCTGCTCGAGCCGCTCGGCGAGCAGGCCGCCAAGCTCGCCATGAAGCCCGACGCCGGCATCTGGGAATATCGCGGCCGCAGGCGCGTGCACACGCACTCCGCGGCGATGTGCTGGTCCGGCTGCCAGCGGCTCGAAGCGATCGCCAACAATCTCGGTCTCTCCGACCGTGCCCAATATTGGGGCAATGCCGCCGGCAAAATTCGCGACGAGTTGTTGCAACGCGCGTTCAATCCCAAGCTCAACGCGTTTTCCGCCGCCTTCGACAGCGACGATCTCGACGCCAGTTGTCTGCTGCTGGCCGAAATCGGGCTGATTGCGCCCGACGACCCGCGTTTTGCATCGACGGTGAAGGCGATCGAGCGTGAACTTCGCCGCGATTTCCACGTTATGAGGTATGTCGCTGCCGACGATTTCGGTTTGCCGGAGACGGCTTTTTTGATTTGCCGATTTTGGCTGATCGATGCAATCTGGGAAACGGGGCGGCGCGAAGAGGCTCGGGATATGTTTGTCGACGCGCTCCGCTTGCGAAATCGCTACGGCCTCTTGTCGGAGGATGTGCATCCGGCGACCGGAAAACTGTGGGGCAATTTTCCGCAGACCTACTCGATGGCCGGATTGGTTTTAACGGCGATCAAATTGTCGCGCAGCTGGGGAGACCGGTATTGGCGCGGCTCGTCATAGTCTCCAATCGCGTCGGCGTGCCCGACAGCGGGGCCCGCGCCGGCGGGCTCGAAGTGTCCATTCGCCCGGCCTTGCGCAAGCGCGGCGGCGTCTGGTTCGGCTGGAGCGGGCGCGTCGCCGAAGGCGATCCGGGAGCGGCCAAGACCATCGAGCGCGACAATGTCGCCTATGTCACCGTGGGCCTGCGCAAGGACGACTACGAGGAATTCTACAACGGCTTCGCCAACCGGGTGCTGTGGCCGATCCTGCATTACCGGCTCGACCTCGCCGAATTCACCCGCCGCGATCTCTCCGGTTATTTCCGCGTCAACGAATATTTCGCCAGCAATCTGGAAAAGCTGCTGCGGCCCGACGACGTGATCTGGGTGCACGACTATCACCTCATTCCGCTGGCAAGGGCGCTGCGCGAGCGCGGGCACAAGAACAAGATCGGCTTCTTCCTGCATATTCCCTGTCCGCCGCCGGAAATCCTCACCGCGCTGCCCAATCACGAGCGGCTCATTCCCTCGCTCGGCCATTACGACCTGGTCGGCTTCCAGACCGAAGTCGACGCCACGAATTTCTCGCGCTATCTGGCGAATGAATGCGGGTTGAAGCGTCTCAACGGCGCCGCTTTTTCATATGAAGGCAATTCCGTGCGCATCGGCGAATTCCCGGTCGGTGTCGAGGCGGAAGCCCTGTCGCGGCTCGCCCGTCGCGCCATGAGTTCGGCTTTCGTCACCGAGGTGCTGGAGAGCCTGTCCGGCCGCGCCATGATCATCGGCGTCGACCGGCTCGATTATTCCAAGGGATTGCCGGAGCGCATGAATGCCTTCGAGCGTTTCCTGACCATGTGCCCGGAATGGCACGGCAACGTCACCTATCTGCAGATCACCCCGCGCAGCCGCGCCGGCATTCCCGAATATGGCGATATCGAGCGCGCGGTGGGCGAATTGGTCGGCCGCATCAACGGCCGGTTCGGCGAGCCGTCCTGGACGCCCATGCGCTACATCAACAAGGCCTACAGCCGCACCGCGCTCGCCGGCCTCTACCGCGCCGCGCGCGTGGCGCTGGTAACGCCGTTGCGCGACGGCATGAACCTGGTGGCGAAGGAATACGTGGCGGCGCAGAACCCCGAGGACCCCGGCGTGCTCATCCTGTCGCGCTTTGCCGGCGCCGCGCGCGAACTGACGGCGGCGCTGCTGGTCAACCCTTACGACCGCGAAGGCGTGGCGATTGCCATCAACCGCGCGCTGTCGATGTCGCTCGACGAGCGGCGGCAACGCCACGCGGTCAACTACCGGGTGCTGGTGCAGAACGACCTTGGCCGCTGGGCGGAACGCTTTCTGGCCGAGCTGGAGGGAGCGACGGTCGCGAACATGCGCCGGCAGGGACGACTGGCGAGCGGTGGCTAGGAATTGCTATATCTGATGGTGGCGAATCCCCCGCCGCACAAAAAGGACATCTCAACATGATCGCGAGGCCGGCGCCGATGCGTGCAGTCATTTGCGGTTTGCTCCTGATCGCGGCGACGGGCCTGCCCGCCGCGGCGGTCGCCGCCGACGCCAATCATGGCCGGGAGCTGGCCCAGCGCTGGTGCGCGGCCTGCCATATCGTTTCGGCCGAGCAGAAAAGCGGCACCACGCAGGCGCCGCCATTCAGCGCCATCGCCAAGACGCCGCATTTCAACGTCGGCAGGCTTGCCTATTTCCTTCTCGACCCGCATCCGAAAATGCCGGACATGGGGCTGTCGCGCAACGATGCGGCAGACCTTGCGGCCTATATCGCCAAGCAGAAATAAAGCAGAAATAGCCGCGGCTATTCCAGCCCTTCGACGATGCGCACGTCGCGTTCGGCGCCGTCGCCGAGCACCCGCACCGCTTCCTGATAGGCCGGGCTGTCATGGGCGGCGATCGCCTTTTCCACGCTGGGAAATTCGGTGATGACGATGCGCTGGTTGAGGCCGGCTTCAAAGGTCGCCGCCGGCGCTCCACGCGCGAGATACTTCGCGCCGAACGGCGCGGTCGCCGACGGCGCGAGCTTGGCGTAGGCCGCGAGTTTCTCGGGGTCCTTGATCGTGCGATAGCTCGTCACCCAGTAGCCTTTAGGCATCGGTTTCCTCCCTTGCTCAGACCGCTTTTTTCGTTCGCCGCACATCCGGCGGCAGCGCTTCCTCGGCGAGCGCCTCGAGCGCGGCGTCGAGCGGCATCACCGTTTGCTTCTCCTGGCCGAGGCGGCGCACGGAGACGGTGCGTTCGGCCGCTTCCTTCTTGCCGACGACGAGCAGGACCGGGACCTTGGCCAGCGAGTGCTCGCGCACCTTGTAGTTGATCTTCTCGTTGCGCAGGTCGCCCTCGACGCGCAGGCCGCGGCGCCGCGCCGCGGCGATGGCCTCCTCGGCGTAGTCCCTGGCATCGTCGGTAATGGTCGCGACCACGGCCTGCCTCGGCGCGAGCCACAGCGGCAGGTGGCCGGCGTAATGCTCGAGCACCACGCCGAGGAAGCGTTCCATCGAGCCGCAGATGGCGCGGTGGACCATCACCGGCGTCTTTTTCGAGCCGTCGGCGGCAATGTAGAAGGCTTCGAAACGCTCCGGCAGGTTGAAGTCGACCTGCGTCGTGCCGCACTGCCAGTCGCGGCCGATGGCGTCGCGCAGCACGTATTCGAATTTCGGGCCGTAGAAGGCGCCTTCGCCCGGATTGATCGCGGTCTTGATGTGACCCTTGCCGTCGCGCTCGATGCGCTGGAGCACGTCGTGCATGATGCCTTCGGCGTGATCCCAGGCCGCCTCCGAGCCGACGCGCTTGTCCGGCCGCGTCGACAGCTTGACCGTGAGATCGCCGGTAAAGCCGAAGTCGGCGTAAGTGCTGAGGATCAGGTCGTTGATCTTCAGGCACTCGTCGGCAAGTTGATCCTCGGTGCAGAAGACGTGCGCGTCGTCCTGGGTGAAGGCGCGTACGCGCAAGAGCCCGTGCATGGCGCCCGAGGGTTCGTAGCGATGCACGATGCCGAATTCGGCCAGCCGCACCGGCAGCTCGCGATAGCTGCGCAAGCCATGCTTAAAGATCTGGATGTGGCCCGGGCAGTTCATCGGTTTGATGGCGTAGATGCGTTCGTCTTCGGTGTGGTCGCCGGCCGAGGTTGCCTGAAACATGTTTTCGCGGAACCAGCCCCAGTGGCCGGAGGTTTCCCAGAGCGACTTGTCGAGCAGCTGCGGCGCGTTGACCTCCTGATAGTCGCCCTTGAGGCGGCGGCGCATGTAGGCGACGATCTCCTGGAAGATGGTCCAGCCATTGGCGTGCCAGAACACGGTGCCGGGGCCTTCCTCCTGGAAGTGGAACAGATCCATCTCGCGGCCGAGCTTGCGGTGGTCGCGCTTCTCGGCCTCTTCCATCTGCTTGAGATAGGCGTCGAGCTCGTCCTGCCTGGCGAAGGCGGTGCCGTAGATGCGGGTGAGCATCGGGTTGTTTGAATCGCCGCGCCAGTAGGCGCCGGCCACCTTCATCAGCTTGAAGGCGTTGCCGACCTTGGCCGTAGAGGTCATGTGCGGGCCGCGGCAGAGATCGAACCAGTCGCCCTGGCGGTAGATCTTGATCTGCTGGTCTTCCGGGATGGCGTCGATCAGCTCGACCTTGAAGGTCTCGCCCATGTCGCGGAAGGTCTGCTTGGCCTTGTCGCGCGACCACACTTCCTTGGTGAAAGGCTTGTCGCGGGCGACGATCTCCTTCATCTTCTTTTCGATGACCGGCAGGTCTTCGAGCGTGAACGGCTGGTTGCGGAAGAAGTCGTAATAGAAGCCGTTGTCGATCACCGGGCCGATGGTCACCTGCGTGCCCGGCCACAGCGACTGCACGGCTTCCGCAAGCACATGCGCGGCGTCGTGCCGGATCAGTTCGAGCGCGCGCGGGTCGTCGCGGTTGATGAACTCGATCCTGGCGTCGTGGTCGATCGGGTCGGAAAGATCGGCGAGCGCACCGTCAAGCGCCATGGCCACGGTGCGTTTGGCGAGCGATGGCGAAATGCCCTTGGCGACATCGAGCCCGGTTGTGCCTGCGGGATAGTCCCGGCGTGCGCCGTCGGGAAAGGTCAGCGCGATAGTCTGCGCCATGGTCTCATCTCCTTCTGCTCACTCCTGCGAACGAGCGCAGGTAAGCGTCACTGCAATGGCAGGGATATAGCAGGAGAAAAATTCCGCGCAACCCGGGTGCGGTCAGGCGCCCGCCAGCGCGCGCCGCCGCAGCCAGCCGAAGGCGCGTCCGTCGATCACCAGAAGGGCGCTGCCGATCATCAGCGCGCCGCCGATTTCCCGCGCGGTCAGCGGCTCGCCGAGCACGAACGTGCCGAGCAGGATCGCCGTCACCGGAATGAGCAGCGTCACCAGCATGACGTTGGTCGCGCCCGACCGCGTCAGAATGTGGAAGAACACGATGTAGGCGAGGGCCGTCGCCAGCGTCGCCAGCCCGATCAGCGAGAGCCAGGTGGCCGCGCCCGGCATGGGCAATTGCCATGGCCGCTCGACCACCGAGGCGACAATCGCCATCACCAGGGTTGAACTCATGAGCTGGCAGGTCGCCGATGTGATCGGCGGTACGCCGATGAGCTGACGCCGGCCCCAAAGGCCGGAAAAGCCATAGCTCAGGGCGGCGCCGAGGCAGAGCAGCATGCCGACGGTCTGGTTGTGGGCATCCGCTGCGGTGTCGAGACCGGCGCCGCGCAACAGGGCGACGCCGGCAAGCCCGATGAGTACGCCGATGAGACGCCGCGCGATCAGGCGCTCGTCGCCGAAGGCCGCCAGCACCAGCACGGTGAACAACGGCGTCGTGGCGTTGAGCACCGAAGCAAGCCCGCTGGAAATGTAGGTTTGTCCGGCGACCAGCAGTGAGAACGGGATGACATTGTTGAGCATCCCCATGATGAAGAACGGTCTCCAGCCGGCGAGCGTGTCGGGCAAGCGTCCGCCCAAGACCTTGAGCAGCGGCAGGAGCGTGGCGGCGCCCAGCGCCACGCGCGCGAGCACGATGGTGAGCGGCGGCAATTCGCGCAACGCCGCACCGGCAAAGAAGAACGAGCCGCCCCACAGCACCGAAAGCAGGATCAGCAGCAGCCAGGATTGGCGGTCCATCGTGTTTGCCGGCTCGGTCATGAATGATTACTCTGGGCCACTCTGAACCTCTTCCGTGACGCGCGAGATGACGCCGGCAATTCGAAGCCTGCCACCCGATTCCTGACTCAATGCGCGATCTCGTTGGTGCCGCGCCAGCGGCCGTAGCGCCAGGGCAAGTACCAGCGCGCGCGCGCGGGCAAAGCCGGCGGCACGAAATCGAGCCCGGATGTGCCCCACGGATGACAGCGCAGGAAGCGCGCCACCGCCATCCACGCGCCGGCCCAGAGGCCGAAGCGAGCGATGGCCTGATCGGCATAGTCGGAGCAGCTTGGCAGGTGCCGGCAGCGTGGACCGAGGACCGGCGACAGCGTGTAACGATAGAGCGCGACCAGTCCGCGTCCGGCCAGCCGCGGCCAGGAAGAAAAGCCCTGTGGCGCGGCTCCAGGTTCCATCGGGCAACACCACCAAAGTCAGGCCGAAAGTTCCAAGCCCGTGCAAATGCTCGGCTATTGAACATTAAAGCGCGCGAAAGCCGCTATTTTACACTAGACCCGAATCTGCCCGCTCAGTACAAAAAGACATCAGCGGGGGTCAAACGCTGCGACGGGCCAGCAAGATCATTGCCACGAACGCGGAATAACCGCGGCGCAGGGCCCGGTGGCGAAAACAGGGGGAAGGATGGTTCGCTTCCCGAGCTTGTTCTGTGCGTTCGCCTTGGCGGCGATTGTGCTGTCGCCGCTCCTTGCGCGGGCCTCCGACCGCGCTCTACCGATGCGGTTCGATCTGCACAGCGATCCTTCAGCGACCTGCGCAAATCACTGCCGCTCCTGGATCGAGGCGAGCGGCGCCGTGACCGCCGATACGCCGCGCGACTTCGAAAGCTTCGCCATGGGCCGGGACCTGCGCGGCCTGACCATGGCCCTCGATTCCGACGGCGGGTCGGTGATCGGCGCCATCAGGCTCGGCCGCGACATCCGCAGGCTCGGCCTCAACACCACCGTCGGCCGCGCCATCGACCTGAGCAATGGTGACGCGCATGCGCCGTTTGCCGCGCTGTCGCCGCGCGCCGATTGCCAATCGATGTGCGCCTTCGTGCTGCTCGGCGGCGTGCATCGCAGCGTGCCGCCGGAAGCGCGGGTGATGGTGCACCAGATCTGGCTCGGCGACCGCCGCGACGACCCGACGGCGGCGAATTATTCCGCCGAAGACCTGGTGCTGGTGCAGCACGACATCGGCAGTCTCGCGCAATACACCGTCGAGATGGGCGCCTCGATCGACATGCTCGACCTGTCGTTGCGCATTCCGCCGTGGGAGCCGATGCACCAGCTCACCGCGGACGAGCTCGCCCGCATGCATGTTGCGACCGACCTGCCGGCCGAGCGCGCGCCGATGACGGTCGCGGCCTCGCCGCCGCCGGCGGCGTCGACGGTGGCGCCGCAGATCGCGCCGTCGGGCAATGTCCTGCGGCCGACGGCGATCAGCGAGCAGCGCTGGGCGATGATCGACCGCGCGGGGGTGGCGGTGCTGGCGCGGCGGCATCCGCTGACCATCGAAGGCGAGGATATCGGCAGTTTCGATCTCAGCGTCGCCTGCGGCGGGCCGAACAGCTACGATATAACTTATGCCGAGCGCCGGCACGCCATCGCCGAGCACCCGCTGCCGACGGCGTTGACCGACATTACGCTCACCGTCGGGAATAAAGCGGCGGCGCTCAAGATCGCGTCGTCGCAGCGCAATTCGGACCCCGACGAGCTCGTCACCTTCGCCAGCGCCACCGTGCCGGCCGCGCTCATTGCCGGCTTCGCCGCCATCGGCAATCATTCGCTGATGGTCACGACCAGGAGCACGATCACGTCGACCGGAATCCGCCTCGGCAATACCGGGGCGATGCAGAATCTGCCGCGGCTGGCCGCGAGCTGCGCCAAGGCGATCGGCGACCGCGCCGACCTGTCGGCGGCCAAGATCGGCGGCCTCGCCGCAGCCAAATAGGGCGGCTTTCCCCGGACGCGGCGCAGCACGGAACGCGAGTGGAGCGGTGCGCCGCTGATCCGGGGTCCTGTCGAATCCTGAATTTGTGAAGGTCCCCGGTCTGCAGCGCATCACTTCGTGCTGCGCTGCGCCCGGGACACGTGACAATGATGTGGCCAATTACTCCGCCGCCTGTTTGGCCTTGCCCTCAATCTTGTCGATGGCGGAGACCACGGCGTCGAAGGTGAGCATCGTGGAGGCGTGGCGCGCCTTGTAGTCGCGCACCGGCTCGAGCACGGCAACGTCGGCCCACTTGCCGGAGGGCGGGGGGCCGTTTTCCTTCAGCATCTTGCGCACCGTCTCGCGCAGCGCCCGCAATTCGTCGGACTTGGCGCCGATCACGTGCCGGGCCATGATCGAGGAGGAGGCCTGACCGAGCGCGCAGGCCTTCACGTCGTGGGCGAAATCGGTGACCACCGGGCCGTCCATCTTGAGGTCGACGGTGACGGTCGAGCCGCACAACTTGGAATGCGCGGTGGCGCTGGCGTCGGGCGCGGGGAGGCGTCCGAGTCTGGGGATATTGCCCGCCAGTTCGAGGATCCGGTCGTTGTAAACCTCGTTAAGCATTGATGTTTTGCCGCTATTCCATTTCCGCACATTGCCAGTGCCGCGCAATGCAATATATAGGGAGTGGCCCCAGGGCGCGAGAAGGGGTTCTCGGCGCCGGCATGGTTTCGCGCCATGCAGATCGGGCATGCGGCGTGGTTGCGCCTACCCTTGTGGTAGGTCGCTGGCGCGGCGACCCCGGTGACACATCCGGCTCCGCAAGTGGGCCGGTCGAACGGAGAGGCGCGTCATGGACGTCAAGAATACCAAGATCGCAACTTGGCCGAAGCAGGGCCTTTCCGAGCACGTGCGCGCGGCGCCGACGCCGTCGGGTCCGCGCCCCTCGCGCGAGGAGGCGGAGGCCGCGGTGCGTACGCTGATCGCCTATGCCGGCGACGATCCCAAGCGCGAGGGGGTGCTCGACACGCCCAAGCGGGTGATCGATGCCTACGAGGAAATCTATCAAGGCTATCGCGAGTGCCCGGCCGAAGTGCTCGACCGCACCTTCAGCGAGACCGGCGGCTACGACGACTTCGTGCTGGTCAAGGACATCGGCTTCAATTCGCATTGCGAGCATCACATGATGCCGTTCTTCGGCAAGGCGCATGTCGCCTATATGCCGACCGACCGCGTGGTCGGCCTGTCGAAGCTTGCCCGTCTCGTCGACGTCTATGCGCTGCGCCTGCAGACCCAGGAACATCTGACGTCGCAGGTGGCGACGGCGATTGACGAGATCCTCAAGCCGCGCGGCGTCGCGGTGATGATCGAGGCCGAGCATATGTGCATGTCGCTGCGCGGGGTGCAGAAGCCCGGCGCCTTGACGGTAACGACGCATTTCACCGGCGCCTTCCGCGACGTCGCGGACGAGCAGGTGCGGTTCATGACCATGCTGCGCGGGGCGCAACGGTAGCTTCCAGCAATTTCGCCTCACCCTGAGGAGCGCACCGACAGGTGGGCGTCTCGAAGGGTGAGGCCCTCGCGTTCATGCTCATCCTTCGAGACGCCAACCTTCGGTTGGCTCCTCAGGATGAGGGCAGCATGCTACGGTTACGCATCATGATCTCGTCCGCCGACCTTGAAGAAGGTTTAGCCTTCGCGCCGCAGTTCGGCGCCGACGGGCTGATCACGGCGGTCGCCACCGACGTCGCGACCGGCGAGGTGCTGATGGTCGCGCACATGAACGCGGACGCGGTCGCCAAAACCATCGAGACCGGCGAGGCCTGGTACTACAGCCGCTCGCGCAAGAAGCTTTGGAAAAAGGGCGAGAGTTCGGGCCACGTCCAGCACGTCAAGGAGCTGCGCGTCGATTGCGACCAGGACACGCTCTGGCTCAAGGTCGAGCAGCTGGGCGAGGGCGCCTGCCACACCGGGCGGCGCTCGTGTTTCTATCGCGCGGTGCCGCTGGGCAAGGCGGGCGAGGTGACGCTCGAATTTCGCGACGAAAAGACCTTCGATCCGAAAGCGGTCTACGGCAAGCCGTGAGCCGGCGTGCCTGTCTGGCGCCCGCGGTGCCGGCAGCTTTTGCGGCCTCCGCCTGCGGTAAAACGCGGTCCGCCGGGCTGGCTCGACTTCGCCGCCAAAAAGGAGTATTCACGCAGGCGAAGCGGGAGAGACCGGCTCCGCGATTCGGGGCCGGCGCCGAAGGAGCAACCGCCCCGGAATCTCTCAGGCAAAAGAACCGCTTCTAGATTTGATCTCTGAAGAGCGGAGCCAAGAGCTCCCGCCGATGGTGAAAGTCGCAAGCGGCAATGACGCCGTGGCGACGAAACTCTCAGGCCAAGGACAGAGGGGGCCGCAGTCGTGGGATCGCACGACTGCGCGCCGAGAACCTCTGGAGGGCTTGAGAATGACCCAATCATCCAACGATTTCGATGTGATCGTGCTTGGCGCCGGCGTCGTCGGCATCAACGCCGCCTATTGGAACCTGCGCAACGGCAAATCCGTCTGCATCGTCGACCGCCAGCCGGCGGCAGGGCTGGAGACGAGCTTTGCCAATGGCGGGCAGGTGTCGGTCAGCCACGCCGAGCCGTGGGCCAATCCTTCGGCGCCGTTGAAGGTGCTCAAGTGGCTGCTGCGCGGCGATGCGCCCTTGCTGTTCCGGCCGCGCCTCGACGTGCATCAGTGGCTGTGGATCGCCAAATTCCTCGTCGACTGCCTGCCCAAGCGCGCCGATCGCCACACCGCCGAGATCGTCAAGCTCGCGACCGAAAGCCGCGGCCTCATCCAGAAGATCAGGGCCGAGGAAGGCTTTCACTACGACGAGCGCGGCAAGGGCATCCTGCATTTCTACCGCAGCCGCCGCGAGTTTGACGCGGCGATCCCGGTCGCCGAACTGATGCGCAAATATGGCTGCGACCGCCGCGTCATCGGCGTCGACGAGGTGGTCGAGATCGAGCCGGCGCTCGCCGAAAAGCGCGACGAGATCGTCGGCGCGACCTATACCGCGGGCGATGAAAGCGGCGACGCGTTGAAATTCACGCAGGAGCTCGCGCAGGTGTGCGAAAGAATGGGCGCGGCGTTCTGCTACAATCACCAGATCACCAACCTCGATGCCGACCGGCGGCGCGGCGAGGTGCGCTCCGTTGAAGTCTGCGGGCCGGACGGTTACCGCACGCTGCGCGCGCGCGACGTCATCGTCAGCCTCGGCTCCTGGTCGGCGCCGTTCCTGCGGCCGCATGGCGTGCGGCTCAACATCTATCCCGCCAAGGGCTATTCGGTGACCATCCCGAGCAACGGCTCGAACACCGCGCCGGTGACGAGCCTGACCGACGACGAATTCAAGCTGGTCTATTCCAATCTCGGCGGCCGCCTGCGCGTCGCCGGGACTGCCGAGCTGTCGGGCTATTCGCGCAATCTCAACGAGACGCGCTGCCAGGCGATCCTGCGCTGCGTGAAAAACCTGTTCCCGCGCGCCGGCAATTTCGAGGCCGCTTCGTTCTGGACCGGCCTGCGGCCGGCGACGCCGTCCAACATCCCGTATGTCGGGCGCACGCGCTACCGCAACCTGTGGCTCAACACCGGCCACGGTACGCTGGGCTGGACCATGGGCGCGGGTTCCGGCTTCCGCATCGCCAACATGATCGCGGCGGGCGAAGGGCCGCTGGTGGCCTAGCCGCCGCTGACGCGCGCGAGCAGCGCCTGCGACCGCGCGAGATGCGGGCGGTCGTACATCTTGCCGTCGATGCCGACGGCGCCGGCGTCCGGTCTGGCGGCAAAGGCGGCAACGATGGCCCTGGCCTTGTCGATCTCGCTTGCGCTCGGCGTGAACACCTCGTTGATAACCGCGACCTGCGCCGGATGGATAGCGAGGCGCCCGGCAAAACCGTCGCGCCGCGCCTCCGCGGTATCGCGGCGCAAGCTTTCCAGATTGCGGAAATCGACGTGGATGGTCTCGTAGGCCGGCACCTTGGCGGCGGTGGCGCCGAGCAGGCAGACCGAGCGCGCGAGCCGATAGGGCTCGGTGAGGGCGCCGTTTTCGTCGCGGTTGGCCTGGGCGCCGATTTCGGCGGAGAGATCTTCCGGGCCCCAGGTCATGCCGATCAGCCGCGCGCTGGAGTCGCGGTAGCTGCCGGCGGTGAAGACGCCGACGGCGGTCTCCACCGTCTGCGCCAGGATCTTGATGGTGCCTTCGGCAAGACCGGCGATGGCTTCGCGCGCGGTGAGCTTGGCATCGAGATGCGTGACCGTGGCGCCGCCTTCCGCCTTGGGAAACATCACGGCGTCCGGCCGCCCCGGCACCACGGCGTCGAGATCGGCGTCGGTCATGCCGGTGTCGAGGCCGTTGATGCGCACCAGCAGGCGCGGCCGGTTGAGCCTGCCTTGTACATTTTTCAGACAATCGAGCGCGGCCTTGCGCGCGATGTCCTTGCGCTCGGGCGTGATCGAATCCTCAAGATCAAGGATCACCGCATCGGCGCCGCTCGCCATCGCCTTATCGAGCTTGGCCCCGCCGTCGGCGGGAACGAATAGTAGCGATCTCATTGATCTTTCCTCAAACTGGTCCTTGATTCATCGGACGCAGCTTTTCGAACTTCACTTTATGCCAACGACCTCGTTGATCTGATATTTTTACGATCGCGGTTATTCGTTTACCGGGGGTTCCGATCGCTCGATTGACTATGACGTCACAGCTTGCCTGAGAAAGTGCTCGAGGGCGGATGGGAAATTCAAAGCCATAAGTATTGTTATCGGGATGCCGGGTAAGAACATGAAGCGCGAGTTCTTCATCGCTACGTCGCAAACGAGGCTTTATCATTCGCAGCGCAGAAAGTTTTACCAAATGATCGGTTAGATTCGTGACCTGCATTCGAAACGAGTATTGTGTGATCACATTGCCGCTCGGCTGTCGCGATTGACCCCAAAAACTTTGCTGATTGTTAGGAATGAGGCGGACTGACGGAGGTGAGCGCCCCTCTATCGTTCGCCACATCGCAAGCACGCCAGCGACAACGCCCAATAGAAGTGCGAGGACGGCGTAACTGTCATACAGCGCTGCGGCATTCCCAATGTCATAGCGCTTACCACTTAACAAGAGAATGAAAACAGCAGCTCCGGCACAGGCGATCCCCCACAAAAAAAATTTTCCGCGTTCCCATGATCGCGCAGCAAGTTCTGCAATCTGGTCCAGAAACCCCGACATGCGCTCTCCGGGTGCAGCGCTACATCATTTCGGCCGCATGACCATGAAAGCATTGCGGTGACACTCGGCCACCAGCGTGCCGTCCTGCTTGAACGCCTTGTGATGGAATTCGACGATGCCGGCGCCGGGCCGCGACTTCGATTCGCGCTTTGAGACGACCTGCGTCGTGCAATGCATGGTGTCGCCCTCGAACAGCGGGGCGGGGAACTTCACGTCGGTCATGCCGAGATTGGCGATGGTCGTGCCCACGGTCATGTCGGAGACCTGGATGCCGATCATCAGCCCGAGGGTGAACAGCGAATTCATCAGCGGCTGGCCCCACTCGGTCTCCTGCTCGCAGAAATGCCGGTCGATATGCAGCGGCTGCGGATTGAGCGTCATGTTGGAGAACAGCATGTTGTCCATCTGCGTGACCGTGCGCGTGTAGCGGTGCTCATAGGTCTTGCCGACCTCGAAATCCTCGAAATAAAGCCCGCCGCGCTTGTGACGTTGGATGGTGTCGTGCATGACGCGTCTCTCCTCTCGCCTCGTTAAGATTTCATTTACCATAATTGCCCATCTTCGGCAGGTCCGCCATCGCGGCCCGTCCAGCGTAGCAAACCGCCTGGCGCCGCAAGGCGAGGCTCCCATGTCGATCGATGCGATCAACACCGCCGCAGCGCAGATTGCCGGCGCCATCCGCCAGGCCGCCCGCTCAACCGGCGCGAGCTTTGACTATCTGCTCACCACCGCCCAGCTCGAATCGAGCCTCAACCCGGCGGCGCAGGCGGCGACCTCCTCGGCCAAGGGGCTTTATCAGTTCATCGACCAGACCTGGCTTGCCGCCATGAAGTCGGCAGGCGCCGCGCTGGGATTTGGCCGCTATGCCGATGCCATTGTGCAGAACCCCGGCGGCCAATACGAGGTCACGGACCCGGCCCAGCGCAGCGCCATATTGCGCCTGCGCTCCGATCCCACCGTCAGCGCGATGATGGCGGGCGCTTTTGCACGCACCAACGCGGCGCAACTGGCGCAGAGCATCGGCCGTACGCCAAGCGACGGCGAGATCTACATCGCACATTTCCTCGGCTCCGAAGGCGCGGGCAAGCTGATCGGCGCGGCGATGTCGCAACCACAGGCGAATGCCGCCGCCATGTTTCCGCAGGCCGCGGCCGCCAATCCGGGCATCTTCTATAGTTCGGGGCGTCCGCGCACGGTAGCCGAAGTCTATGCCAAATTGACCGGCCGCTTCGATGCGGCGCGCAATATCGCCCTCAGTCCCAGCCTGGGCGGCGGGCTCGGCGCGCAGCCCGCGACCGACACGGCCGGGGTGACACAGGCCTTTGCGGCGGCAAACAAGGACCTGCCGGCGACACCGAGCACAACGCCGACGTTCCCGGCGATATTTACCGACCGCGCCCGCCCGGTCGCGCAGACCGTGAACCGATTGTGGACGCAGCCGGGCGACGATACCGGCGGGGCGCCGCCGGTGAGCCTGTTCACCGACCCGCCAAGCGGGCCGCGCAAGTCGCTCCGTTCCTGATCGTCGTTAACAGCGCCTCAATTTCTATGGTGAACGCTTTGTTAAGCCTCCTCGGGTAGGCTCCGCTTCGCCGTCGACGACAGACGGTTTCGTGGTGGCGTCGGTCCGATGATTGTCCGTCAGTTCCTGCAATGGATACGCAGCGCACCGCCCGGTGACCGGGCTGATGCCACTTCGGCCTTGGCGCGCGCCTATCTTCTCTCCGATCTTTCGACCGATGACCGCGCCGCCGCCGAAGGCGCCATGATCATGCTGCTCGACGATCCGTCGCCGCTGGTGCGGCAAGCGCTTGCCGAGGTGTTCGCGTCCGCGCAAAACGCGCCGCCGGTGATCGTCGGCGCGCTCGCCGCCGACCAGCCGCAAGTCGCCGTGCCGATCCTCTCGCGCTCGCCGCTGCTGCTCGAAGCCGATCTCATCGATCTCGTTGCGACCGGTGGGCCCGAGGTGCAGACGGCGATCGCCGGCCGCCCCATACTGCCGCGCTCGCTCGCCGCGGCGATTGCCGAAGTCGGCTCGGCCGAAGCCTGCCTCGCGCTCCTGGAAAACGTCGACGCCGACATCGCGCCGTTCTCGATCCGCCGCATGGTCGAGCGCTTCGGTTATCTGGCGCCGATTCGCGAGAACCTCTTCGCGCGCGACGATCTGCCGATGCCGACGCGCCAGGCGCTGCTCAGCGAGCTGTCGCAGACGCTCGCCGGCTTCGTGTCCGCGCGGCAGTGGCTCGGCCCGGAACACGCCGAACACGCCACCAGGGAAGCCTGCGAGAAGGCAACCGTCGCGCTCGCGGCCGACACGCCTTATGACGAACTGCCGGAACTGGTGCAGCACCTGCGGGAAAGCGGCCAGCTCACCGCCGGGATGATCCTGCGCGGGTTCCTTTCCGGCAATGTGGTGCTGTTCGAGGAGGCGCTGACGGAACTATCCGGCATGCCGCTCGACCGCGTCACCAGCTACATCCACGACAGGAATCTTTCCGGCTTCCACGCGCTCTACCGCAAGGCGGGGCTGCCGGAAGGCGCCTATACCGCCTTCCGCGAAGCGATCGCCGCCATGCGCGAGGGCGTGCTCGCGGGCGAACAGGGCAACGCGGCGCGGCTCAAGCGCCGCATGGTCGAACGCGTGCTGGAAGAATGCGCGGCCGAGCCGGACGCGGACGATTCGCTGCTGGCGCTGCTGCGCCGCTTCGCCGTCGAGGCCGCGCGCGAGGAAGCGCGAATGTTCTGTGACGACCTCGTTGCCACAAGCCCGGCGATCATGCTGGATGATCCGATGATCGAGACGCGGCTGGTGGCCTAGCACCTATTCCGCCTGCGGTTCGGGAACGAGCGAGGGCCCCTGGATCTGCTCGAGCACATCGGGCCGGTCGCGATTCTCACGCATCAGGAACTCGTCGGTCACTTCGCGCAGACGCGAGGTGAGCATGGCGGCAAGGGCCTTGGCGTCGGAGCGGGCGTATTCGCGGTAAATTGCGCGCACCGCGTCGACATGCTGGTCAACGAGCTTGACCGGAATGCGATTCATGTCGGGTGTGAATTCGATCAACCGGCACAGGCTGTCGGCGGCGGAGGCGACCGCCGGATAGCCAAAAGTGGCGACTTCGCCCTTGATGTCGTGGGCGGCGTGAAACAGCGCCTCCTTGGTCTTGCCGGTGAAACCGGATTTGACGACGGCAACGCGTGCGGCGTCGAGCCGGGCGCATTCGGAATCCATCCACGCGCTGAATTCGCCCGACAGTTCGGCCAGTGCCTTCTCGGCGCGCGCCACCGGATCTTCTTCATCGGGCGAGTACGGCTGCGTGGACACCGCCTTGCGCAGCTTGTTCTCGACGGTGATGACTTCGTGATCGGCGTAGGTAGCGACCGATGCGGAGCCTTTGCGGAGAGCCATGGCGCGTCTGCCTTTGTCAGCCGGGGGCGCGAGCTTTTTCGAGCAAGGGCACGGGCCGGACCACATCTGCCTTGCCGCCCTTGCGGCGTTCGGGTCCGACATAGTTCGGATTGACGTTGCGACGCCGATCCGGGCCGAAATAGCTCTTGGTCTTGATGAAGGGCCGCGGATTGGCAACCACGTTGACGATGCGCTGGTAGAGCCCCTTGGCCGAGATCGGCTTCGCCAGGAATTCGGTGATGCCAGCGTCGCGCGCCTGCATCACGCGCTTTTTCTCCGAATGGCCGGTGAGCATGATGATCGCCACGTAGGCATTGGCGTTGGCCCCCGGCTGGCGGATCATCTGCGTGAGTTCAAGCCCGTCGAAGATCGGCATCGCCCAGTCGGTGATGACGATGTCGGGGATGTAATGGGTGAAGGATTCAAGACCCGCGGCGCCGTCCTCCGCCTCGTAGACGTCGCGCGCGCCGAAGCCGTGCAGCAGCGTGCGCAAAATGCGACGCATGTGCGCGTTGTCGTCGATGACGAGAAAACGCAGGCGGTTGAAATCGATGCGGACCATGCTGCCCCGGGGTCTCGGGCGGCCGCCCGGTACCTGGAGCTGAAAGTACCCCGGTGCCGTTAAAGGCCGGTTAAGGATAGGCGTTGGGATTGTGTTACATTTCAAATGGTTAGTGACGGCTGGGTGACGGGCGCCGGGTCGGCCCGCAGGCCGAATCCCGTTTTTTTCCGTCGGGGCGGTCGCGGCGCCGCGGGCGGGCGACGAGGCGCTTCGGCGAGGATTGCCGCGCCGCGCGCCCGGCACAGCCGGGTTGCAGCTCTGCTGTGTCGCGCGACGCGTGTTGCTTGCACGGCGCCGTCAGGTCTTCGATCGACGGCGAGTGGGACTGCGACGCCTGTTGTTGTGGGCAGAGCCCGTTCGTTGGGCCGGCGCAGACCGCCGCCTTGTCACCCCGGAAGGCACCTGCCATTGTTGCCGCACCCAAGCCAAGCCCGCACTTTCTCATCAAGCGTGGCGCGTTTGGGCGAGGCGACGCCGAAAATAAGGGGAGGGACGGCCATGATCTGGAGCGGACGGGCACACTCAAGAGCGCAATTCGCGTTGGCGCTGGCGGCACTCATCGGCGGCTTCGCCGCCGCGTTCGCGGGAGCGACGGTTGCCGTCGCGCAGGACACGGTGCGCGTCGCGCTGCCGACCAAGACCTATTTCCCGACCATCATCGCCGAGACGGCGGTGCGGCAGAAGCTGTTCGAGAAGGAGGGCCTCAAGGCCGAATTGACCGTCTATCGCGGTGGCGCCGAAGCCTTCGAGGCGGTCGCCGCGGGCGCTGCCGACATCACGCTCGGTTCCTGCGCCATCGTCGCCGCCGGCATCAACAAGGGCGTCAAGACCAAGGCGATCTCCGGCTCGGGCCTCGGCTACAACGGCTGGTTCCTGATGGTAAAGGCGGACTCGCCGCTCAAGAGCGTCAGCGAGCTCGACGGCAAGAAGGTCGGTATCACCTCGGCGGGCTCCGCCTCCGATCTGCTCGCCAAGTGGACCGTGTCCGACAAGAAGGTCAACTTCACCAGCGTCCCGCTCGGCGGCGGCGGCCTCGTGCCCAATCTGCTGTCCGGCAATGTCGACGCCATCGTGCTCTATTCGCCGCTGTCGTTCAAACAGCTCAAGGATAAGAGCGTGAAGGTGCTGATCGACTACGGCAAAGAGGTGCCGCAGCACCTGAGCGGCGTCTGGCTCGTGTCGGACAAGCTCATCGCGGAAAAGCCGGCCGTGGTGCAGAAGATCAACAACGCGCTGTTCGGCGCCATGGTCGCGCTGAAGGCAAACCGCGCCGACGCCATCAAGCTCATCTCCGAGATCGACGAGATTCCGCCGGACATTGCGGAGGCCGAGCTTGACGGCAACATCCTCAAGCTGTCGAGCACCGGCGAGATGAAGAAGGAATGGATCGAGCGCGCGCTCGATCTCGCCAAGCTCATCGGCATGAGCAACCTCGCGCCGGCGTCGGAAATCTACACGACCAAGTTCACGCCGGTGCCGACGAAGCCGTAAGAGGGCGGATGCGCGGCTCGATCGTGATTCTCGTCCGGGTCGCGCTCCTGGCCTTGATTCTGGGCGCCTGGCAGGTGCTGCCGGAGGCGGGCATCGTCAATCCGATGCTGCTGCCGCCTTTGTCCGACGTGCTGCACGCGCTCGGCGATATTCTCGGCCGACCGAGCGTTCACCAGTCGATCGCCGTGACCGGCGGCGAAGTCGTCGTCGCCTTCATCATCGCCGTGCCGCTCGGCGGCGCGCTCGGCGTGCTGGCGGCGGAAAGCGACTATCTGGGCGCGATCTTCAAGCCGATGCTGTTCTACGTGTTCAGCATCCCGAAATCGGTTTTCCTGCCGATGTTCATCCTCGCCTTCGGCATCGGCTTCCCGCAGAAGGTTGCCTATGCGGTATTCTCGACCGTTTTCATCGTCATCATGAGCGCGAGCGCGGCAGTCGAATCGGTCAAGGCGGATCATCTGCTGGTGGCGCGCTCCTATGGCGCGACGCGGGCGCAAATCCTGCGCCGAGTCTATGTACCGAGCATGATGCCGATCCTGCTGGAGACGTTGCGCATCTCCATGATCTTCAACTTCACCGGCGTGCTGATCGCGGAGATGTATGCCTCGCGGGTCGGCATCGGCCGCATGATCGCGGACTGGGGCGAGAATTTCGAGATGCCGCAGCTCTTCGCTGGCGTCGTCCTGCTGGCGGCGGCGGCGATCTCATTCAACGAGGCGGTGCGGGCGCTGGAGGCCAGATGCAGCAGCTGGCGAACGTGAACGCACTCAACGCCCAGGCGCTCAAGCCCGCGGTTGAGATTCGCGGCCTGAGCCACGTCTACGCCGGACGTGACGGCGCCGTGCCGGCGCTCGCCGACATCGACCTCACCGTCGGGGCGGGGCGCTTCGTCGTCATCGTCGGGCCGTCGGGCTGCGGCAAGACCTCGCTGCTGATGATGCTTGCCGGCCTGCGCGCGCCGTCCTCCGGCGCCATCCTCTGCGACGGCCGGCCGATCGCGCAGCCCGATCCGTCGCGGGTCGGTGTGGTGTTCCAGGAGGCAAGCCTTTATCCGTGGCTGACCGCGATCGAAAACATCGAGTTTCCCCTGGCGCTCAAGCACGCGCCGCGCGAGGAGCGGCGCCAGCGCGCCGAGGCGATGCTCAATCTCGTCGGCCTTGCCGGCTTCGGCAGCCGCTATCCGCATGAACTGTCGGGCGGCATGAAGCAGCGCGTGTCGATCGCGCGCGGCCTGGTGCAGGACCCGCCGGTGCTCTTAATGGACGAGCCGTTCGCCGCGCTCGACGAGCAGACGCGCATGACCATGGGCCACGAACTGCTGCGCATCTGGTCGCAGACCGCAAAGACCGTGGTCTTCATCACCCACAGCCTCACCGAGGCGGTCTATCTCGCCGACGAGGTCGTCGTCATGTCGGCGCGGCCGGGGCGCATTCTCGACCGCGTCGAGATCGCGCTGCCGCGGCCGCGCACCTATCAGATGATGGCGACCGACGTCTTTGGACGCTTGCGCGAACGGATCTGGGGACAGATCCGCACCGCGCCGTGAGGGACAGCGCATGACCCGTCCGTCGCCGCAGACCGCTCGCCGCCTCATCGGCCTTTCGCTGCTGGTGCTATGGGAGGCGATCCCGCGGCTCGGCATTTTGCCGGAGCTGTTCGTTCCGCCGCTGACCAAGACGCTCCACGTGCTCTGGCTCGACCGCGCCATTTATGGCGCGGCGCTGCTGGTCACCGTCTCCGAGGTCGCGGTCGCCATGCTCATTGCCTGCGGCGTCGGCATCCTGCTCGGCGCCGTCGTCGGTGGCGTCGCCGGCATCCGCAAGCTGATGCTGCCGGTGTTCTCGAGCCTCTATGCGGTGCCCATGGTCATCCTTTATCCGGTGTTCACCGCCTGGTTCGGCATCGGCTCGGAATCCAAGATCGTCTTTGGCGGCGTATACGGCCTGTTCCCGGTGCTGCTGTCGACCGCCGCCGGCATCCGCGTCATCGACGAGCAATATCTGCTCGCCGCGCGCAGCATGGGCGCGAGCCTGCCGCAGCTCATCGGCCGCGTGATCGTCCCGGCGGCCATCCCGACGGTGCTCGCCGGCCTGCGCCTCGGCGGCGCGCTCACCATCATCGGCGTCGTGTTCGCGGAAATGCTGACCTCCGCCAACGGCATCGGCTATCTGGTCACCAAGAACCGCACCACGCTCGACAGCCCGCGCGTGTTCGCCGCGATCACCGTCATCCTGGCGATGGCGATCGTCTATGACGTTGCCATGCGCTTCGTCGAGCGGCGCACCTTGATCTGGCAGAGCGCGGGCCGGCGCGAAGCCGCAACCGCCGATCTCCCGGAAATGCCGGCGTCGGCGGCTGCCTGACCGTTGCTCTGGAGTCGTCAATGGCCGAGAAGCTGTTTCCCACCACCGTTGTCGGCAGCTACCCGCAGCCCGACTGGCTGGTCGACCGCAAGATGCTGTCCAAGGTGGTGCCGCGCATCCGCATGAAGGAAATGTGGCGGGTGCCGGAGGAATGGCTCGAGCAGGCGCAGGATGACGCGACCATCGTCGCCATTCGCGACATGGAGCGCGCCGGCATCGACGTCATCACCGACGGCGAGATCCGGCGCGAGAGCTATTCCAACCGCTTTGCCACCGCGCTCGACGGCATCGACATCGAGCATCCTGGTTTCGTCATGGCCCGGGGAGGCACCCGGACGCCGGTGCCGCGCGTTGTCGGCAAGGTGCGCCGGACGAGACCTGTCGAATTGCGCGACATGCAGTTCCTGCGCCGCAACACCGAGCGCACGGCCAAGATCACGCTGCCGGGGCCGTTCACGATGAGCCAGCAGGCCAAGGATGAGTTCTACAAGGATGCCGAGGCACTGGCGATGGACATGGCGGCGGCGGTCAACGAGGAGGCGCACGATCTCGTCGCCGCCGGTGCCGACGTGATCCAGCTCGACGAGCCCTGGGTGCGCAGCGATCCGGCGGCGGCGCGCCGCTATGCGGTGAAGGCGATCAACCGCGCGCTCAAAGGCATCGAAGTGCCGACGGTGGTGCATCTTTGATTTGGCTATGCCGCGGTGCTGCCGGGCGAGACCAAGCCGTCCGGATACGCCTTCCTGCCGGAACTCGCCGATACCGTGGCCGGCACGATTTCCATCGAAAGCGCGCAACCGAAGATCGATCTCGGCGTGCTCGAAGATCTGGCGCCGAAGAAGATCATGCTCGGCGTGCTCGACCTCTCCGACCTCAATGTGGAGACGCCGGAAACGGTGGCCACGCGCATCCGCCGCGGGCTCGCGCACGTGCCGGCGGAGCGGCTCATTCCGGCCCCGGATTGCGGCATGAAATACCTGCCGCGCGAGGTGGCGTTCGCCAAGCTCAAGGCGATGGTCGGGGGCGCCGCGATCGCAAGGCGCGCCTTGGCCTGACCGGTCTCACCCGAACTTGCTGTGCAAGGACCGTTCGGGTCCTAGCCGAGCGCGAGCTTGAGAAACGGTTCGAGCTCGGAGGGGACATCCGTCCAGCTTGCAATCGTCGTGGCAAGCATCTTGTCGCCCTTGGCCTTGTTGATCAATTTGACGAAGCCGAGCTCGGAAAGGCGAGCGCGTTCAGCCTGTTCCGTTCATTCAAGAAAAGCCGCGGCTATTCCCCTTCGGAGTTCTTATCGCAACTGCGGTCGAAGCACGGACTGGCGCCGTAATCAGCCCGCCGCGGATCTTTGCGGGGACGGCAAGACCGGCGCCCGTAAGAGCACGAGGCCGGCGCCGGGAATGTGGCCGCGCGCCCTCAGAACCCGAACTGCTCACGCAAAATGCGTTCGTCGAGATTGTGGCCGGGGTCGAACAGCATATTGAGCGCGATCGAATGGTCCATGCTGATGTCGACGCTGCGCACCGAGCGCACCTCGTCGTGGTCGGCGACCGCCGCGACCGGACGCTTGTCCGCATCGCGTATTTCGATGGTCACTTTGGCCTTGTCCGGCAACAGCGCGCCGCGCCAGCGCCGCGGGCGGAACGGGCTGATCGGCGTGAGCGCGAGGAGGGGAGCGTTGATCGGAATGATCGGCCCCTGCACCGAGAGGTTATAGGCCGTGGAGC
>Ga0335083_10002867_pt1 | contig 22568 bp, 23 predicted proteins | sample Lox_Sample_42_FD_206716 | JGI IMG/M metagenome (GOLD analysis project Ga0335083, IMG submission 206716) | Soil microbial communities from Loxahatchee National Wildlife Refuge, Florida, United States - Lox_Sample_4.2 | ecosystem: Environmental > Terrestrial > Soil > Wetlands | place: USA...
AGGAACAGGACGGTGCGCAACTTGGCGGGCAGGGATTTCTTGCTTTGGCCGATCTCCTCGTGCCCCTTCGCCGTCCTGCCGTACCGCTCCGCTTGCATGCTGTTCACGTCTCCCGGATCACAGCCGGCATGCCCGTGTTCTCCGCGCATTCGCCTTGGCCGCCGATTTTGCGCCGTCGACGCAGGCCGTCAGTATCCAAATGCTGTAGTGTCCACGAAATCACGGGTCAACCCTAGTGTAATGGGCGCAACGGCGGATGCCTAGTCGCGCGGCACCTCGCTCTCGTGCCAGTGCGCGAGCGCCCGGGTGGCGATAGCGCTCACCACGAGGTAAAGCACAATCCCGGCCAGCGTGATCAGCACGAGCGCGGCGAACAGGCGCGGCACGTTGAGCTGGATGCCGGCCAGGAGGATCTGGTAGGCGAGCCCGGCGCCTTGTCCGCCGGTGCCCGCGACGAATTCGGCGACCACGGCGCCGATGAGCGCAAGGCCGCTCGCCACCCGAAGCCCGGCGAAGAAGTAGGGCAGCGCGCTCGGGACGCGCAGGCGCACGAGCGTCTGCCAACGCGAGGCGCGGCTCATGCGAAAAAGATCGGCGAGGCCGGGATCGACGCTGCGCAGGCCAAGCGAGGTGTTGGAGATGATCGGGAAGATCGCGACGACGGTCGCACACAGCACGAGCGCAAGCCGCGTGTCGTGCACCCAGATGATGATGAGCGGCGCGATCGCCACGATCGGCGTCACTTGCAGAACGATGGCGTAGGGCAAAAGGCTCGCCTCGATCAGCCGGCTTTGCGCGAACAGCAGCGCGATGGCGACGCCGGCCGCGACGGCGAGCGCGAGCGCCGCGAGCGCGATGCCCGCCGTGACGCCGAGCGACGCGGCGAGCAGGGCGCGGTCCTCCAGCATGGCCCGGGCGATGCGCGAAGGCGAGGGGACGAGGTAGCTCGGTACGTCGTACGCGGCGACAATCGCCTGCCAGGCGCCGAGCAGCACGGCGGCCACCAGCAGCGGGGCCGCGATGCGAAGCAGGCGCTCGCGGGTCATGGCAAGGACGCCCCGGAGGTCAGCGCGCTGATCCGCGCGCACAGCGCGGCGAACTCCGCGCTGCCGCGAAACGCCGCGGTGCGCGGCTGCGGCGTCTCGATCGCGATGTCGGCCACCACATGCCCGGGGCGCGCCGCCATCACGACGACCCGCGTGGCGAGGTACACCGCCTCCTGGATGCTGTGGGTGACGAACAGCACGGTGAGTCCGCGACCGCGCCACAGCGCCGCGAGGTCGTCGTCGAGCTTGTGCCGCGTGAACTCGTCGAGCGCGGCGAAGGGCTCGTCCATCAGCAGAAGTGCGGGCGCGACGGCCAGCGCGCGCGCGATCGACACGCGCATCTGCATGCCGCCCGAGAGCTCGCGGGGGTAGCGGTGCGCGACGTCGGCCAGTCCGACCACGCCCAGGGCGTCGCGGACGGCGGCATCGCCCTGCGGCCGCGGGATCCGGGCAAGATCGAGGGGCAGCCGCGCGTTCGCCTCCACGCGCGCCCAGGGCATGAGCGTCGGCGACTGGAACACCATCGCGAGCTTGCGCTGCGGATCGTCGAACGGAGGGCGGGCGCGGCCCCACCAGCGCAGGGCTCCCTCGGAGGGCGCGGTCAGCCCCGCGGCCATGCGAAGCAGCGTGGTCTTGCCGCATCCCGAGGGGCCGAGCAGCGCCACGAACTCGCCCGCCGCCACGTCGAAGGTGACGGGCGAGAGCGCGCGCGTGCGGTTCGGGTAGGTCTTGGCCGCGCCTGCGACCGCGACGACGGGCGCGCCGCCGCTGCCTATGGAGTCACCCGCACGTCTTTGACGACGTCGACCGTCCACGCCTTCGCATAATCGGTGCCTGGCTTGGCGAGGCCTGCGCTGCGCAGGAACGCGACGGTCGCGTTCCAGCGCGCGTCGGTCATCGTGAGAAGGCCGGCAGCCTTCGCGTCGCCGCCTTCGACGATCGCGTGCTCGCGCATCTTGCGCACCCCGTAGGCGAGAAGGTCGTCGCCCATCTGTGGGTTGTCCTTCTTGATGAGCGCGTTGCCGGGCGCCGGGTTCGCGAGGTAGCTCTTCCAGCCTTCGGCCGAAGCCAGCGCGAAGCGGCGCAGGACGTCGCGCCGGCGCGCGAGCGCGTCGCGCTTGACGACGAGCACTTCGGCGTAGGGCGGGTAGCCCAGGTCGGCGAGCAGGAACACGGCGGGAACCACGCCCGCCTTCTCGATCGAGAAGGGCTCGGACGTCGCGAATCCCTGCTGCGAGAGGTTGGGGTCGGCGAGGAAGGGCTGGACCGAGAACCCGTACGGGCGCTTCTGGTCGTCGCTGAAGCCGTACTTCTGCTTGAGCCAAGGCCAGAACGTGGTGTTGCTCGCAGCGCCGATGGCAATGGGCTTGCCCTTGAGGTCCGCAAGCTTGGCCACACCGGGGTGACTGATGACGACCGTCGGGTTCTTCTGGAAGGTGGCGGCGACCGCCACCAGCGGCACCTCCTGCTCGACCGCGGACAACACTTGCAGGCCGTCGGCCATGGCGACGTCGATCCGGTCGGCGGCGAGGAGCTGCAGCCCGTTGACCTGCGGGCCGCCCATCTTGATCGTGACGTCGAGCCCGTGCTTCTTGTAGATGCCCTCGGCCAGCGCCTGGTAGAAGCCGCCGTGCTCGGCCTGCGCGAGCCAGTCGGTGGCGAACACCACGCGATCCTGCGCCGCGGCCAGCGGACAGAGGAGGAGGAAGAGAGCGAGCGCGGCGAGACGATGCATCGGACGGGACCCTCGCGAAGGACGGGAGGCGGCAAGAGCATAACAGCGCTTGACAACGGACCCCGCCGCGCTAACATGCTATAGAAGTCAACTATTCATCTCTGATCAAATTCGGACGGCAGCGGGTTTGAACATCGTCTGCATCGGCGGCGGTCCGGCAGGGCTTTACGTCGCGCTGCTCATGAAGCGGCAGGACCCGCGGCACCGCGTGACCGTCGTCGAGCGCAACCGGCCGTACGACACCTTCGGCTGGGGTGTCGTGTTCTCCGACCAGACGCTCGGCAACCTGCGCGAAGCGGACCCGGCGTCGGCGGAAGCGATCCTCGGGGCGTTCAACCACTGGGACGACATCGAGGTCAACATCCGCGGCCGCAAGGTGCGCTCGGGCGGCCACGGTTTCTGCGGCATCGGCCGCAAGCGCCTGCTCAACATCCTGCAGGCGCGCTGCGAGGCGCTTGGCGTCGAGCTGGTCTTCGAAACCGACGTGCAAAGCGACGAGCCGTACGCCGGCGCGGACCTCGTCATCGCGAGCGACGGCCTCGGAAGCCGCATCCGCAACCGCTACGCCGCGACGTACCAGCCGGACATCGACGTGCGGCATTGCCGCTTCGTGTGGCTCGGCACGCACAAGCGCTTCGACGCGTTCACCTTCGCGTTCGAGGAGACGGCGCACGGCTGGTTCCAGGCGCACGCCTACCGCTTCGACGACACGACCTCGACGTTCATCGTCGAGACGCCGGAGCCCGTGTGGCGCGCCGCCGGACTCGACCGCATGGACAAGGACGAGTCGATCGCTTTTTGCGAGCGGCTCTTCGCACGCCATCTCGACGGCCACGCTCTGCTGTCGAACGCTACGCACCTGCGGGGCTCGGCGCAGTGGATCAAGTTCCCGCGCGTGGTGTGCAGCAACTGGGTGCACTACAGCGGGGCCACCCCCGTCGTGCTCATGGGCGACGCCGCGCACACCGCGCATTTCTCGATCGGCTCGGGGACGAAGCTCGCGCTGGAGGACGCGATCGAGCTCGCCCGCTGCGTCGGCCGCGACCGCGGCGAGCTTCGCGAGGCGCTTGCGAAGTACGAGGCCGTACGCAGCGTGGAAGTGCAGCGCATCCAGAACGCCGCGCGCAATTCGACCGAGTGGTTCGAGAACGTCGCGCGCTACGTCGACCTGCCGCCGGAGCAGTTCGCCTATTCGCTGCTGACGCGCAGCCAGCGCATCAGCCACGAGAATCTGCGCCTTCGCGACCGCCGCTATCTCGAAAGCTACGAGGACTGGCTGGCCGAGCGCGCGGGTGTGGTGCGCTCGGCCGCGCAAAGGCCGATCCCGCCGATGTTCACGCCGTTCACTGTGCGCGGCGTGACGCTCAACAACCGCGTCGTCGTCTCTCCCATGGCGCAATACTCCTGCGTCGACGGGCTCCCCGCCGACTTCCATCTCGTGCACCTCGGCGCGCGCGCGCTCGGCGGCGCGGGACTCGTCTTCGCCGAGATGACCTGCGTGTCGCCGGACGCGCGCATCACGCCGGGATGCCCGGGCCTGTGGGACGAGGCACAGCGCGACGGCTGGAAGCGCATCGTCGACTTCGTGCACGCCAACAGCGAGGCGAAGATCGCGATGCAGCTCGGTCACGCCGGCGCCAAGGGCTCCACACGGGTGTCATGGGAGGGCACCGACGAGCCGCTGCCTTCGGGCAACTGGCCGCTCGTCTCGGCGTCGCCGCAGCAATATATCGACGGCGTGAGCGACTGGTCGCGTCCCATGACGCGCGCCGACATGGACCGCGTGCGTGCGGACTTCGTGCGCTCGGCGCGCTTCGCCGCCGACGCGGGCTTCGATTGGCTCGAGCTCCACTGCGCGCACGGCTATCTCCTGTCGAGCTTCATCTCGCCGCTCACCAACCTGCGCACCGACGAGTACGGCGGCTCGCTCGAAAACCGGTTGCGCTATCCGCTCGAGGTCTTCGCGGCGGTACGCGGCGTGTGGCCGGAGCACCTGCCTATGTCGGTGCGCATCTCGGCGCACGACTGGGTCGAGGGCGGCGTGACCCCCGACGACGCGGTGCGGATCGCGCGCGCGTTCAAGGCGGCGGGCGCCGACATGATCGACTGCTCCGCAGGGCAGGTGAGCAAGAAGGAGAAGCCGGTGTACGGCCGGATGTGGCAGACGCCGTTCGCCGACCGCATCCGCAACGAGGCCGGCATCGCGACGATCGCAGTCGGGGCGATCTCCGAGGCCGATCACGTCACCGGCATCGTCGCGCCCGGCCGCGCCGACCTCTGTGCGATCGCGCGGCCTCATCTCGCCAACCCGGCCTGGACGCTCATGGAGGCGGCGAAGATCGGCTACCTCGACCTGCTGTGGCCGAAGCAGTATCGCGCGGCGAAGGAGCAGCTCGCGCGCAACCTTACGCGCGAGCGCGCGGCCGCGGCGCAGGCGGGCGGCCTGACGCCGCTCGAGCAGGCGAACCGGGCGATGGGGGTGTGATGACGGGCGAACTTCAAGGTGTGCATGCCGTGGTGACCGGCGCCGCGCGCGGGATCGGCGCTGCCATTGCGCGCATGCTGGCGAAGGAGGGCGCGCGCGTGTCGCTGCTCGGACGCAACGAGGCGACGCTGCGCTCGCTCGCGGATTCTCTGCCCGGCGAAAGCTTCGCGGTCGTCGCCGACGTCGGCGACGAGGCGCACGTGACGCGGGCGTTCGCGCAGGCGCGCGAGCGTTTCGGCCCGGTGAGAATCCTCGTCAACAATGCAGGGCAGGCGGAGACCGCGCCCGTCGTGAAGACGCCGCTCGATCTGTGGCAGCGCATGCTGGCGGTCAACCTGACCGGCACGTTCCTGTGCTCCCGGGCCGCGCTGCCCGACATGCTCGCCGCGCACGCGGGACGCATCGTGAACATCGCGAGCAGCGCCGGCCTGCACGGGTACCGCTACGGCGCCGCGTACTCGGCGTCCAAGCACGGCGTGGTCGGGCTCACGCGCTCGCTCTCGCTCGAGGTGGCCGACCGCGCCATCACGGTAAACGCGCTGTGCCCCGGATACGTGGAGACCGACATGGTGCGCGCAGGCATCGCCAACGTGGTGGCGCGCGGCGGCCGCACCGCCCAAGAGGCGCGCGCCTTCTTCGTCGCCACGAATCCGCAGGGTCGCATCGTGCAGCCGGAGGAGGTCGCCGACGCTGTGCGATGGCTCTGCGGTGCGGGGGCGGCGGGTGTGAACGGCGCCGCGATCGCGATCACCGGCGGGGGAACCGTATGAAGAACGACGTGTCACTCGCGCGGCTTCGCGATGCACGCGAGCTCGGGCACGAGGCGCGCGTGCGCGCCGACGATCACGCCGCGCTCAAGCTCTGGCTGCGGCTGCTCGCCTGCACCACGCAGATCGAGGACGAAGTCAAGCGTCGCCTGCGCGCGCGCTTCGGCGTCTCGCTCGCGCGCTTCGACTACCTCGCGCAGCTGTACCGGCACGGCGGGCTCAAGATGCGCGACTTGTCGCGCTACCTCATGGTCACGGGCGGCAATGTCACGGGCCTCACCGACGAGCTCGAGCGCGAGGGGTTCGTTGCGCGCGCGAGCAGCGAGACGGACCGCCGGGCGTGGATCGTGCGCCTGACCCCGCTTGGACGGCGCAGCTTCGAGACCATGGCGAAGCAGCACGAGGAGTGGATTCTCGAGCTGTTCGCGGGCGTCGACGCCTCCGCGTTGCAGCACCTGTACGCGAGCCTCGGCGAGCTGCGCCTGCAGCTCGTGCGCAACATGGACTCCACGGAGGCTTCCTCGTGAGCGCGAGGGGCCGCTCCCGAGCGCGAATCAGCCCCGCAGCGCGAGGCGCGGAGGGTAGTCGATGACCGTCGATCCCGATCTCCTGGCCGGTAACCGGCGGCCCCTTGCGGGCTACGAGGCGAGCCACTTCCTTTGGGAAGCGCAGGACGGCGTGGCGACCATCACGCTGAACCGTTCCGAGCGCAGAAACCCGCTCACGTTCGCGTCCTACGCCGAGCTGCGCGATCTGTTCGTCCGGCTCAAGCACGCCGACGATGTCAAAGCGGTGGTAATCGCCGGCGCCGGCGGCAATTTCTGCTCCGGCGGGGACGTGCACGAGATCATCGGACCGCTGGTGCGGCTCGCCGCGCCGGACCTCCTGATGTTCACGCGCATGACCGGCGATGTGGTGAAGGCGATGCGCGCCTGCCCGCAGCCCATCGTCGCGGCTGTGGACGGCGTCTGCGCGGGCGCCGGGGCGATCCTCGCGATGGCCTCCGACCTTCGCCTGGGTACTGCGCGCAGCAAGACGGCGTTCCTGTTCAACCGCGTCGGCCTCGCCGGCTGCGACATGGGCGCGTGCGCGATCCTGCCGCGCATCGTGGGCCACGGTCGTGCGAGCGAGCTCCTGTACACGGGCCGCGCGCTCGACGGTGCGGAGGGCGAGCGCTGGGGCTGGTTCAACCGGCTGTGCGAGCCGGAGGCGCTTCTGGACGGCGCGCTGGCGATGGCGCGTGACCTCGCGTCCGGCCCCACGTTCGCCAACGGGATCACCAAGACCATGCTGCACCAGGAATGGTCGATGACGATCGAGCAGGCGCTCGAGGCTGAGGCGCAGGCGCAGGCGCTGTGCATGGCGACGGGCGACTTCAACCGTGCGTACGAAGCGTTCGTGGCGAAGCGCAAGCCCTCGTTCGAAGGACGATGAGCGAAAAGAGTTACCTCGACTGGCCGTTCTTCGAGCCGCGTCATCGCGAGCTCGCGCGCGCGCTCGAATCGTGGGCGGGCGCGAATCTGGGCGGGCTTCCCGACGACGTCGACGAAGCGTGCCGCACGCTGGTGCGCCGTCTGGGCGACGGCGGCTGGCTTCGCCACGCCGTGGCCGGCCGCGAGCACGGCGGAGTCTCCGATGTCATCGACACCCGTGCCGTCTGTCTCGTGCGCGAGACGCTCGCGCGCTACTGCGGCCTCGCCGACTTCGCGTTCGCCATGCAGGGACTCGGCACGGGCGCGATCGGGCTGGCCGGCACTGCGCAGCAGAAGGCGCGCTACCTGCCGCGCGTAGCCAGCGGAGACGCTATCGCCGCGTTCGCGCTGTCCGAGCCGGACGCAGGCTCCGACGTCGCGGCACTGACCTGCCGTGCGCGCGCCGACGGCGATCGCTACGTGCTCGACGGGGAGAAGACGTGGATCTCCAACGGCGGGATCGCCGACCAGTACGTCGTTTTCGCGCGCACGGACGGGGCGCCGGGGTCGCGCGGCATTTCCGCCTTCGTCGTTGACGCCGGCGCGCCGGGCTTCGCGATCGCCGAGCGCATCGACGTGATCGCGCCGCACCCGCTTGCGCGGCTGCGTTTCGACGGGTGCCGCATTCCGGCGTCGCAGCGTCTCGGCGCCGTGGGCGAAGGCTTCAAGCTCGCCATGCGAACGCTCGACATCTTCCGCACGTCGGTGGCGGCAGCGGCGGTCGGCTTCGCGCGCCGTGCGCTCGACGAGGGTCTCGCTCACGCGGCCGCACGGCGGATGTTCGGCGGCGTGCTCGCCGATTTGCAGCTCACGCAGGCGCGCCTCGCGCAGATGGCGACGACGATCGACGCGTCGGCGCTGCTCACCTACCGCGCCGCGTGGCAGCGCGACCAGGGACGCCCGGTGACCCGCGAGGCGGCGATGGCCAAGATGAGCGCGACCGAGGGCGCGCAGCAGGTGATCGACGGCGCGGTGCAGCTCTTGGGCGGGCGAGGCGTCGTGAGCGGCGGGAGTGTGGAGCTGCTCTACCGCGAGATCCGCGCGCTGCGCATCTACGAGGGCGCCAGCGAAGTCCAGCAGCTCATCATCGCGCGCGAGCTCATGCGCGAGCACAGGGGGACTGCGCCATGACCAGCGCGCATCGCGACACGTTTGCCCGGGACAACCTGCCCCCACCGGAGCAGCTGCCGGAATTTCTCTTCGAATTGCCGGAGCTTCGCTTTCCGGCGCAGCTCAATTGCGCCACGGAGCTTCTCGACCGCCGCGTCGCGGAGGGCCATGGCGATGTGGTATGCCTGCAGGCGCCGGGCGGGACCCGCTGGACGTACGCCGACCTCCTGGACCGCGCGAACCGCATCGCCAACGTGCTGGTGTACGACATGGGGGTCGTGCCCGGCAACCGCGTGCTGCTGCGCGCCCCGAACAACCCGATGATGGCGGCGTGCTGGTTCGCGGTGATGAAGGCAGGCGCCATCGCGGTGGCCACCATGCCGCTGCTGCGCGCGAAGGAGCTCGGCACGATCATCGACAAGGCGCGCGTCGCGCATGCCCTGTGCGACCTGCGGCTGGCCGACGAGCTGCGCCAGGCCGCCGGGCAGACGCACTCGCTCACGCACGCGCGGTTCTTCAACGACGCCTCGGCCTCGAGCCTCGAGGCGTCCATGGCGCGCAAGCCGGGCGAGTTCCACAACGTCGACACGGCGGCCGACGACACGTGCATGTTCGCCTTCACGTCGGGCACGACGGGCGTACCGAAAGCGACCATGCATTTCCACCGCGACGTGATGGCGGCGTGCGCGTGCTTCCCTCCGCACGTGCTGCGTGCGGAGGCAAGCGACGTCTTCGTCGGCAGCCCGCCGCTTGCGTTCACGTTCGGGCTCGGCGGCCTCCTGCTCTTCCCCATGAGCGTCGGGGCGTCGACCGCGCTCGTCGAGAGGCCCGCGCCGGAGGCGCTCGTCGACGCCGTCGAGGCGTTCGGCGCCACGGTGCTCGTCACCTCGCCGACCGCGTACCGCGCGATGGCCACGCACGCCGCACGTCTGCGCAAGACGCCGCTTCGCAAGTGCGTGGCGGCGGGCGAGATGCTGCCGGCGGCCACACGCGCGCTCTGGAAGGAGGCGACGGGCATCGAGATCATCGACGGCATCGGCTCTACCGAGCTCTTGCACATCTTCATCTCGGCGGACGAGTCGCACGCGCGTCCGGGCGCCACCGGCAAGGCGGTGCCCGGCTACGTCGCGCGCGTGGTCGACGAGGCGGGCTACCCCGTGCCGCCGAACACGGTCGGGCGCCTCGCCGTCAAGGGGCCCACGGGGTGCCGCTATCTCGCCGACGAGCGACAGAAGAGCTACGTGAAGGATGGGTGGAACTTCACGGGCGACGCCTACCTGGTCGACGACGACGGCTACTTCCATTTCCAGTCGCGCACCGACGACATGATCGTCTCCGCCGGCTACAACATCGCCTCGCCCGAGGTCGAGGACGCGCTGCTGCTGCATCCTATGGTTGCGGAGTGCGGCGTGGTCGGCATCCCGGACGACGTGCGCGGCCAGATCGTGAAGGCCTTCGTCGTGCTGCGTCCCGGAAACGCGGGGTGCGCGGGAGTCGTCAAGGAGCTGCAGGAATTCGTGAAGCGGACGGTCGCGCCGTACAAGTACCCGCGCGCGATCCAGTTCCTCGATGCGCTGCCGCGCACGGAGACCGGCAAGCTGCAGCGGTTCAAACTGCGGGCCATGGGATGAGCGGCAAACAAGTGCTGCAACCCGCAGCCTGGCCGCGTCCGCGCGGCTACGCCAACGGCGTCAGCGCGCGCGGCCGCATGGTGTTCGTCGCCGGCATGATCGGCTGGGACGAGAAGGGGCGCGTGGTCTCCGACGACTTCGCCGAACAGGCGCGGCAGGCGCTTGCCAACGTCGTGGCGGTGCTCGCGGAGGGCGGCGCGCGTCCCGAGCATCTCGTGCGCATGACCTGGTACGTGACGAGCAAGCGCGACTACATCGCCGCGTATCCCGCGATCGGACGGGCGTTTCGGGACCTCATCGGAAGCTACGACGCGGTCATGACCGCGGTCGAGGTGACGGCGCTGATCGAGGATCGCGCGAAGGTCGAGATCGAAGCGACCGCGGTGGTGCCCGATCAGCCGTAGAACTGCCGCACGGCGAGCTCGTCGACGAGGCTTGCGAGCTCGGCGCGGAGCAGGGTCGTGTCGTGGCCGTCGGCATCGAGCTGCGTCATGAGCTCGGTCAGGCGGGGTGCCCGCCCGGCAAAGTCGCCGATCGCGGCGTATTCGTCCAGCGCGTGCTCCACCGCACGCCCATAGCAGCGGCGCGGCCGCGGCGCCCCGCCGGTCTCGGCTGCGCGCTTGCGGCACTCGTCCACGAAGCGCTCGAGAAACGCGACGCCGGCGGCGAGGTCGGGCGAGCCCTCGGTCAGCGTCGGCTCGTGAGCGAAGTACGCGCGAAGCATGCGCTCGCAGGTGGTTGCGTCCGCGAAGGGATACCCGAGCTGCCTCAATTGGCGAACCAAAGCGCCGCATGCCTCGCGCAAGGAAGCCGGCGGGTTGCCCGCGATCGATGCCTCGACGTTCATGGATCCTCGATGTGGCGACGCGGGCAAGGCGTAGCCGCCCGGTCGAAAGCGAGATTCTATCGCCCGCGCGTAGAGCGTTTGTTCTAAAGGCAGACGCTTACGGAACGCACAAGACTTCGGCCCCTCCGAGACCCCGCGCCACCACGCGTCCCGGGGCGTACGCGCGCGCTTGACCGGTTGCCGCGACCGGATGGAGCTTCGACACGTCGCCCGAGTAGCGGACGAGCGGCGCGCTGCCGACGAGCATGCGCGCCCGCCGGTCGTTCGAATAGATGACGCCGCTTCGGGTGTCGAGCAGCAGCACGGACGGGATCACGATCGCGAACATCAGGCCGGCCGATGCCTGGCCGCCTTGCGGCGCCGCCGACGAGCGCGCGATCGCCGGCGCAGCGCCGCCGAGGGTCACGCCGAGCGTGAGGACAAGGGCCGTGCAGCGATGCCCGACGCGCGAGCGCGCGACCACACGGCGGTGTCGCGCCAAGACGTGGAACATCGGCTTCCCCCCGGATCCGACGAGCGCTTGGGCCATTGTACGAGCGAAAGCGCCCGCGCGCATCACCGCTTGACGGGCCCCGCCCGGCTTGGAAACAATCCAAGTCTTCCGCCGCCCGAAGGCTCCCCATGTCGCTCACCACGCCGGCCGCGCGCCGCGACCTCGCGTTCCACCTGCATCCGTCCACCAATCTGCGCCAGGTGCAGGCCGAAGGCCCGCTCGTCATCACGCGCGGCGACGGCGTGTACGTCTACGACGACGAAGGCCGGCGCTACCTCGAGGGAATGTCGGGCCTGTGGTGCGCCTCGCTCGGTTTCTCCGAGCGCAGGCTCGCGGACGCCGCGTACCGGCAGATGTGCGAGCTGCCGTTCTATCACAGCTTCGCGGGGAAGGTGCCCGCCGTCAGCGCCGAGCTCGCGGAGCGGCTGATCGGCATCGCGCCGGCCGGCATGGCGCGCGTCCTCTTCGCCAACTCGGGATCGGAGGCCAACGACACCGCGATCAAGCTGGCGTGGTACGTGAACAACGCGCAGGGGCGGCCGCGCAAGAAGAAGATCATCTCCCGCCAGCGCGCGTACCACGGGGTGACCATCGCCGCGGCGAGCCTGACCGGCCTTGCCTTCGCGCACACGGACTTCGACCTGCCGATCGAGCGCATCCTGCACACGGACTGCCCGCACTACTACCGCGGCGCGCGCGCCGGCGAGTCCGAGGAGGCGTACGCCGCGCGCCTCGCGGAATCGCTGGAGGCGCTGATCGTACGCGAAGGCCCCGATACGGTCGCCGCGTTCTTCGCCGAGCCGGTCATGGGCGCGGGCGGCGTCATCGTGCCGCCAGCCACGTACTTCGAGCGCATCCAGCCGATCCTGCGCAAGCACGACATCCTGTTCGTGGCGGACGAGGTCATCTGCGGCTTCGGGCGCACGGGGAACATGTTCGGCTCACAGACGTTCGACCTTGCGCCGGACATCATCACGGTCGCCAAGGCGCTGTCGGCGGGATACCAGCCGATTTCCGCCAACCTCGTGTCGGCGAGGCTCTACGACGTCCTGCTCGCGCAGAGCGACAAGCTCGGCATCTTCGGTCACGGGTACACCTACTCATCGCATCCGGTGCCGGCGGCGGTCGCGCTCGAGACACTCGCGATCTACGCTGAGCGCGACATCGTTGGCGCCGTGCGGCGCGTCGGGCCGCGCATGCAAGCCGGAATCCGGAGCCACGCCGACCATCCGCTGGTCGGCGACGCGCGCGGCATCGGGCTCATCGGCGCCGTCGAGCTCGTGCGCGAGAAGGCGAGCAAGCAGAGCTTCGATCCCAAGGCGGCAGTCGCGGCCTATCTCGTGCGCCGCGCGCAGCACCATGGCGTGATACTGCGCAACATGCCGGGCGACATCGTGGCGTTCAGCCCGCCGCTCATCATCAGCGAGGTGGAGGTCGACGAGATGATGCGCGGCTTCGGCAAGGCGCTCGACGACACGTGGGCGATGGTGCGCGAGAAGGGGTTGGTCTGATCCCGATTCGCGGGATCCTATGAGCGCGACGGGCCGCTCCCGAGCGCGAATTGCGCCCCCTCGGGGGGCAGCGAGCTGCCATGCAGCGAGCGTGGGGGTCCTATGATCGATCCGATCGTCCGCTTCGAGCGCATCGGCAAGACATACGACGGCGCAACGCGCGTGGTTGACGACCTGCGCCTGCACATCGAGCGCGGAGAGTTCCTGACGCTGCTCGGACCGTCGGGTTCCGGCAAGACGACCACGCTCATGATGCTCGCGGGCTTCGAGGCGCCGACCGAGGGCGAGATCTTCCTCGACGGCAAGCCGCTCGCCCACCTGCCGCCCTTCAAGCGGCAGATCGGGATGGTGTTCCAGAACTACGCGCTGTTCCCGCACATGACCGTCGCCGAGAACATCGCCTTCCCGCTGTCCGTGCGCGGCACGACGCGCGAGGAGATCGCGAGCAGGGTCGCCCGCGTGCTGGACATGGTGCAGCTTTCGGGTCTCGACAGGCGCCGGCCGGCGCAGCTCTCGGGCGGCCAGCAGCAGCGCGTCGCCGTGGCCCGCGCGCTCGTCTTCGAGCCCGCGCTCGTGCTGATGGACGAGCCGCTGGGGGCGCTCGACAAGCAGCTGCGCGAGCAGATGCAGCTCGAGATCCGCCGGCTGCATCAGCGCCTCGGGGTCACCATGGTCTACGTGACGCACGACCAGCACGAGGCGCTCACCATGTCCGACCGCATCGCGGTCTTCCACCGCGGACGCGTGCAGCAGCTCGACGTGCCCGAGGCGATCTACGAGCGCCCCGCCAATGCGTTCGTCGCTCGCTTCATCGGGGAGAACAACCGCTACGACGGCCGGCTGGAAGCGATGGACGGCGGTCTGTGCACCGTACGGATCGCGCCCGACGTCTGCATCGAAGGCGTGCCGGCGAGCGCCCTCGCGCCGGGCAGCGCGGTCACGGTGTCGCTGCGCCCGGAGCGGGTGCAAATCGGCCCCGCCGGGCATACAATCGACAGGATCGCGGGCCGCCACCTGACGGGCACGTTGCGCGAAGTGATTTATCTCGGGGATCACGTGCGTGCGCGCGTGGCGCTTGCGGGCATCGACGACCTCACGGTCAAGCGGCCGATCGACGAGACTCACCGGCTGCCGTCGATCGGCGCCGCGGTCGATCTGACGTGGATGCCCGAGCACTGCCGCACGTTTGCGCAAGAACTCTAAAATGGGAGGAACGATCATGCAGGGAAAATCACTCAAACTTTGCGGCGTCGCAGCTGCGGCGCTGCTGTTCGCGGCATCCGCCGCCGCGCGCGACCTCACCGTCGTCTCCTGGGGCGGCGCCTACCAGGACGCGCAGCGCGACGTCTATTTCAAGCCCTTCATGGCGAGCGGCACCAAGATGGCGGAGGAAAGCTGGGACGGCGGCGTCGGAACGCTTCGCGCCAAGATCCAGGGCGGCAACAACACGTGGGACGTGGTGCAGGTCGAGTCCGAGGAGCTGCTGCTCGGCTGCGAGGAGGGCCTGTACGAGAAGCTCGACTGGCAGAAGCTCGGCGGCAAGGACAAGTACCTCCCCGATGCGGTGAACGACTGCGGCGTCGGCGCCATCGTCTACAGCTTCGTGCTGGGCTACGACGGCGACAAGATCAAGGGCGACGCGCCGAAGAACTGGGCCGACTTCTGGAACACGCGGAAGTGGCCGGGCAAGCGTGCGCTGCGCAAGGGTCCCAAGACCACGCTCGAGATCGCGCTCATGGCCGACGGCGTCGCGCCGCAGGACGTGTACAAGACGCTCGCGACCCCCGCGGGTGTCGATCGCGCGTTCAAGAAACTCGACGAGCTCAAGCCCGACCTCGTGTGGTGGGAGAAGGGTGCGCAGCCGCCGCAGCTCCTCGCGTCCGGCGAGGTCGTGATGGTCGACGCGTACAACGGCCGGCTCGCCGCCGCCAACGAGAAGGACAAGAAGAACTTCAAGATCGTGTGGACCAACAACCTGTACACGATCGACTCGTGGGTGATCATGAAGGGCACGCCCAACAAGGCCGACGCCGAGAAGTACCTGATCTTCGTCAACGACCCACAGAACCAGAAGAACCTGCCGCCCAAGATCCCGTACGGCGTGACGGCGAAGGCGGCAACCGCGCTCATCGACAAGAACGTGCTGCCCAACCTCGCGACCGCGCCCGACAACATCAAGTCGGCGCTCTACATCAACGACAAGTTCTGGCTCGAAAACCTCGACAAGCTCAACCAGCGCTTCAATGCCTGGGTCGCCAAGTGACTCGGTAGCCCTCGGTCGCGCGCTTCGCAGGAGCGAGCGCCGCGAGCAACTCAAGGCGGCAGCTCTCGTGCTGCCGCTTTTCCTTTTCCTGCTCGCATCCTTCATCGCGCCCATCGGCGCAATGCTCGCGCGCGGCGTGACCGACACCGACATCGCGCGCATCCTGCCGCGTGTCACCGCGGAGCTCGCGCGCTGGGACGGCCGCGGCTCGCCGCCGGAGAGCGCCTACGCCGCATTGATCGTGGACGTGCGTGCGGCGCGAGAAGCGGGCACGCTCGCGAGCGCCGCCACGCGCCTCAACTACGACGTCGCGGGCTACCGCACGCTGCTCTTCGCGACCGGCCGCGCATTGTCCGGCGAGCCTGCGGGTTCCGCGCGCGAGGCGCTGATCGCCATCGACCCCAAGTGGGGAGAGCGCGAGACCTGGGCCGCGCTGCGCCGCGCGGGCGGCCCGGTGACCGACTTCTACCTGCTCGCAGCCGTCGATCTTCGCCGCGACGCCGACGGCGCCGTGACCGCCTCGCCGCCCGAGCAGGCGGTGTTCCGCAACGTGCTCGGGCGAACGCTGTGGATCGCTGGGGTTGTGACACTCGCCTGTCTCGTCCTCGGCTATCCGGTGGCGTTCTTCATCGCGCGCCAGCCGCCTCTGCGCGCCTCGATGCTGCTCTTCCTCGTGCTGCTGCCGTTCTGGACATCGCTGCTCGTGCGCACGGTGGCGTGGGTCGTGCTCCTTCAGCGCGAGGGCATCCTCAACAACCTGCTCCTGTCGCTGGGTCTGATCAGCGAGCCCGTACGCATGATCTTCAATCGCTTCGCGGTGTACGTGGCCATGGTGCACGTCCTGCTGCCGTTCATGGTTCTGCCGCTTTATGCGGTAATGAAGGGCATCTCGCCCACGTACGTGCGCGCGGCGTGGTCGCTCGGCGCGCGGCCGGCCACGGCGTTTCGCCGCGTCTATCTGCCGCAGACGCTGCCCGGCATCGGCGCGGGCTGCCTCATGGTGTTCATCCAGGCGCTCGGCTACTACATCACGCCGGCGCTGGTCGGCGGCGCCGACGACCAGATGATCAGCTACTTCATCGCGTTCTACGCGAGCAAGACGGTGAACTGGGGCATGGCGGCGGCGCTGTCGATCATGCTCCTCGCTGCGACGCTCGCGCTTTACGCGGTCTACAACCGACTGGTCGGCGTCGAGCGCATGCGCCTGGGATGACGGTGAAGATCCAGACCCACACCCTCGGGCAGCGGATCGCGCACGTCGCGCTTGCTGCGACGACGGCGGTCGTCCTCGCGTTCCTGGTGGCGCCGATCCTAGTCGTCGTGCCACTTTCGTTCTCGTCGGGATCGTTCTTCTATTACCCGCTGCCGGGATTGAGCCTGCGCTGGTACGAGGACTTCTTCAACTCCTCGTTCTGGCTGCCGTCGGTGCGCAACAGCCTGATCGTCGGCACCTGCGCAACCCTGCTCGCAACCCTGCTCGGCACGCTGGCCGCGCTCGGCCTGTGGCGCACGCGCTTTCCGGGGCAGGGCCTCCTGCTCGCGCTGCTCATCTCGCCGATGGTCGTGCCGGTCGTGATCGTCGCCGTCGGCGTGTATTTCGCATTCGCGCCGCTCGGCCTGAACGACGGCTACGCGGGGCTCATCCTCGCGCACACCGCGCTTGCCGCGCCGTTCGTGGTGGTGACCGTGCTCGCTACCCTCGCGGGCTTCGATCGCACGCTCGTGCGTGCGGCCGCGAGCCTGGGCGCGCATCCGCTCACGACGATGCGCCGCGTGATCCTGCCGCTCATCCTGCCGGGGGTGCTCTCCGGAGCCGTGTTCGCATTCGCGGTATCGTTCGACGAAGTCGTGGTCGCGCTGCTCATCGCAGGTCCCGGGCAGCGCACGCTTCCGCGCCAGATGTTCGCCGGCATCAACGACAACATCAGCCTTACCATCACCGCGGCGGCGACGATGCTGATCGCGATCTCGCTCGCTTTCATGGCATTCGTCGGTTGGCTGCAACGCCGCGACGAGCGCCTGCGCAAGACGGGCTGAAGCGCGTGTCCCCGCGCGGATGGAGGTATCGTTGCGGCGTGCGGCACGAGAAAGGACGAGGGGCATCATGAGGCTGCCGGTACGAATGCCGTCGGTGACGCTGCGCGAGAACGCGTTGATCTACATGATCAAGCTGCTCACCGGATCGCTCGTCGTCTGGTACGGGCTGCGAGCTGCGGGCATCCACGAGCCCATCTGGGCGATGATCTCGCTCATCGTGGTGACCGAGCCCGCGCTCGACCTCGCGAAGCGCAACTTCCGAGCACGGGTCGTCAACACGGTCAACGGGACGGTCGTGGCGTGCGCGGCGCTGTGGATCTTCGGGGCGACGTTCGGCGCGATGCTCGCTTCCATGATCGTCGCGACAATGATCGCGATGTCATTCGAAAACTATCCGAACAACTGGCGGCTCGCCCCGAACACGACCGTCGTGCTGATGTCGGCAGCGCTAGCAGGGACGGGCTTCAGCGACGAAGTCCGCCTTGCCATGCTGCGCGTGGCCGAGGTCATGACGGGCAGCACCGTCGCACTTCTGCAGACGATCGTATATGCGTGGGTGATGAAGCGGATCGGCGACCATGACGCGGATGCGGCTTGAGTCGATCCGAGGCTTATAGGAGAAACTAGGGTAAACACTGGTAGCGGGTTTTCTCTGATTGTCAGTATTTTGGACCCGCCGCCGACGGCTTGCGGCAAGTCCAGTCAATGCGGACGAGCGGACGACAATAAGAGGAAGCAGTTCGGGGACGTTCGGCAAGTCAAGTGGAGGAGCGCATGCACGGAGCGGGCGGCAGCAGAAGGAAAGATTGGATCGGCGGCGCGCTCATGGTCCTGCTCGGGATCGGCGCCATCGCCATCGGGCGCACTTACCAGATCGGAACGCTGAGCCATATGGGACCGGGCTTCTTTCCCGTGTCCCTCGGTTGCATCCTGGTCATCATGGGTGCGGCGATCGCAGCCACCGCGAATCTCGCGCACGAACCCAGCGAGGAGGAGACGCTGCCGCCCGAGTGGCGCGGCTGGATATGCATTATCGTGAGTCTCATCGCCTTCGTCGTCATCGGCCATTACGGCGGCCTCGTGCCGGCGACGTTCGCCATCACCTTCATCTCCGCGCTGGGCGATCGCCAGAACACGCTGCTCAACGCGTTCCTCCTCGCCGCGGGCGTGGTCGTCATGTGCCTGCTCGTGTTCGTATGGGGACTCGGCATCCAGTTCCCGCTATTCCAGTGGGGTGAAGGATGATCTGGCAAGCGCTGCAGGACCTGTGGTTCGGCTTTGGCGTCGCGTTCCAGCCGCACAATCTCTGGTGGTCGTTCTTCGGGGTGCTGGTCGGCAACCTGATCGGCGTGCTGCCGGGCATGGGTGCGCTCACGGCGATCTCGATGCTGCTGCCGCTCACGTACACGCTGCAGCCGGTGCCGGCCATCCTCATGCTGGCGGGCATCTTCTACGGCTCGCAGTACGGCGGCGCGATCGGCGCGATCCTGCTCAACATGCCGTCGCACCCGCCGCACGCGGTCACCTGCCTCGACGGCTATCCGCTGACCAAGCAGGGGAAGGGCGGAACGGCGCTCGGCATCACGATGATCGCGTCGTTCTTCGCGGCGTCCTTCGGCATCCTGGTGATGGTCTTCGCCTCGCCGCTGCTGGTGCAGATCGCGTTCAAGTTCGGGCCGACCGAGATCTTCTCGATCATGCTGCTCGGCCTGATTGCGGGGTCGACGATGTCGCGCGGCTCGCCGCTGAAGGGGGTGGCGATGACCACGATAGGGCTGCTCATCGGCACGGTCGGAACCGACGTCAACAGCGGCACGCAGCGGTTCACGTTCGGGCTGACGGAGCTTGCCGACAAGGTCGAGCTCGTGGCGCTTGCCATGGGTCTGTTCGGCGTGGCCGACTTTCTCGAGAACGTGAACCGCATCAAGTTCGTCGGCAGCGAGACCAAGGTCCGCTTCAGGGACATGCGGCCGACGAAGGCGGAGATGAAGCAGGCGTTCTGGCCGATGGTGCGCGGCACGCTGGTGGGAACGTTGTTCGGCGCCATGCCTGGCACGGGCCCCACCATCACCACCTTCATCGCCTATGCGATCGAGCGCAAGATCGCGAAGGATCCCGACCGCTTCGGCAAGGGCGCGATCGAAGGGGTGGCGAGCCCCGAAGCGTCGACGCACTCCAAGACGCAGGTCGACTTCATTCCGACCATGAGTCTCGGAATTCCCGGCGACGCCGTGATGGCGCTGCTGCTCGGTGCGCTGCTGATCCAGGGCATTCAGCCGGGTCCGCAGCTCATCACCGAGCACGCCGACTTGTTCTGGGGCCTGATCGCGAGCTTCTGGGTGGGCAACGTGCTGCTCATGATCCTCAACGTGCCGATGATCGGCGTGTGGGTGAAGCTGCTCGCGGTGCCTTTCCGCTACATGTTCCCGGCCGCGCTGTTCTTCATCGCCATCGGCGTGTACTCGACCAACAACAGCCTGTTCGAGGTCTACGAGGTGCTGGTGTTCGGCATCTTCGGCGCCATCCTGATGGCGCTTGAGTTTCCAATCGCGCCGATTCTTCTGGGCTACGTGCTGGGGCCGCTCGTCGAGGAGAACTTCCGCCGGGCGCTCCTGCTGTCCAACGGAGACCTGCTCGTGTTCTTCGAGAAGCCCATCAGCATCGGCTTCATGTGCGTGACCGGCCTCCTGATCGCGGGGCAGCTGTTCTTCGCGATTCGCGCCGCGATCCGCAAGCGCAGCGTGGCGCAGGGCGAGGTGCATCCGCCGGCGCTGCATAGCGTACCGGACGTGGAGTAGGCGGGCGAGCGTCAGTGAGACTTGCTGCGTAGCGCCTCGTCGTAGGCCGCGCGGCCAATGCGGGCGATCACGCCGTCGCGGGTGGCTTCGTCGACTCGAGCGTCCGTGACGAAGACAGCGACGGCGAGGCGCCGACCGTCCGGCAAGGTGACGAGGCCGATGTCGTTGGTGGCTTCGGCTTTGCCGTTGTGCTCGCCGGAAGTGCCCGTCTTGTGAGCCAGCGGCGTGCCTTCCGGAAGGCCGGCACGCAGGCGCGCGGAGCCCGTGCGTGAGGCGGCGAGCGTTTGCAGGAGAAAGTCGTTGGCGTCGGGCGACAGCGCCGGGTTGCTCGCGAGTCGCTGCAGAAGCCGTACCGCTGCGGCCGGCGCGATCCAGTTGCGGTACTGCGCGGTGGGGTCGCGTTGGAGGCCGCGCTCGCCGTCCTGGAGTTGAAACTCCGCGATGCCAAGAGAGCGGACGTAGGCTTGGACGACGGCAGGGCCGCCGACGAGGCGCAGCAGTGTCTCGGATGCCGCGTTGTCACTCTCGCCGGCAGTCAGTTGGATCAACTCGCGAAGGGAAACGTCGACGTTCGCATCGGGATAGCGGTCCGTGAGCGGGCTATACGCCCCGGGAATGCGGTCTTCGGGAAGGAAGCGGACCGTGCGGTCGAGCGTGACGCTCATCGATTCGCCGGGACGCTGAGCGTTCAAGAGCTTGCCGGTATCCGCGATGTGAAGGACGGTGAGGGCGAGCGGCAACTTGAACACCGATTGCATGGGGGCGCGCGCGTGCGGGTTCAGATCGCAATTGAGCGCCGTGCCCGGTAGAAGGCAGGAGACGGCGACGGTGCCCTTCGCGTCGGCGGCTGTTCGGGCCACGTGCGCCTGCAGGCTGGATTGCGCGAAGGCGAGCGAGGCGAAGAGCGCGAGAAGGGCGGTTGGCGCATGCATGCCTGCGGTTAAGACCATAGTGGACTCGACGGGCCTATAGTATCCAACGACGCAACGGCAGGCCGGCCGCGCTTGATGGAGGATTCGATGACTACGTTCAAGGTGGGCTACTTCGTCGGCAGCATCGCTACCAAATCGATCAATCGCAAGCTTGCGAAGGCGCTCGTGAAGCTCGCGCCGCCGCATCTCGACATGCGGGAGATCGAGTTCCGAGCCCTTCCCATCTACAGCTACGACTACGACGCGGACTTCCCGCAGGTCGCCAGGGATTTCAAGGCCGCGATCGCCGCCGTCGAGGCCGTGCTGTTCGTGACGCCGGAATACAATCGCTCGATTCCCGGCGGACTGAAGAACGCAATCGATTGGGCGAGCCGCCCGTGGGGCAAGAACTCGTTCTCGAGAAAGCCGTCGGCGGTGATCGGAACCTCACCGGGTGCCATCGGCACGGCGATAGCGCAACAGCAGTTGAAGAGCGTATTGAGCTTCTGCAACGCGCCGCAGATGAATGCCCCGGAGGCGTACATCCAGTTCAAGCCTGGCCTCATCAGCGACGAGGGAGAAGTGACCGAAGCGACGACCGAAGAGTTCCTGCGCAACTACATGAACGATTTTCACGCGTTCATCGTTCGCGTCTATTCCGCCCTGCCGAGGAACGCGTAGCCGGTGCTAAATGCATTCGCAGTAGACGTCGAACGTGCACGAGCTGTACACGCCCGAACACGAGCGTCGTCTGGTCGTAGTCGATGATCGCCCGAACACCGGTGCACTTGTCGCTCGCGCAACTGCCGGCGCAGGCATAGGTTGCCGCGGTCGCGCGTACGCTGGCCATCAGGTTGTTCCAGGAGCGTACTTTTTCCGTAGCTGATGTCCCAAGTCCTTGAGGCCCTGCGCGAGGGCCTCCCGCTGCCGCATGGCCTGCCGCCGTAAGGAAGCGGGGCGGTGCCGGCCTGCTTCTCGCAGTAGTCGTACCACAGATACAGGCCCACGAAGATCACCACGAGCTCGATGAGAAACGCAGTCAGCGTGACGGCCGTGATACCGGTGACCGTCACCGAGCCGACTGTGACCGATGAACCGCCCGCGCCGGCGGCACCCGCCTCCCCGGCGACCGCCTTCAGGAACTGCTGGATCAGGCTCATCCTGCTCGGGCATCAGACGATCCCAAACCTTGCGGATCATCTCCAGAAGCAGATCGACGAGATCTTGAAGGTCCTTGTCGGTGATGTGTATGGGCATGTGGATCGGCTGGGCCGGCGTGCCGCCGGCTGCGCCGAAAATGTTTCGGGCTCCCGGGCAAAGTGCACGTTTCCCCGCGACGGCGTGGACGGCTGAGCTGATCCCGACGGGTTCCGGTCGCGTGGAATCACGCGACCGGGGTCCTCAACGAGGCCGGCGCCGAGTCAAGACGGCGGTGGGAGGCAACGGAGGCGGGGGGTCGGAT
>Ga0335083_10002868_pt1 | contig 22555 bp, 21 predicted proteins | sample Lox_Sample_42_FD_206716 | JGI IMG/M metagenome (GOLD analysis project Ga0335083, IMG submission 206716) | Soil microbial communities from Loxahatchee National Wildlife Refuge, Florida, United States - Lox_Sample_4.2 | ecosystem: Environmental > Terrestrial > Soil > Wetlands | place: USA...
GGGTGAGCAACGTTGCGCAGAGCACCAGCACCAGCACCAGCACCAGCACCAGCACGGCGCCGGCCGCGCGCTCGATCATCTGCTCCACCTCCCGAGCCGATCCTGAGCGCGAGCGCCGGTCCGCGCCAGGCACCGGGGCGCGATTGTGGACGAACCGGGCGTTGTGCCGAACTGGGGATCCCGGCGTAGACTCGCACTGCGGCTCGTTCGCGCGGGCCGACTTCGCGCGCCTCCAGATCGCCCGTGAACCTCAGTCGGGCGAGGCTCGCCGCACGGTCCCTCCGGGGAAGCGGTGGGTCGGAGACGTCAGGCGTGGCGGTCACCCGGCCGGCACGGACAACCGGAGCGTGTGCCGGACGGCTGCCCCGCGGGGCGGGTGGCACGGTCGCACGCGGGAGGAGCACTCACCATGGCCGTCGTCACGATGCGCCAGTTGCTCGAAAGCGGCGTTCACTTCGGGCACCAGACCCGCCGCTGGAACCCGAAGATGAAGCGCTTCATCTTCACCGAGCGCAACGGCATCTACATCATCGACCTTCAGCAGTCGCTGTCCTACATCGATCGCTCGTATGACTTCATCAAGGAGACCGTCGCTCACGGCGGCACGATCCTGTTCGTCGGGACCAAAAAGCAAGCGCAGGACGCGATCGCCGAGCAGGCCACCCGCGTCGGGATGCCCTATGTCAACCAGCGCTGGCTGGGCGGCATGCTCACCAACTTCTCGACCGTGCACAAGCGGTTGCAGCGGCTGAAGGAACTCGAGGTCATCGAGGCGACCGGCGGCACCGCCGTCACCACGAAGAAGGAAGCGCTGATGATGTCCCGTGAGCGCGAGAAGCTTGCCCGCACCCTCGGTGGCATCCGCGACATGTCCAAGCTTCCGAGCGCGATCTGGGTGGTCGACACCAACAAGGAGCACATCGCCGTCGCTGAGGCCCGCAAGCTGAAGATCCCGGTCGTCGCCATCCTCGACAGCAACTGCGATCCGGATCTCGTCGACTTCCCGATCCCGGGGAACGACGACGCGATCCGGTCGGTCGCGACCCTGACCCGGGTGGTAGCGGACGCCGCCGCCGAAGGCCTGATCGCCCGCGCGGCGGCGGCCCCCGGTGACGACAAGCCGGAGCCGGGCGCCCTGGGCGCCGACGAGCCGTTGGCCGACTGGGAACGTGAGCTGCTCCAGGGCGACACCGGCAGCACCGCCGGAGCACCGGAGGCGTCCGCGGCCGAGCCCACCCCCGAATCCTGACCGGACCCACGAGAAGAGAGCAACGAGATGGCGGTCAGCGCTGCTGACGTGAAGAAGCTCCGCGACCTCACCGGCGCGGGGATGATGGATTGCAAGCGTGCGCTCGAGGAAGCCGATGGCGACTTCGACAAGGCGGTCGAGATCCTGCGGGTGAAGCAGGGTGCGAAGGTCGCCAAGCGCGGCTCGGAACGCGAGGCGACCAACGGTCTCGTGGCCGCGGCCGAAGGCGCGATGATCTCGCTGCTGTCCGAGACCGATTTCGTCGCGAAGAACGAGGAATTTCAGACCCTGGCCGCCGACATCGTCGCGCTGGCTGCCCAGATCCGACCGGCAGACCTCGAGGCGCTGGCGGCGGCCACCCTCTCCGACGGTCGCACCGTCGCGACCGCGATCGAGCAGACCGCCGCCGCGATCGGGGAGAAGCTGGAGCTCGGTCAGCTCGCGGTCTACGACGGGCGGACGACGACCTACCTGCACCGTCGGGCGACCGACCTGCCACCGCAGATCGGCGTCCTGGTGCAGTTCGACGGTGAGGACGCCGAGACCGCCCGCGGGGTTGCCATGCAGGTCGCGACGTACAACCCGGCGTACCTCACCCGCGAGGACGTGCCCGCCGAAGCGGTCGAGACCGAACGGCGGATCCTCGAGGACAAGGCGCGTGCGGAAGGCAAGCCCGAAGCCGCGCTGCCCAAGATCGTGGACGGCATGCTCAACGGCTTCTACGCCGACAACGTCCTCGTCGAGCAGAAGTACGTCCGCGACAACAAGAAGACCGTGAAGGCGGTCCTCGACGAGGCGGGAGTCACGCTCACCAAGTTCGTCCGATTCGCGGTCGGTGGGTAAGACTCCACCGATGGACTCACCGCTCCCGCACTGGAACCGCGTGCTGCTCAAGCTCGGCGGCGAGATGTTCGGTGGCGGGGAGGTCGGCGTCGACCCCGACGTGGTCCAGGACGTCGCCCGCCAGATCGCGGACATCGTGAGCAGCGGCGTCCAGGTCGCGGTCGTGATCGGCGGCGGAAACTTCTTCCGTGGACAAGAGCTGTCCGAGCGCGGGATGGACCGCGGCCGAGCGGACTACATGGGGATGCTCGGCACGGTCATGAACTGCCTCGCCCTCCAGGATTTCCTCGAGAAGCAGGGCGTGGAGACTCGGGTGCAGACGGCGATCACGATGGGACAGGTCGCCGAGCCCTACATTCCCCGCCGCGCAATCCGGCATCTCGAGAAGGGGCGGGTAGTGATCTTCGGCGCCGGCCTCGGTGCGCCGTTCTTCTCCACCGACACCTGCGGTGCGCAGCGGGCGCTGGAGATCGGTGCGCAGGTCCTGCTGATGGCCAAGGCGGTCGATGGCGTCTACGACGACGACCCCCGCCACAACCCCGCCGCGCGTCGCTTCGATCGGATCAGCTACGCCGAGGTTCTTGCTCGCGAGCTCAAGGTCGCCGATCTCACCGCGTTCACGTTGTGCATGGACAACGAACTTCCGATCGTGGTCTTCGACCTTCTCGTCGACGGCAACATTGCGCGGGCGGTACGCGGTGAGACGATCGGGACACTCGTGACGAAGGATGGAGCGGGACCGTGATCGAGGAGACCCTGTTCGAGGCCGAGGAAAAGATGGAAAAGGCCGTCCAGGTCCTTCGCGACGATCTCGCGACGCTTCGAACCGGGCGGGCCACACCGCAGACGTTCTCGAAGATCGTCGCCGACTACTACGGGTCGCCGACCCCGATGAACCAGTTGGCGACCTTGACGGTGCCCGAGCCGCGGATGGCGATCATCTCGCCCTACGACAAAGGGTCCCTTCCGGCCATCGAGAAGGCGATCCGGGACAGCGATCTCGGCGTCAACCCCACTACCGACGGCACGATCATCCGGGTCAGCTTCCCCGAGCTGACCGAGGAGCGCCGACGTGAGCTGATCAAGGTGGCCCGCGCTAAGGCGGAGGACGGGCGGATCTCGATCCGTAACGTCCGACGGCACGCCAAGGATGCGCTCGAGGCGCTGGCCAAGGACGGCGAAGTGGGCAAGGACGACGTCGAACGAGCCGAGAAGGAACTGGAGAAGACCACCCACCGCTACGTCGAGCACGTTGACGACGCGCTGCGGGCCAAGGAATCCGAACTTCTCGAAGTCTGAATCGAGTGACGTCCGTGAGCGAACGGCCGGCAGATCTCGGCCGCGCCGGTCGCAATCTCCCGGTGGCGCTTGGCGTCGGGGTGGCCCTCGGCGTCCTCGCGCTCGTGACGCTGTTCACCTACAAGCCGGTCTTCCTCGGGCTGATGGTGATCGCGATTGCCATCGGCATGCAGGAGTTCTGCCGAGCCCTTACGGCGAAGGACATGCACGCCCCGGTCATTCCCCTCGCTGCCGGCGCGGCCGCCATCATCATCTTGTCCTACGTCGACGGGCTGCACGCCATGACTGCGGCGATGCTGTACACCATCCCCGTCCTCGTCGCCTGGCGCGTACCGCGCGGCACCGACGGTCTGGTCGCGGACGTGTCGTCGTCGTTGCTTGCCCTGATCTACGTCGGGTACCTCGCCGGATTCGCCGGTCTCATGCTCGCCCCGGCCGACGGTGATCGCCGGGTGACCTGCTTCATCGCGACCGTCGTCGCGAGCGATGTCGGCGGGTACGCGGCAGGCGTCCTGTTCGGCAAGCACCTGCTCGCGCCGAGGATCAGCCCGAAGAAGTCGATTGAGGGTCTGGCCGGATCGGTGCTCATGTGCGCCGTCGTCGGTTCGATCCTGTGCGTCACCCTCCTCCATGCGCACTGGTGGCAGGGCGTTCTGTTCGGCCTTGCGACCGTCGTCACCGCGACCCTCGGTGACCTGGGTGAGTCGATGGTGAAGCGCGATCTCGGGATCAAGGACATGGGTCGGCTGATCCCGGGCCACGGCGGCATTCTCGACCGGTTCGACTCCATGCTTCTCACCGCGCCGGTGGCCTGGGCCATGCTGGCCGCGTTCGTCGCGGTCCACTGATGCGCGCCCCACGTCATCTCGCCGACCTGGACCCGGATGCTCGCCGCGAGGCGGTCACCGCGCTCGGCGAGCCCGCCTATCGCGCCGATCAGCTCGCCCGGCACTACTTCGGCCGGATGACCGATGACGCGGCGCAGATGACCGATCTTCCGGCGTCGTCGCGCGAGCGCTTGGTCGGATCGCTGCTGCCGACCCTCCTGACCGCGGTTCGCACCGTTGAATGCGACCGGGGTCTGACCCGAAAGACGTTATGGCGATTGCACGACGGGGCCCTGGTGGAGAGCGTGTTCATGCGCTATCCGAACCGGGTCACGATGTGCGTCTCGTCGCAAGCCGGCTGCGGGATGGCGTGCCCGTTCTGCGCGACCGGGCAAGCCGGGTTGACCCGCAACCTCACGACCGCGGAGATCGTCGACCAGATCGTCCAGGGCGGGGCGGGCGAGGTCGACAACATCGTCTTCATGGGGATGGGTGAACCGTTGGCGAACTATCCCGCGCTATCGCGGGCGTTGCGGCGGATCACCGATCCCGCGCCCGCGGGGCTCGGGATCGGCCAGCGGCACGTCACGGTGTCGACCGTCGGGCTCGTGCCCGGCATCGAGCGGCTGATCGAGGAGAACCTCCAGGTCACGCTCGCGCTGTCGCTGCACGCGCCGGACGACGAGTTGCGCGACACCCTCGTCCCGATCAACACCCGATACCGGGTTGCCGAGGTGCTCGACGCGGCCTGGCGCTATGCCCGAGCCACCGGTCGCCGGGTCTCGATCGAGTACGCCTTGATCCGCGACATCAACGACCAACCCGAACGCGCCATGCAGCTGGCTGACCTGTTGCGCGGGCAGCTCGCGCACGTCAACCTGATCCCGCTGAACCCCACTGCGGGCTCGCGCTGGACCGCATCCGAACCGGAGCGCGAGCGCGAATTCCTCGAGTTGCTGAGATCCGCCGGGGTACCGACTACCGTTCGGGATACCAGAGGTCGTGACATCGACGGAGCGTGTGGTCAACTCGCGGCGGCGCCATGAGCTGGCGGCACAATGGAAGGATGTTGATGCGCAGGACAGCGGCAGTTGCCGCGGCGGCCGCCGTCGTGCTCGCCTCAGGGCTCACTCTCGCAGCGCCGGCCGCGGCGAAGGCTCCACGCAAGAGTGCCACCTTCGCCGGATACGACGTCGAGTCCAAGCACGTCCGGTCGGCGACCGCGACGTTCGTCATCCCGCACATCACGTGCAAGTCGAAGCTCAGTGGAGTGGGACCGGCGGTGATCCTGGACAGCAAGAAGAACATCTTCTCGGGCGCCGGCGTCGGTGTGACCTGCCAAGCCGGCCAGCCGGTGTTCGAGTCCGACCTGATCGTGAACAACCATCAGCACGTGCTTTTCCGTCTGTCCGCGGGCGATCGGGTGCGGATCTCCGTGCACGAGACGAAGAAGAAGAAGAGCTCCGTGACGTTGCACGATCTCACCGCGAAGCGCTCGAGGACCCTGACCGGCAAGGGGCGGACGATGACCTTCGCCGAGATCGGTGCCCAGAGCGTTGCGTTCGGCCATCGAAGTGTGGGAGTCGACCCGTTCAGTCCCACGCACTTTCACCACGTGCTCGTCAATGGCCGATCGTTGACCAAAGAGGCGGCGTTTCCGGTCGAGCGAATCAACAAGGGGCATCGCCAGATCGCGGTGGGGAAGATCATCGGCGGCAAGAGTTTCACCCTGACCTTCAAGCATTCCTGAGAGCTTCTCCACCAGATGGTTGACGTTCGTTTCGGGATCGACATCGGGGGCACGGGCATCAAGGGCGCCAAGGTGGACGTCAACCGTGGCGTGCTCGTATCGGAGCGGATGCGGATCCCGACCCCGCACCCAGCGTCACCCCGGACGGTCGCGCCGGTCGTCGGTGAGTTGGTTCGTGCCGCGGCCTACAGCGGGTCGGTCGGTTGCGCGTTCCCGGCCGTGGTGAAGGACGGCATCGCGCAGACTGCTGCGAACGTCGACGCCTCCTGGATCGGAACGTCGGTCTGCGATGTGTTGTCGGAGGAGCTCGGCGGCGCACCCGTCGTGGCCGTCAACGACGCCGACTCTGCGGGGATCGCGGAGTTGCACTTCGGCGCCGGGCGCGACGTTCGTGGGCTCGTGGTCATGCTGACGATCGGCACCGGGATCGGGTCGGCCGTGTTCATCGACGGCATTCTCGTCCCGAACACCGAGCTCGGTCACCTCGAGGTCGACGGGCACGAAGCCGAGCGTCGGGCCTCCGAGACCGCACGCGAGGAGCACAACCTGTCTCGCAAGGAGTGGGCAGACCGGTTCAACCGCTACCTCGAGGCACTCGAGGCGTTGCTGTGGCCCGACCTGGTGATTCTCGGCGGTGGGGTCAGCAAGGCGCCGGAGAAGTTCATGCCGCTGCTCACCAGCAAAGCTCGGTTGGTGCCGGCGGAGCTCGCCAACGTGGCGGGGATCATTGGCGCCGCGCTTGCCGCTTCCTGACCTCGACGGATCTCTCAGCCGGTCAGTCGCTCGAGAACGGCCGCGCGGCGGGACGGCCGGCCGGTCCTGGCCTCGGCGCGGTCCGCGGACGCCATCAGTGCGGTCATCCCGCGAACGCCGAGCCAGCGCAATGGCTCCGGTTCCCATCGGTGCCATTCATGGCCGACCCAAGGAAGCCTGGTGCGCTCGGTGTCGTGACCGAGGATCAGGTCGGCGAGCGTCGCGCCGGCCAGGAAGGCGCAGGTCACCCCGTCTCCGACGTACCCCCCCGCCCAGCCCATTCCCGTCGACGGGTCGAAGGTGACCGACGGCATGAAGTCGCGGGGAACCCCGATGACGCCACCCCAGCGATGGGTGATCCGGGAACCGATGGTCTGAGGGAGCAGCTCGTGTAGTGCCTGCGCGAGCCCGGCGTAGGCACGCTCGTGCCCGGCCGCGCCACTGGTTCGGGATCCGAAGCGGTACGGCGCGCCGCGTCCGCCGAAGACGATCCGGCCATCGGCGGTGCGCTGCGCGTAGATGATCAGGTGCCGCTCGTCGGCGAGCGTCTCTCGTTCATGCCACCCGATCCGCTCCCAGATGTCTTCCCCGAGCGGCTCGGTGGCGATGACGAGCGACCAGACCGGTGCGAGCACGCGGTGCGTGGCCGCGATGTCCGCCGTGTAACCCTCGGTCGCTCGGATCACCACGTCGGCGTGCACGGTCGCGCTGGTCGTGATGATCCGGTGGGGGTGGATCGCGGAGACGGTCGTACCCTCGGCGAGGGTCGCACCCTGCTGTTCGACCACCCGCGCGAGTCCGCGGACGAGGCGGGCGGGGTGCAGCGCGGCACAGTGTCGGGAGTAGACCGCACCGTCAACGTTCGTCGCGGCAATCCGCGATCGGGCGGCGTCCGCGTCCAGCCACTGCCCGCAAGGTCCATGACCATCGCGGATCCGGGCCACCTGTGCCGGCCCGCGGGCCAGGGTGAGAGTGCCACCTTTGGCAAAGTGGGCGTCGACGTCGTTGGTCGTGCACCATTCGCCGACGTCGTCCACGGACGCCTGAAGGATGGCCTCGAATCGTCGGGCGGCCTGCGCACCGGCCTCGCGCGCGATCCGCGACCAGGGCACGGGAAACAGCGCCGAGCACCAACCGCCGTTGCGCCCCGAGGCACCCCACCCGGCGTACTGACGTTCCACCACGACGATCCGCAGCGACGGGTCCGCCCGGAGCAGATGGTGGGCCGTCCACAGGCCGGTGTATCCCGCGCCGACGATGCCGACATCGGCCCGGACCGGGCCGGACAGGCCGGCTCGTCGGGTGAGTTCCTCGCCGCAGGTCTCGAGCCAGAACGAGGGAGGCATGCTCACCGGTGCCAGTCGAGGACGTAGCCGGGGACGGAGCCGCCGGAAATCGTGCGGACCCGGCCGGGTTGCTGGGCGAGCGGCACGATGCCTGTCCATGGCGACCACCCCGCATCGTCGGGGACGACCTCGGGCGGTGCGTCGCTGACCTTCACCGACCACTCCTGCATCGCAACGGCGATCACCATTGTTGCCGCGAGCTCGCGGCGGTTCGGTGGCCGCGCGTCGGCCCGCCGCCCCGGCAGCAGGTGATCGGCGAGCACGTCGAGCGCCCGTCGCTTGTCCGCGCCGATCAACGACGTGCCCGACCCGAGCACAATGGCGCTCCGGTAGTGCATGGAGGACTCGAACAGCGAGGTGGCGACCACCAGGCCGTCGAGGATGGTGATCGTGACGCATGCCGGCTGCCCCGCCGCGAGGGAGCGGAACAACCGGCTACCGGTCGATCCATGCAGCAGGAGCCGGTCCTCGTCGCGCGCGTAGCCGCAGGGAAGTACGAACGGCTGGTCGACACCCACGATTCCGACGTGCGCGACCAACCCGGCGTCGGCGATGGCGTACAGGGTGGCGCGCTCGGTAACGGCCTTCTCGGGCAGCCGCCGGATTCTCGTGCGAGCGGTTACAGGCGAGCCCATGCCTCGCTCAGCACCGCGCGCAGGACCTGCTCGATCTCATCGAAGTGCGACTGTTCGCAGATCAACGGTGGTGAGAGTTGGATGACCGGGTCACCTCGGTCGTCGGCCCGGCACACCAGCCCAGCGTCGAACAACGCGCCGGACAGGAAGCCGCGGAGCAGGCGCTCACTCTCGTCGTCGTCGAAGGTTTCCTTCGTTGCCTTGTCCTTGACCATCTCGATGCCGTAGAAGTAGCCGTCGCCGCGAACGTCACCGACGATCGGCAGGTCGGTGAGCCTGTCCAGCGTGGCCCGGAACGCCGCCGCGTTGTTCTGGACGTGCTCGAGGAGGTTCTCGCGGTCGAAGATGTCAAGGTTGGCGATCGCCACCGCGCACGCCACCGGATGGCCACCGAAGGTGACGCCGTTCAGGTACGACGCATCACCGCGAAGGAACGGATCCATGATCCGGTCCGAGACCAACATCGCGCCGAGCGGGGCGTATCCGCTCGTGATGCCCTTGGCGACCGTGATGATGTCGGGTTGATAGGAGTAGCGTTCGGCACCGAACAGGGTGCCGAGTCGCCCGAACGCGCAGATGGTCTCGTCGCTGACCAGCAGGACGCCGTAGGTGTCACAGATCGCGCGCACTTGCTGGAAGTAGCCCGGCGGTGGGGGGAAGCACCCCCCCGAGTTCTGCAGCGGTTCGAGGAACACGGCCGCCACCGACTCGGGGCCTTCCCGCAAGATCGCACGCTCGATTTCATCCGCCGCCCACCGGCCGAACGCCTCAAGGTTGTCGCCGTGTTCGGGGGCGCGGTAGAAGTTCGTGTTGGGCACCTTGATCCCGCCCGGCACCAGCGGCTCGAAGGCATTCTTGATCGCGGGCACCCCGGTGATCGACAGGGCGCCCATCGTCGCCCCGTGATAGGCGATGTCACGACTGATCACCTTGAAGCGGGTCGGTTCGCCGATCAGGCGGAAGTACTGTCGGGCGAGCTTCCAGGCCGCCTCGACCGCCTCCGATCCGCCCGAGGTGTAGAAGACCCGGTTGATGTCACCGGGCGCCTGTTCGGCCAACCGCTCGGCCAGCTCGACGGCGCTCGGGTGCGCGTAGGACCACAGCGGGAAGTAAGCGAGCTGGGCGGCCTGCTTGGCGCCGGCGTCCGCCAGCTCCTGGCGACCATGACCGGCTTGGACGACGAAAAGCCCGGACAGCCCGTCGAGGTAGCGCCGGCCCCTCGAGTCGAAGACGTATGGGCCCTCCCCGCGCTCGATCATCGGCACGTCGCCTTCGGCGTAGGACGACATCCGGGTGAAGTGCATCCACAGATGGCGCTTCGCAGCGGCTTGCAGGTCGGTACTCATCGGGCACCCCAGGTGTAGGTCTGTTTGGCGAGTTTGAGGTAGACGAAAGTCTCGGAGTCGCGGACACCCGGGATCGATCGGATCGAGTTGTTCAGCAGGGAGAGCAGGTGGTCGTCGTCGTTGCACACGACCTCCACCAGCAGGTCGAACGAGCCGGCGGTGACGACGACGTAGTCGACCTCGGGCAGCGCCGCTAGCTTGTCCGCGACCTCGGCGAGGTCGCCGTCGGCCCGCACGCCGACCATGGCCTGGCGGGCGAAGCCGAGCTGCATCGGGTCCGTGACCGCCACAATTTGCATAACTCCCGCGTCGAGCAGCCGTTGAACCCGTTGGCGGACCGCGGCCTCGGACAGCCCGACGGCCCCCGCGATCGCCGCGTAGGATCGCCGACCGTCGGTCTGGAGCTGTTCGATGATCGCGCGGTTCGCCTCGTCGAGAACCACGGATGCAGCAGACACACCTGAGACTGTGCCTGTCGAATCTTCCCAAAGCAAGCGAATCCGTGGGAGTTCCCGGCTTTTGCTGCGGATTCCCTTGCTTTGGGCACATTCCGATGTCAGAGTCGGCGCATGTCGACACTTCACAACGTGATCGGCGGTGAGCAGGTCGCGGCCGATGACGGTCGCGTCACCGAGATCATCGACCCCACCTCCGGCGACTCTTACACCACCGCGCCGCTATCCGGCGAGGCCGACGTCGATCGTGCCTTCGCTGCCGCCGCTGCCGGATTCGAGACCTGGCGGGACGCCACCCCTTCCGAGCGTCAACTCGCCTTGTTCCGATTCGCCGACGCGCTCGAAGCGCACGGTGAGGAGCTCATCGACATCGAGTGTGCCAACACCGGGAAGCCGAAGGCGCTCACGATGTCCGAAGAGCTGCCGCCGATGGTCGACCAGATCCGGTTCTTTGCCGGTGCGGCGCGAAACCTCGAAGGTCGCTCGGCCGGGGAGTACATGGCCGGCATGACCTCGATGATCCGGCGCGAGCCGGTCGGGATCTGTGCTCAGGTCACGCCCTGGAACTATCCCGCGATGATGGCGGTCTGGAAGTTCGCACCCGCGCTCGCGGCGGGCAACGCGATCGTGCTCAAACCTTCGGACACCACCCCGGCGTCCACGGTTTTCATGGCCGATCTGGCCCAGGAGTTCTTCCCGCCCGGGGTGTTCAACGTGATCTGTGGTGACCGCGACACCGGGCGGGCTCTGGTGTCCCACAGGGCGCCCGCGATGGTCTCGATCACGGGAAGTGTGCGGGCGGGCATGCAGGTTGCCGAAGCGGCCGCCCACGACCTCAAGCGGGTACACCTGGAGCTCGGGGGCAAGGCGCCCTGCATCGTCTTCGACGACGCGGACGTGGCTGCCGCCGCCGAGGGGATCGCAGGGGCGGGCTACTTCAACGCCGGGCAGGACTGCACGGCCTCGACGCGGGTGCTCGCCGGGCCGAAGGTGCACAACGACTTCCTGGACGCGCTGGTCGAGCAGGCGAAAGGCCAGCGCACGGGTGGCCTCGACGTCGAGGCGGACTACGGTCCGCTGAACAACGCCGACCAGTTGGCGCGGGTCGGCGGGTTCATCGATCGGAAACCTGCGCATGCCAACGTGCTCACCGGCGGCCACCGGACGGGTGACCGCGGCTACTTCTACGAACCGACGGTCGTAGCCGGGTTGAGGCAGGACGACGAGATGATTCAGAGCGAGATCTTCGGGCCGGTGATCACGGTCCAGAGCTTCGATGACGAAGCCGAGGCTCTGGCGTGGGCGAATGGAGTCGAGTACGGGCTCGCGTCCTCGGTGTGGACCCGCGATCACGGGCGCGCGATGCGGATGGCCAAAGGTCTGGATTTCGGTTGCGTGTGGATCAACACGCACATCCCGATCGTCGCGGAGATGCCGCATGGCGGCTTCAAGCATTCCGGGTACGGCAAGGACCTGTCGATGTACGGGTTCGAGGACTACACCCGGATCAAGCATGTGATGAGCAACATCGAGGCATGACGGCCCCCGCTGCGCTTCCCGCCGTCGAACTGGTCGGTGTCGGCAAGGAGTTCACCAGTAACCGCGACACGGTTGTCGCCGTTGACGACGTCGACATGGTCATCGCGCAGGGGGAGTTCTTCTCGATGCTCGGGCCCAGCGGGTGCGGCAAGACGACCACGTTGCGGATGATCGCCGGGTTCGAGCAGCCGAGTCGGGGGACGGTGCTGCTCTACGGCGAGGACGTGACGACCGTTGCGCCCAACCATCGCGACGTCAACATGGTGTTCCAGAACTACGCGTTGTTTCCCCACATGAGCGTGGCCGACAACGTCGCCTTCGGCCTTCGGCGTAAGCATGTCGAGAAGGCTGAAGTACGGCGGCGGGTGGGGGAGATGCTCGACCTCGTCGAGCTGAGCGGCCGCGAGCGGCGGCGGCCGCGGGAGTTGTCCGGTGGCCAGCAGCAGCGCGTTGCGCTCGCTCGCGCACTCGTCAACCACCCCCGAGCACTGCTTCTCGACGAACCATTGGGAGCGCTCGACCTCAAGCTCCGCCAGTCGATGCAGATCGAGCTCAAGCGCATCCAGCGGGAGGTCGGGATCACCTTCGTCTACGTGACCCACGACCAGGGTGAAGCGTTGACCATGTCCGACCGGATCGTGGTGATGAACAACGCCAGGATCGAGCAGCTCGGGACGCCGCGCGAACTCTACGAACAGCCATCGACACCGTTTGTCGCCGGCTTCATCGGTACCTCCAACATCATGACGGGGACGGTGACGTCCGTCTCCGATGGCACGGCGCAGCTGGAGACCGGCGCCGACGAGCGGGCGATTGTCGGCCTGCGCGCGCCGACCCGGACCGGTGAGCGGTTGGCCGCGACCGTACGTCCGGAGAAGATGACGCTGTCAGCCACCCCTTCGGAGCACGCCTGTCGGCTGCGGGCGAGGCTGAGCGAGATCGTCTATCTCGGCACCTCGACCAATTACACGGTCGAGACGATCCTCGGACAGCTCGTCGTCTACCGGCTCAATGCCGGTGAAGACCTGCTCACCCCGCAGCGTGGAGACCAGCTGTGGGTGGGGTGGCCGGACACTGCGGCGTACCAACTGGTTGACAGCCCCCAATCTGAGCGCGCGGAAACGACGGAGGAGATGGTTTGACCATGCCTAGCCGACCTATCGGAGTGGATCGTCGGGAGTTCCTCAGGCTGGCTGGGGCCGGCGCGGGGGCACTGATGCTGGCTGCCTGCGGTGTCGGCGGGCAGGGCAAGAAGCAGGCGACCGGCTCCGCGCTGCAGAAGGAGATCGAGACCTACTGGTCCGGGAAGACCAAGACCGGCCAGGTCAAATGGGCGCAGTGGCCGCTCTACATCGACGTCGGCAAGAACAAGAGCGACCACCCGTCGATCGACCAGTTCACCGCAAAGACCGGGATCAAGGTCGACTACTACGAGGTTATCCAGGAGGACGACGCGTTCTTCGCCAAGGTGCAGCCGACACTGTCCGCCGGCCAGTACTCGGGCTACGACGTCGCGACCATCACCAACGGAGTCTACTTCGACAAGTTCCGCGAGCTCGGCCTGCTCATCCCCCTCGACCACTCGTACCTGACGAACTTCGCGAAGTACGCCGCGCCGGCCTACAAGCACTCCTCCTACGACCCGGGCAATGTCTACAGCGTCCCGTGGCAGTCCGGCATGACCGGGATCGCCTACAACACGACGAAGGTCTCGCAGCCGATCACGAGCTTCTTCGATCTGTGGAACCCCGAGCTCAAGGGGAAGGTCGGGATGTTCGGCGACAACGAGGACCTACCGAACGCCGCGCTGGTGGCGATGTTCGGCGATCCGCAACAGACCGGCCCGGACCAGTGGAAGCAGGCGGCCGCGAAGCTGACCGCGCAGCGCAAGGCGGGCATCGTTCGCCAGTACTACCAGCAGGGCTACATCAACGACCTGTCCAGCGGAGACATCTGGGCGTGCCAAGCATGGTCCGGAGACATCTTCCAGGCGCTGGAATCCGGTGCCAAGAACCTCAAGTTCGTCATCCCGAAGGAGGGGGCGGTTCTCTGGACGGACAACCTCGTCCTGCTCAAGGAAAACAAGAACCCGGTGTCGTCGATGATGCTGATGGACTGGTACTACCAGCCCAAGATCGCCGCTGAGGTCGCGGAGTACGTCAACTACATCACGCCCGTTCCCGCGGCCGTCGACGTGATCAAGTCCGACGCTGCAGCCGCCACCGGCAGCGACAAGGCGACCCTCGAGGCGATCGTCAACAGTCCACTGGTCTTTCCCACCACCGAGGACTACAGCAACCTCTACCGCTACCGGACGCTCAGCAACGCCGAGCTCGAGGTCTGGGACAACATCTTCGAGCCCGTGTACCAGTCGTGATAGCGCGGCTCCGTGCCTCGGCCGGCCCCTACGTCTCGATCCTTCCGGGCGGCTTGTGGCTCGCAATCTTCTTCGTGCTTCCGCTGGTGGTCATGGCGGCCCTGTCGCTGGAGACGGGCAACCTGATCGACGGCTTCACGATGACGTGGCACTGGGCCAACTACAGCGACGTCTTGTCCAGCTACCACACCCAGTTGGTCCGCTCGTTGGTGTACGGCGGCCTAGCGACCCTCGTCTCGATCGTGCTCGCCTACCCGATGGCCTACTGGATTGCCTTCTACGGTGGCCGAAACAAGTCGACCTACCTGTTCCTCGTGCTGCTGCCATTCTTCGTGACCTTCGTCCTTCGGACCGTGGCCTGGCAGTTCCTGCTCGGCGACCAGGGCCTCGTGCTCAGTTGGCTGAAGAATGCCGGAATCGTCGGCCAGGACTTCCACGTCCTCGCGACCGCGTTTGCCGTGGTTGCGGGGCTGGTCTACAACTATCTGCCCTTCATGCTGTTGCCGATCTACGTATCGCTCGAACGCATCGACGGTTCGTTGCTGGAGGCGGCGGGTGACCTGTATGCCAATCGCACCCAGACGTTGTTGCGGGTCGTCCTTCCGCTGACGATTCCCGGCATCTTCGCCGGTGTCCTGCTCACCTTCGTCCCCGCCGCGTCGGACTACGTCAACGCCTCGATCCTGGGCGGAACCGGTCAGACGATGATCGGCAACATCATCCAGACGCTGTACCTCACCAACAGCGACTACCCGCGTGCGTCAGCGCTGTCGATCGTCCTGATGGCGATCCTGGTGATCGGCATCTTCGCCTACGCGCGCGCCCTGGGGACGCGTGACGTTCTGGATGCGGCCGCGGCATGAGCATGCTGCGCGGTCGGGCTGGTCGCCGACGCGGCATCCTGCTGCACATCTATACCTGGTTGATCATCCTGTGGCTGATGACCCCGATCTTCGTGATCATCCTGTTCGGATTCAACGACACGAAAGGCCGCTTCAACTACACCTGGCAGGGTTTCACGCTCTACTGGTACCGCCACTTGTTCGATATCTCCGACCTCACGAACGCCCTCGTCAACTCGCTGACGATCGCCGTCCTCGTCACGTTGATATCGGCGGCGATCGGCACCGGCCTCGGGTTCGCCCTGGGGCGATGGAGGTTCCGCGGGTCGGGCCCGACCGAGCTCACGCTGTTCGCGAACATCGCCGCGCCCGAGATCACCTTCGCGACTGCCCTGCTCTCCTTGTTCATCACGATGAACATCGCGCGCGGGTATTGGACGATCGTCATCGCCCAGGTGACCTTCGGCGTCGCCTACCTTGCCGTGACCGTGCGGGCCAGGATGTCCGGGTACGACGTGTACGTGGAGGAGGCGGCTCGAGACCTCGGTGCCGGCCCGGTCACCACCTTCCGGCTGATCACGCTGCCGTTGATCATGCCGGGCATCATCGCCGGCTCGCTCCTGGTCTTCGCCCTCTCGATCGACGACTTCGTGATCACGCAGTTCAACGCCGGTCAAACCTTGACGTTCCCGCTGTGGGTGTACGGCGCCACCCGTCTCGGGGTACCCCCGCAGGTCAACGTCATGGGCACCCTGATCTTCGTGGGCGGGGTCCTGCTCGCGGTCACGAGCGTGATCATCAACCGCCGCCGCGCTTGAGCAGCCGTGGTCAGCTTCTGGCTCGATCGTGAGCAGGCCGTTCGCTATCCGGCGTTGGACGAAACCGTTGACGCCGACCTCGCAATCATCGGGGCGGGCTACACCGGACTGTGGACGGCCCTCGAGGTGCTGGAGCGAGATCCCGGGTGCCGGGTCGTCGTGCTGGAGGCCGAACGGGTGGGGTACGGCGCTTCCGGCCGCAACGGAGGGTTCCTCGACCCGTCCCTGACGCATGGTCTGCAGAACGGCATCCGGCACTTCCCGGACGAGGTCACCGTCCTCGAAGAGCTCGGGGTCGACAACTACCGCCGGATTCGGGAGCGATTCGCGACCTACCGGATCGAGTGCGACTTCGAACCGGTCGGAACCATGGAGGTCGCGACCAGGTCGCATGAGGTGGACGGGCTGCGCGAGTGGGGTGAGCTCGCCGCCGCGCACGGCCAGCGCGTTGATTTCCTCGACGGGGACGCGGCGCGTGAGCGTTTGCACTCGCCGGTGCTGCTTGCGGGTCTGCGACGCCCGGATGCGGGCGGCATCCTCGACCCCGCCAAACTGGCGCGTGGCCTGGCGATCGCCGTCTGGGGCGCAGGCGGCACCATTCACGAAGAATCCCCTGTGACGGAGGTACGCGCCGACGGCGCCCGGGTCACCGTGGCGACCGCGACCGGGCGGGTGCGGGCCGATCGAGCGATTCTCGCCACGAACGCCTACAGCGGGGCTCTTGCCCGTCGAACCCGCAGGCGGTTCGTGCCGGTCTACGACTACGTCCTTGTGTCCGAGCCGCTCGATGACCGGCGTCGGGAGGCGATCGGGTGGCGCGGGCGGGAAGGAGTGTCCGACTCGGGAAACCGCTTCCACTACTTCCGGCTGACCGCGGACGACCGGATCCTCTGGGGTGGCTATGACGCCGTTTACTTTCCGGGCGGGCGGGTCGACCCGGCCCACGACCTGCGGGCGGCGACCTTCGAAACGTTGGAAGCCAACTTCGCGGCGATGTTTCCTGCGCTGCGCGGGTTGTCCTTCCCTTATCGCTGGGGTGGTCCGATCGCCACGACCACACGGTTCACGCCGACCTTCGGTCACCTTCACGGTGGCCGGGTGCTCTACGCGCTCGGGTACACCGGTCTCGGTGTCGCGACAACGAGCTTCGCTGCCCGCATCCTCGGTGACATGCTCCTCGATCCCGGGTCGGAGCTGCTCGATCTGGGCTACGTTCGCCGCGCCCCGTTCCCGTTCCCTCCGGAGCCGTTGCGCACCCTTGTCGTCGGCGCAACGAGCCGGGCGCTGGCCCGCAGTGACGAGCGGGCGGGGCGACGCGGCCCGTGGCTGAACATGCTCGACCGGCTCGGCGTGGGTTTCGACTCCTGAGGAGGCGCGTTGGCAACCTTCCTGTTCTTTCCCGAGGGCGCGTTCGGCCCGACCAACAACTGCGTCGGGATCGGTCACGTGTTGCGCCAGCGCGGCCACCGGGTCGTCTTCGTCATTGAGGAGTCCTTTGCCGGCACGCTCGCCGCTCGCGGGTTCGACGAGCGACTCGTGCGCTTGGGCCCGCCTCCAGAACTGCCCGAGCTTCCCGGGCAGTTCTGGAAGGACTTCGTTGCCGAAACCTCGCCGGTGTTTCGTCATCCGACGATTGCCCAGCTCGAGGGGTTTGTCGCGCCGACGTTCGCCGCGTTGTGCGACGGTGCGCTCTACGTCGACGATTCGCTGCACGCCGCAATCGAGGATGTGGCGCCCGATGTCGTGGTCGAGGACAACGTGGTGAGCTTCCCGGCCATCCTCACCTGCGGCCGACCCTGGGTGCGGATCATGTCCTGCAACCCGCTCGAGCTGCCCGATCGGGCGCTACCCCCGGTCTTCTCCGGCTACCCGACCACCGACCGTGGCGGATGGGCGGAGTTCCGAGCCGAGGCGGACCGGGTCCTCGGTCCGGTGCGGGATGCGTTTGACGCGGCCGCGACCGCGTTGGGCGCCCCGCCGTTGCCTGCGGGGGCGTTTGTGCATCAGTCGGCGTGGTTGAACCTCAGTCTGTTCCCGGCCGAGTTGGACTACGCGCGCGCCGATCCGCTGCCGGCCACCTGGCATGTACTGGAGTCCAGCGTTCGCGGCGGGGAAGCGCCGTGGGAGCCGCCGCCGGACCTCGGCGAACCGAGCCGACCGCTGGTCTACCTGAGCCTCGGCTCGCTCGGCAGCGCGGACCTACCGCTCATGCGCCAGCTCGTTGACGCGCTCGCCGGCGCGCCGTACCGGGTGGTCGTCTCCCAAGGCCCCCGGTACGACGAGCTCGAGTTGCCGGCCGGAATGGCGGGGGCGGAGTTCCTTCCGCAGACGTCGGTCTTGCCGCAGGTGGACATCGTGATCACGCATGGCGGCAACAACACCGTCACGGAGTGCGTGCACTTCGGCCGGCCGATGGTCGTACTGCCGCTGTTCTGGGATCAGCACGACAACGCGCAACGTGTGCAGGAGACAGGTCTCGGTCGCAGGCTGGATACCTATCGGGTCGGGCGGGATGAGATCGTCGACGCCGTGGACTCGTTGCTCGAGCGTCCCCCGCCCGGCTTGGCGCACGCCGCGCGCCGCTTGCAGGCCGCGCCCGGAACGGAGCGCGCCGCGGACCTCCTCGAGCGGCTTGCCGCTACGGGCGATCCGGTCGTGCGGCGGTGAAGGTTCCGATGTTCGGGCCGGACGTGACGTTTCTCGGGGTTGGGTCGTGCGATCTTGGCGATCCGGTGACCTTCGAGGGCGCCGACGTCATCATCCTCGGCGCGCCCTTCGACAGTGGGACGTCCTACCGGTCGGGCGCACGGTTCGGGCCGATGGCGATCAGATCGACCGACTACCTGCCCCACGACGGGTCGCGCCCGCACCTCGCGCTCGGCGTCGACCCGCTGACGGATCTACGGGTGCTGGACGCGGGCGACATCGAGATGCCACCCACCGAAACCGAGCTGTCGATGGGCAGACTCGAGGAGGCAGTCGCCACGGTTTGCGCGGCCGGAGCGATTCCGGTCGTGCTCGGCGGTGACCACTCGATCGCCTGGCCCGACATCAGCGGCTGTGCCCGCCATTACGGCCAGGGACGGGTGTCAGTCATCCACTTCGACGCACACGCCGACACCGGAGAGGATCAGTGGGGTTCGCTGTACGGCCACGGCACCCCGATGCGCCGACTGATCGAGAGCGGGGCTGCGCGCGGCGATCGGTTCCTTCAGATCGGCTTGCGCGGCTACTGGCCCGAGCCACCGACACTGGCCTGGATGGCCGAGCAGGGCATGCGGTGGTTCGAGATGACCGAGGTTGTTTCCCGGGGTCTGGACGAGTGCCTGAGCGAGTCCGAGCGGATCGCGGTCGACGAGTGCGACGGGGTGTTCCTGTCCATCGACGTCGATGTGGTCGATCCCGGGATGGCTCCCGGAACCGGCACGCCTGAGCCCGGTGGGCTCACCGGACGCGAGTTGCTCGATGCGGTGCGGCGCCTTGCCCTCAACCTGCCGATCGTCGGGATCGACGTTGTCGAGGTCGCTCCGGCCTACGACAGCGCCGATGTCACCGCCATGCTCGCGAACCGGGTCGTGCTCGAGGTGCTTTCCGGGATCGCGGCCGCCCGCCGCTAGGTGATCGGGTTCGGTCCGGTCGGCTCGTCGTATTCCGGCGGAACGAGCGGCGCATCCGGCGGAACGTCGTCGCGACCCACCTGCGGCGGGAAACCGGCCGGTACGCCGGTGAGCTCCGGCACCAGGGTCGGGGTGTCCTTGTTGAGGACTTCGCCGCGGAAGAACGCCGGCCGGGCGATGTTGTAGGACACCATCACGACGACCCCGACGATCGCGGCACCGATCACCAGCACCGAAACCCCGCCGAGCACCCAGTGCGGCGGCAGGGTCATGTGCCACGACGTGTAGCTGGCCTCGGTCGAGTTGCTCCCGTTCGGGTTCAGCCAGTCGAGGTAGAAGCTCCACCCCATGACGATGAACAGGATGATGCCGCCGACGGTTGGGATCACCCCTTGCATGAACAGGTCGCGCGCGTTGCTCGTGAGCGTCTTCCGGTACCACCAGGCGCAGGCGAAGCCGGTGGTGCCGTAGTAGAGAGCGATGAACACGCCGCAGGCCGTGACCGAGTCGCTGATCACCTGCCCGTGGGAGGCGTAGTTGAACACGACATAGAGGACCGCGGAGACCAGGCCCATGACGACCGTCGAGGTCGTGGGCGTGAGGTAGCGCTTGTGAACCTTGGCGAACGTGCTCGGGATCGCGCGATAGACCGCCATCGCCAGGGAGGTCCGCGCCGTCGGCAGGATCGTCGTCTGGGTCGAGGCGGCGGCGGAGCTGAGCACCATGAGCAGCAGCAGCTTGACGAAGACGGTGCCGACGAACCCTTGCCCGAAGACCGCTCGACCGAGAACGTTCAGCACGTCACTGGAGTTGTCCGGGTTGTTCAAGCCGATGCCGTGCGTGCCGACGCCGGCGAATGCCTGCGCGGCGACAATCACGAGCGCGTAGATCGCGAGCAGTAGGAAGGTCGAGATGACCGCGGCCCGGCCCGGTGTCTTGGTCGGGTCCTTGGTCTCCTCGTTGACGGTGACCGCGGTATCCCAGCCCCAGTAGATGAAGATCATCAGGATCAGACCGGCGATGAAGGCCGAGAAGCTCGGGATGTTGAGCGGGTTGAACCAGCTCCAGGTCGGATCGAGGTGCTCGGGTGGCGCATGACCGGTGGCAACCTTGAGCAGGGCGACGACGGCGAACACGATCAGCATCCCGGCCTCGATCGCGAGCAGGCCCTTCTGCATGTTGGCCGAGACCTCGATGCCCCGGTAGCAGATGTAGGTCATGATCGCGAGCCACAGCAGTCCGACGAGCAGCACCCAGCCGCTCGCGGGGTTGCTGCCGATGCCGTCCGCGCCGAAGAGCAGGAAGACGTACTGCCCGGCGATCTGGGCCAGGCTCGCCATGATCAGGACGTCCGAGGCGATGATTCCCCAGCCACCCATGTACCACCCGGCCCGCGGGCCGAACATCCGGGTGGCCCAGGTGAAGGTGGTGCCGCAGTCGGGGTCCTGCTTGTTGAGCTCGCTGTATCCGATCGAGATCATCCACATCGGGATGAACGCGAGGATCGCGACGATCGGGGCCTGAAGCCCGACGAAGAAGACGATGAAGCCGAGGGTCGCCGCAAGGCTGTAAGCGGGTGCGGTCGAGGCGACGCCGACGACGACGGTGGACCACAGGCCGAGCGCTCCACTCTTGAGGCCCTTGGCCGAGGGTGCGTCTTGCTCGGGCGCGACGGCAGCCATGGAGATCCCTTCAGGTGTCGATGTCCAGCATGGTTCTCGCACCTATTGACCCCTCTTGGCAAGCGTTTCCGTCGAAAAACGCCGCCTGAACCTCGTAATCCGCAACGACGGGCGCGGTAGCCTCCGTCCATGAGAGCCGTCATCCTGGGTGCCGGCGGTGTCGGCGGTGCTGCTGCCACGATTGCCGCTCGACGTGGATTTCTCGACGCGGTCGTGGTCGCCGACTACGACGCCGAGCGCGCGAGATCGGTCGCCGACGGGACCGGGGACGAGCGATTTCAGGCCGCGCGCGTCGATGCCGGCGACGGGGAGGCGATCGCCAACCTGCTCCGGACGAGCAACGCCGACGTGGTCCTGAACGCGTGCGACCCGCGGTTTGTCATGCCGATCTTCGACGCTGCCCTCCAGACGGGCACGACGTACCTGGACATGGCCATGTCGTTGTCGCATCCGCATCCCGACGAGCCGTACGCCAAGACCGGGGTGAAATTGGGCGATGAACAGTTCGCGAAGTCTGCCGAGTGGGAGCAACGGGGGCTGCTCGCGCTCGCCGGCATCGGCGTCGAGCCCGGCCTGTCCGACGTGTTCGCCCGGTATGCGGCCGACCACCTGTTCTCCGAGATCGACGAGCTCGGTGTTCGCGACGGTGCCGATCTCGTTGTCAGCGGATACGACTTCGCGCCGACGTTCTCGATCTGGACCACGATCGAGGAGTGCCTGAACCCGCCGGTCATCTGGGAGCGCGATCGCGGGTGGTTCACCACCGTGCCGTTCAGCGAGCCGGAGATCTTCGACTTCCCGGAGGGCATCGGCCCGGTCGAATGCGTCAACGTCGAGCACGAAGAGGTGTTGCTGATGCCGCGCTGGGTCGACACTGCGCGGTGCACCTTCAAATACGGCCTGGGGGAAGAGTTCATCGGGGTGCTCAAGACGCTGCACAAGCTCGGCCTTGATGCGACCGCGCCGGTGACGGTTGATGGACAGTCGGTGTCACCGCGCGACGTCGTCGCCGCCTGTCTGCCCAACCCGGCGAGCCTCGGCGAGCAGATGAGTGGCAAGACCTGCGCCGGAACGCTCGTTACCGGCACGGGTAAGGACGGGGCCCCACGCGAGGTCTACCTCTACCAGGTGGCGGACAACGAGGAGTGCATGCGGGTCTGGGGTTCGCAGGCAGTCG
>Ga0335083_10002870_pt1 | contig 22552 bp, 19 predicted proteins | sample Lox_Sample_42_FD_206716 | JGI IMG/M metagenome (GOLD analysis project Ga0335083, IMG submission 206716) | Soil microbial communities from Loxahatchee National Wildlife Refuge, Florida, United States - Lox_Sample_4.2 | ecosystem: Environmental > Terrestrial > Soil > Wetlands | place: USA...
CATTCTCTTGGCGAAGTCGTCACGCTCCAGGAGCTGGCCAACGGTCGGGATCCGCGCAAGCTTGAACAGCTGTTCCATCGGCATGTCGAGCCACTCGCCGTTGAAGCGGACGGTGGTGCGGGCGGGATCGAGGACGGAGAAAGCCTGCTCGGTGAAGGTGCGGGCGTTCGCGTCGATCTCCGCGCCCGTCAACGCGGGCCGTGTGGCCGAGCGGCCGCTCGGGTCGCCCACCCGGGCGGTGTAGTCGCCGATGATCAGCACGACCTCGTGCCCGAGATCCTGGAACTCTCGTAGCTTCTGCAGCACGACGGTGTGCCCGAGGTGGATGTCGGGCGCTGTCGGGTCGATTCCGAGCTTGACCCGGAGCGGGCGGCCCTCGGCGAGCTTGCGTTCCAGCGCCCCCTCGGGAAGGCAGTCGACGGCGTTGCGGGTCAGCCAGGCCGCCGCCTCGGAGGGACTCGAGGCGGATGGCTCAGGCATGGGGACGAGCGCCGTCCGGACCTCGGAATCCATCCGGGCCAATGCTAGACTCTCGCCGCCGCGGGACCCCTGTTGCCGCCAGGTCTCGCTGCGCGTGGCGGCTGTCGGATCGGACCGCTGCGAGTACCCCGCGATTTGCATGATCGACGACGTCGAAACCCCGACCCATGGCGGTCAGCCGTACGCTCCGCCGCCATCGGAGCAGCCTTACCGACCGGGGAACGGCCGCGGCAACGGAAGAGGCAACGGGAACGGACGCGGGGGCGGGGATGGCGGCCGGGGCGGGGACGGGGGCCGGCGTCGCCCTCGGCGCGGTCGGTTCTGGCGTCGGCGCCGAGGACCCCGGACCAAGCCGAGGGTGCGCAAGCTCCGGCTGATCCTGATCCTGATCGGTCTCGGGGCGCTCGCGATCGTGTCGACCGTGTTCGGGATGATGATGGCGGTCGCCTCGGACCTTCCGCAGATCGAGAACCGGCAGGTCTATTCGTCGGCGTCGGCCAACTCGTACCTGTACGACGATCACTGGCATCTGATCGGGCAGTTCGCGCCGCCCAACCACGAGGTGATCGACGGCTTCCAGCAGATCTCGCCGTGGATGCGGCGGGCGATCGTGTCGGTCGAGGACCGGCGCTTCTGGTCTGACCCCGGAGTTGACCTGCGCGGAATTGCGCGCGCGGTCTTCTCGGACGTGACCGGCGGATCCAAACAGGGCGCGTCGACGATCGCCGAGCAGTTCGTCAAGAACGCACTGTCCGAGCAGGACAACCGCACGATCTTCGAGAAGCTGCGCGAGGCGGCGCTCGCCTACCACCTCACGCGCAGGTGGCCCAAGCAGCAGATCATGACTCAGTACCTCAACTCGATCTACTTCGGGAATGGTGCTTACGGGATCGAATCGGCGGCTCGCGTCTACTTCGGCAAGGTCCACGGCTACAACTCGGCCGTCTCGTCGACCCAGGCCGGCGCGGGCTGCGGAGACGCCCCGCGGGTTCCGTGCGCATCGGTGCTCGAGCCATGGGAGGCGGCCCTACTCGCGGGGATGGTCGCGGACCCGAGCGCGTTCGACCCAGTGCTCCACCCCCAGGCGGCGAAGGCACGCCGCAACAAGGTCCTCGAGGATATGCTCACGCAGCACTACATCACCGAGGCGCAGTACGTCAGCGGTGAGAAGCAGCCGCTCCCGACCGCGGCTCTGATCCAGCAGCCGCAGGAGCCGGCCGCGGCCCCGTATTTCACGAGCTGGCTTCGTCCGCAGATCCTCAAGGCGGTCGGGCTGGGCCAGCCCGGAGTGACGGACAGCGTCGCCAACTATCGCGCTTACTACGGCGGGCTCAAGATCCGCACCACGATCGACCTCAAGATGGAACAGGCAGCCGACCAGGCCATCTCGGAAGAGCTGCCATACGGGTCGGGCCTCCCGAACGCCTCGCTGGTCGCGATCGACAACAAGACGGGTCAAGTAAGGGCGATGGTGGGCGGGCCGATCGTGAACGGACAGGAGGACTACAGCCAGTTCCCCTTCAACCTGGCGACCGAGGCGAGGCGGCAGCCCGGATCGTCGTTCAAGCCGTTCACGCTCGCGATGGCGCTCGAGTCCGGAAAGTACGGCCCCGACTCGATCATCGACTCGGCCCCTCAGAACTTCGTCGTCCCCAACAGCGGCGGCAAGGAGCACTTCATCGTCCACAACTTCGGCAACACGTATTCCGGTCCAATCACGCTCCAGGACGCCACCGACGTTTCCGACAACACCGTCTACTCGCAGGTGGGGATCGCCATCGGCACGAAGAAGATCGCCCACTTTGCCAGACGCGCCGGGATCCGCACCCCGGTCTCCGACAACTACGCGATGATCCTCGGCGGTCTCAAGATCGGCGTGTCGCCACTGGATATGGCACACGCCTACGAAACGTTTGCCGAGGGAGGCCAACGCGTGTGGACCCCGGTGCTCGGAGCGCCACGACAGGGGCCAACCGGGATCGCCCAGATCTATTGCCCGAAGGTCTGCCCGCACCGCAACGCGGTCAGTCAGCCCCAGTATGAGCGGGTGCTCCCCGCATCAATCGCGGCGGTCGTCCACCAGATGCTGACCGGCGTGGTGCAGTCGGGCACGGGAACCTCGGCCGCGATCTCGGGGGTCGATGTCGCGGGCAAGACCGGCACGACGACGAACTATGCCGACGCCTGGTTCGTGGGCTGGACGCCCCAGCTGACGACGGCCGTGTGGGTCGGCTATCCAAACAAGCTCGTGCCGATGACCACCGCCTACAACGGGGCGCCGGTTGAGGGTGGGACCTACCCGGCGATCATCTGGCACAACTTCATGGTCCAGGCCCTGCAGATCCTCCAGAGCGAGAACCCCCGCCAGAAGATCACGACCTCGACCACGACCGACACGACCAGCGCATCGCCGATCCCGGATTCGGGCTCGGGCTCCGGGCCCGACACCACCCAGACGAACCAGGCGGCCCCGCCGAACGCCGCCGGTGCCGGGAACACCGGCGGCGGCGCCGCTCAGAACGGCGGCGCCGCGACCGGCAATGCCGGCGGTACGGGCGCCGGCGGCACCGCGGGCGGGACACAGGGAGGAGCCGGCGCGGGTGGCGCGACCGGTGGTGGTGGTGGTGGTGCGGGCGGCGGCGCCGGTGGCACAACCGGCGGCGGTGGCGGTACAACCGGCGGCGGCGGTGGTGGTGCGGGCGGCGCGACCGGCGGCGGAGGTTCGGGCTCCGGCGGCGCGGGGCTCGGCGGTGGCTAGATCGCCCGCGCGGTGCCCGCTGGCGAGCGGCTAGCGCGCCGAAACCGTCTGCTCGAGCCGCTCTGCCCGCGACATCGCCGGGCGAGACAGGAACCGGCTCCCCATCGCCGAGAATCGCCAAGGCAGCTCGGCGGCCTTCGTGATTCCAATCCGTCGGCTCGCGACCACCTGCACATGCCGCCACGCCCGCGGCCGGTCAGCGATCACGATTGACCCCTGGATCAGGTCCGTACCGTTCAGCTCGAGCCCGATCGCCAATGCCTCCGTGAGCTTGCCGGGGCCTGAGCACAGGCTCTCGATCCGCTCCACGCCCCGGCGTTCACGCATCGGCTCGATCCCGTCGACCGGCTCGAGAGCTCGGATCAACACCGCGGCGCCGACGCCCTCCGGCTCGCACACTGCGTTCAGGCAGGCATGAATTCCATATGACCGATACAGGTAGGCCACGCCCGGGGGCCCGAATATGACTCGCGTGCGATTGGTGAGGCCAACGTATGCATGACAGGCGGGCTCGGTCTGGTGATAGGCCTCGCTCTCGACGATGACCCCGGACGACCCGTCGTGCGAGACGACGCACCCGATCAAATCTCGCGCGACCTCGAGCACCGGGCGCGCGTAGAACGACCGCTTCATCCGAGCGCGGCTCGCGCCCGGTCGAGCTGCTCACGTACCCGCGCGAGGTTGGTCCCGCCCCGCGAGCGCTTGCTCTCGAGCCACTCACCGTCACGGAGAACCGCGTAGAACTCGTCGTCGAGCAACGGCGACACGCGCTCGAGCTCCGCCAGGGTAAGCCCTGACAGCGGTTTGCCCTGATCGATCGCGGTCCGCACCAACCCGGCGACGACGCCATGAGCCTCGCGGAACGGGAGGCCGCGCCGCACCAGGAGGTCCGCGACATCGGTCGCCGCGAGCAGCTCGTCCGCGGCCGCGCCGGCCAGGCGGTCACGGCGGAAGCTGATCGTCGACAGCATCCCGTCGGCGGCGTCGAGGCACAGCTCCACCGTGTCGGTGGCGTCGAAGAGGTGCTCCTTGTCCTCCTGCATGTCCTTGTTGTAGGTCAGCGGCAGGCCGTGGAGCACTCCGTGCAGCGCCACCAGGTGGGCGGCGACACGCGGGGCCTTGGCGCGCAGCAGCTCGGCGGCGTCCGGATTCTTCTTCTGGGGCATGATCGAGGACCCCGACGCCCACGCGTCCGCGACCTCGCAGAAGCCGAACTCCTCGCTGGACCACAGCACGATCTCGCCGCCGAGTCGCGAGAGGTGAGTGGCGCAGGTGGCGGCGGCGGCCAGGTAGTCGAGCACATAGTCGCGGTTGGAGACGGCGTCGATCGAGTTCTCCGCCACCGATGCGAACCCGAGCTCGCGCGCCACTAGCTCCCGGTCGGTGTCGAAATTCACGCCCGCGAGCGCCCCGGCGCCCAGGGGAAGCGGGCCTGTGGCCACCACGACCGACGCGAACCGGTCGCGATCGCGGATCAGCATCCAGCAGTAAGCGAGCAGGTGATGGCTGAGGTACACCGGTTGGGCGCGCTGGAGGTGGGTGTACCCGGGCATCGGCCAGTCAAGGTGCGACTCCGCGACACCGACGAGCGTCCGTGCGAGCTTCACGGTCCGCTCGGCCGCCTCCTGGGCATGGGCGCGCACGAACATCGCAACGTCGGTCGCGACCTGGTCGTTGCGGGAGCGTGCCGTGTGGAGCTTTCCGCCGACTCTGCCGGCGAGTTCGGTGACGCGGCGTTCGATCGCCATGTGAATGTCCTCGTCGCCGTCGGCGAACGGGAAGCTCCCCGCGCCGAGCTCGCGCTCGACCTGCGCGAGCGCGGCGTGCAGCTGGTCGCGCTCGGCCTCGGAGATGATTCCCCGCGCAGCGAGCATCGACGCGTGCGCGCGCGACTGCTGGACGTCGTAGGGCCCTAGGCGCCAGTCGAACGACAGCGAGTCGTTGAGAGCGCGGAAGGCCGCATCTTGAGGCTCGGCGAAACGAGACATCGAGCGCGGATTATCGCCCGAGCACTTCGAGCAGCGACTCGGCCACCCGCTGGACCTGGGGCTCCGTCATCCCAGGGAAGAACGGCAGCGCGATCGAGCGCGCCGCGACGTCCTCGCACACCGGGAACTCGCCCGCGCGGTGACCGAACTCCTCGCGGTAGTAGCTCATCAGGTGAACCGCGGGGAAATACGGCTTGCTCGGGACGCCCCGCGCCGACAGCGCCCGCACCGTCGAATCGCGGTCGACGCCGCGCGGGAGCTGGACCACGAATACGAACCAACCGCGGCGCGCGCGGCCGGCGTCCCGGCAGGGCAGATCGAGCTCCTCGACCCCGCCGAGCGCGGCGCGGTACCACTCGGCTACCTGCGCGCGCCCGATCAGCATCTCGTCCAGGCGCTCCAGCTGGGCGAGTCCGAGGGCGCACGCGAGATCAGACAGCCGGTAGTTGAAGCCGAGGCGGTCGTGGTCGAGCCAGTCCATGTTGGGCGCGCGGCCCTGGTTGCGCTCGGAGTCGATCCGCTCCTTGAGTGCGGGGTCGGCGATCGTCACCATGCCGCCTTCACCGGTGGTGAGCTGCTTGTTCGCGTAGAAGCCGAACACCGCCGGATGGCCGCGCCCGCCGACCGGAACCCCGTCGGCGTCGATGGCGCCGAGCGCCTCGCACGCGTCCTCGACGATCGGCAGCCCGAACCGCTCGAACGCGCCCAGGTCGGCCGGGAAGCCGAAGATGTGCACCGGCAGGACCGCCGACGTGCGCCCAGTGACCGCCGCCGCCGCCGCCTCCGGGTCAAGGTTGAACGTCACCGGATCGATGTCGGCGAACACCGGACGAGCCCGCTCGTACACGATCACGTTCGCGCTGGCCACGAACGAGAACGGACTCGTGATCACCTCATCGCCGTCGCGGACGCCCACGGCCCGCAACGCGAGGTGCAGCCCCGCCGTCCCACTCGAAACCGCGCTGGCGTGCCGAGCCCCCACACGCTCGGCGAACGCCCGCTCGAACTCGCCCAGCAGCGGGCCAAGCGACAGTCGGCCGGAGCGCAGTACCTCGAGCACGCGCTGCTCCTCGGCCTCGCCCAACACCGGACGGGCGAGTGGGATCGCCTCACGCACGGCGCGCAACGTCACGAGCTCGGGGCGGAGGCGGCCTCGTCGCGCGCCTGCCGACCGGACACGCGCATCCCATACTCGAGCGAGTCCACCAGCGCCTCCCAGGACGCCTCGATGACGTTCTCGGACACGCCGATCGATCCCCACACCTGGTCACCGTCGGAAGCATCGAGGAGGACCCGGGTGACGGCACCGGTGCCCTTCGTCTCGTCGAGAATCCGCACCTTGAAGTTCACGAGGTCGATGTCGCGAAGATGGGGATGGATCTCGACGAGCGCGTCTCGTAGCGCCTTGTCGAGCGCGTTCACTGGGCCGTTGCCCTCGGCGGTCCGCACGTAACGCTCGCCGTCGACCCAGATCTTGATCGTGGCCTCCGTCTCGACACGTCCATCGGCACGCTTCTCGACGATCGCGCGCCAGGACTCGAGCCGGAACAGCGGCTCGTGCTCGCCGGTCTCGCGGCGCAGCAGCAGCTCGAACGAGCCGTCAGCGGCCTCGAAGTGATAGCCGCGATGCTCGAGCTCCTTGACCCGCTCGACCAGCCGCCCGGCCTCGCCGTCGCCCAGCGGAATCCCGGCGTCGCGGGCCCGCGCCTCGACCGTGCCCTTGCCTGACAGCTCGGAGATCAGGAGCTCGCGCCGGTTGCCGACGACCTCGGGGTCGACATGTTCGAACGTCGCCGGGTCGACGTTGACGCCGGCGACGTGCATCCCGCCCTTGTGGGCGAATGCGTTTCGGCCGACGTATGGCTGGTCGGGGTCGGGCGTGAAGTTCAGAATCTCGTCGAAGAAGTGCGCGGCCTGGGCGAGCGAGCCAAGCTGCTCGGTGGTCACGCAGTCGTAGCCGAGCTTGAGCTGCAGGTTCGGGATGATCGTGATCAAGTTCGCGTTCCCACAGCGCTCGCCGTAGCCGTTCATCGTCCCCTGGACCTGGACGGCGCCCCGCTCGACCGCGGAGAGCGAGCACGCGACGCCGCAGCCCGAGTCGTCGTGGCAGTGGATCCCCACACGGGCGCCCGTGGGTGCGAGCGCCGCGACGACGTCCGCCACCACACCCGCGATCACGTGCGGGAGGGTGCCGCCATTCGTGTCGCAGCACGTGACGGTGTCGGCACCGGCCTCAGCCGCGGCACGGGCGCACTGGAGCGCGTACGCGGGGTCGTCCGCGAACCCGTCGAAGAAGTGCTCGGCGTCGTAGATCACGCGCTTGCCCTGCTCGCGCAGGAACGCGACCGACTCGGAGATCATCCTCAGGTTCTCCTCGCGGTCGACCTTCACGACCTTCTCGAGGTGCAGCCCCCAGGACTTGCCCACGATCGTGCATACCGGCGCGGCCGAGTCGGCGAGCATGCGGAGTCCCGGATCGGCGTCGGCGCTCCTGTCGCGCCTGCGCGTCATCCCGAACGCCGCGACCTGAGCGTGCCGGAACGACTCTCCGGCGAGCAGGGCGAACAGCTCGACCTCCTTGGGGTTCGAGCTCGGGAACCCCGCCTCGATCACATCGATGCCTAGCTCGTCCAGGCGGTGTGCCACCCGCAGTTTCTCCTGCGCGGACAGCGACATTCCCTCCCCCTGCATCCCGTCGCGGAGGGTCGTGTCGTAGAGCTCGATATGAGTCATCCGGCTGCGGTTCGGCTTGGCACCTCGACGACGTCGAGCCACTCCGCGTAACGCGCGTCGCGGCCATGCAGAGCGTCGTCGAAAACGCGCTGGAGCTCGCGAGTGATTGGGCCCACCCTCCCGCCGGGGTCGCCGGCGCCGACGTCGTGGTCGTCGATCTCACGCACCGGCACGAGCTCGGCGGCAGTGCCCGTCATGAACACCTCGTCGGCCAGATACAGCTCCGCGCGCGCCAGATCGCGTTCGACGACCTCGATGCCGAGGTCCCGGGCTATCTGGATGATCGACTTGCGGTTGATGCCGTCGAGGATCCCGGCCGTCTGGGGTGGTGTGAGCACGACTCCGTCCCGGACGACATAGATGTTCTCGCCCGAGCCTTCGCACACGAACCCGTGCGAGTCGAGCAGGATCGCCTCCTGATAGCCGGCCTTCGAGGCCTCGATCTTCGCGAGCACGCTGTTGAGGTACTGGCCGGAGGCCTTCGCGTGCGGGATCAGCGCGTCATGCGGGATCCGCCGCCAGCTCGAGACCTTGGCCCGGATGCCACTCGCCTTGCCATCCTCACCGAGGTACGCGCCCCACGGCCACACGGCGATCGATACCTCGACCGGGGCATCGAGCGGGTACAGCCCCATCTGGCCGTAACCGCGGAACACGATCGGGCGGATGTAGCACTCGCGCAGCTCGTTCGCCGCAATCAACTCGTGGGTGGCCGACCGCAGCTCCGCGAGCGTGTACGGGATCGGCATGTAGTAGAGCTCGGCCGACTTGAACAGGCGATCGAGGTGATCGTGGTGGCGGAAGATCGCCGTTCCCTTCGCGGTCTCGTACGCCCGGATCCCCTCGAATACCCCGGTCCCGTAGTGCAGGCCATGCGTCAGTACGTGAACCTTCGCGTCCTCCCAGGCAACCATTTCACCGTTGTGCCAGATGAGGTCCGCTTGTTGCACGACTGACTCCTTATAGATGTTTGAGGACCGCCTGGGTGGCCTCTGTTGTAGTTGCCGTGCCCCCCAGGTCGGGCGTGCGTAGCCCCTCGGCCAGCGCTCGCTCGACGGCCGATTCTACCGCCGCCGCCTGGGCGTCCATGTCGAGTCCGTGGCGCAGCATCATCGCCGCCGACAGGAACATCGCCAGCGGGTTGGCCGCTCCGGTGCCCGCGATGTCCGGGGCCGAGCCGTGGACCGGCTCGAACACGCCGGGGGTGGGCGGGTCCGAATTTCCGAGCGACGCGCTGGGGAGCATGCCGATCGAGCCGGTCAGCATCGCCGCCTCGTCGCTGAGGATGTCGCCGAACATGTTCTCGGTGAGGATCACCTCGAAGTGCCGGGGGGCCGCGATCAACTTCATCGCCGCGTTGTCGACGAGCAGGTGCTCGAGCTCGATGTTCGGGAACTCGCTGGCGTGGAGGTCGCGGACGACCTCGCGCCAGAGGCGGCTCGTCTCGAGCACGTTGGCCTTGTCGACGCTGGTCACCCGGGATTTCGCTGTGTTGAACGCGACCCGGGCGATCCGCTCGATCTCCTCGCGCGTGTACACGCAGTCATCGGAGGCGCGGTCGTGCGTGCGCGTCTTCTGGCCGAAGTAGATACCGCCGGTCAGCTCGCGGATCACGATCATGTCGGTGCGCTCGATCAGATCGCGCTTGAGCGGGCTCGCATCGTAGAGGGCGGGAAGCGGTCTTACCGGCCGTAAGTTGGCGAACAGGCCGAGGCCCTTGCGCAGCCCGAGCAGGCCCTGCTCGGGGCGGGGCTTGTCGGGGTCGGTCGTGTCCCATTTCGGCCCGCCGACCGCCGCCAGCAGGACGGCGTCGGCGTTCCCGCACGCGGTGAGCGTCTCGTCGGTCAGGGGGGTGCCGTGCGCGTCGATCGAGGCGCCGCCGAACACGTGCTCGTCGTACTCCAGGTCCGCGCCGACAGCCTTTAGCACCTCGAGGGTCGGTGCGATGATCTCGGGACCTATTCCGTCACCCGGGAGAAGTACGACACGGAGGGCCATGAGCGGCCCGGGACGGTACCAATCACCCGTCGCCGAGCGCCGCCCGCCCGGCGCCGCGCGGTCATGTTGAGCCGAACGTACTCGAGCACTAGCGGGTCACCAGAGCGCCGCAGAACGCGATCGACAAAGGGTCCGCGAAGATCGTCCGGGAGCGGGTCCAGGTGCCGGACGAGGCACACGGTCTGGATGAACGACCGCGGGTCCTCAGGTGTGACTGACTTGGGCTCGAGCCAGCAGTTCACGTCGATGAACCCGGCGCCCTCGAGACGCGCGACGGTGTCCGAATCCGTCGCGTAGTTCCACGGCCGCTTCCAGTCGGCGAAGTACGGGGCGAACGGGTCCTCGGTCGCGATCTCGTCGGCGAGCGTGCGGAATGCGTCGATGTTGCCGCGTCCTCCGCACTGGGCGACGAGCTGGCCTCCCGGTTCCAAAGCGCGGTGCAGCGCGGCGAACAATGCGTCGTGATCGTGGATCCAGTGGAAGGTGGCGTTCGAGAAGATCGCGTCGACCGGCTCGGGCAGGTCGAGCTCGACCAGGTCCTGGCACAGAACCGTGGCGCGGTCGCCGAGCGACTCGCGAGCGTGAGCCACCATCGACGGGGCGGCATCGACGGCGTACACGCGACCGCGCGGAACCAGATCCGCCAGCAGCGCGGTCACCCGTCCCGACCCGCAGCCGGCATCCAACACGGCCTCGTCACCGGTCAGGGCAAGACGCGAGAGCTGCTCGCGAGCCCACGCGAGCTGAGGATCGGAGACGCGGTCGTAGGTGGCCGCATCCCAATCTCGGGACGATCCCACGCTCATGCCAACGCCGTCGTGACCGGGCCCGAGCGCTCGCGGCCGCCTTCGAACGCCGCGATCGCGTCATCCTGCTCCAAGGTCAGGGCGATGTCGTCGAGTCCGTTCAGCAGCCGGTGCTTGATCTCGGGCTCGATCTCAAAGCTCGCCGTCCCGCCTGGCCAGCGCACCTCCTGCGCGGCAAGATCTACCTGCGCCTGGCCCGCGTCAGCGATCGAGGCGCACTCCTCGGCGCTCAGCACGACCGGCAGCAGCCCGATCTTCGTGCAGTTCGAGCGGAAGATGTCGGCGAAGCTCGGCGCCAGAATCGCTTGAAAGCCGTAGTCCTCGAGCGCCCAGGGAGCATGCTCGCGACTCGACCCGCAGCCGAAGTTGCGACCGGCGACGAGGATCGGATTGCTCGGCAGATCCCACCCCGGCTGCTTGGCCCAGTCGAAGAACAGGAACTCGCCGAACCCGGTGCGCTCGACGCGCTTGAGGAACTGCTTCGGGATGATCTGGTCGGTGTCGACGTCGTCGCGGCTAAGCACCGATACCTGCCCGGTGATCGTCTCGATCGCTCTCATCGTCCGTCTCCCCATTCGCGGATGTCGACGAAGCGGCCCTCGATCGCGGCCGCCGCCGCCATCTGCGGCGAGACCAGATGCGACCTTGCCCCCCGTCCCTGGCGGCCTTCGAAGTTCCGGTTCGACGTCGAGGCGACTCGCTCACCGGGTGCCGCGATGTCGGGGTTCATCCCGAGGCACATCGAGCATCCCGCTCCCCGCCAGTCGAAGCCGGCGCGCCGGAATACCTCGTCGAGGCCCTCCCGCTCGGCCTGCACCTTGACCTGCTGCGAGCCGGGGACGACCATTGCGTAGACGCTGTCGGCGACCTTATGGCCCTTGACGACGTCGGCGGCGACGCGCAGATCCCCGATCCGCGAATTCGTGCACGAGCCGATGAACACGCGGTCGAGCTTGATCTCGCCGATCGGAGTTCCCGGCTCGAGCGCCATGTACTCGAGCGCGCGCTCGTCCTGATCGGTGTGGGGCTCGGGCACCGCGCCGGTCACCGGCACGACCATCCCCGGCGTCGTCCCCCAGGTGACCATCGGGCTGATCGCGGACGCGTCGACGTCGACCTGCTTGTCGAACGTCGCCCCCTCGTCGGTCCGGAGGTCTCGCCAGTCGTCCGGCACCGCGCTCGGTGCTCCGGCGCGGCCGATCACCCACTCGTACGTGGTGTCGTCCGCGGCGATCATTCCGGCGCGGCCGCCGCCCTCGATCGTCATGTTGCAGACCGTCATCCGGCCCTCCATCGACAGCGTCTCAATCGCCGGTCCGGCGTACTCGACGACGTGCCCGACCGCCCCGTCCACCCCCATCTGGCCGATCGTGGCCAGGATCAGGTCCTTGGCGGTGACGCCGAAGCCGAGGCTCCCGTGGTAGAGGATGCGCATCGACCGGGGCTTTGACTGCACCAGGCACTGGGTGGCGAGCACGTGCTCGACCTCGCTCGTCCCGATCCCAAACGCGAGCGCGCCGAACGCACCATGGGTGGCGGTATGCGAGTCGCCGCACACGATCGTCATCCCCGGCTGCGTCACGCCGAGCTCAGGCCCGATCACGTGGACGATCCCCTGGTGGTCGGAGCCGAGCGAGAACACCGGGATCCCGAACTCCTCGCAGTTGCGCTCGAGGGTCTCCACCTGAACGCGCGAGAGCTCGTCCCGGATCCTGGCCGCGACCGGAGTGCCGTCGGTGGGGACGTTGTGGTCGGCCGTAGCCAATGTCCGATCGGGTCGGCGCACCTTGCGCTGCGCGAGCCGGAGCCCGTCGAACGCCTGCGGGCTCGTGACCTCGTGCACCAGGTGCAGATCGATGTACAGGAGTCCGGGGGCTACCTCGTGCGCGTCCCAGATCTTGTCGAACAGCGTCTTTGGCATCAGCTCCTCCGCAGTCCAGCGCTGAGCACCGCGAGCAGCACGGCTTCCCCAGGGCCTGGATTTTCAAAATGATGATTCAGGTCTGCATCGAACGTGACGCAGTCGCCATCGAGCAGCTCGTACCGCTCGCCGTCGCAAGACAAGACCACCCTGCCTCGCTCGACGAGCGCCGTCTCACGACTCCCCGGCTCATGCCTCGGTGGGTCCCCGGGGCCGCCGGTGACTGCTCCGGGCGCAAGCGTGTGTCGTGAGAGCTCGGCGCGCTGGCCGGGCAGCGGCGGCGTCAGGATCTCGTAGCTGTGGCCGGCCACAGCGGCCGGGCCGTTGCGACGCTCACTCGCTCGTACCACGGTGACGGCGCCGTCCTCGTCGAGGCGCAGCAGCTGCGAGAGCCGCAGCTCGAGGCCCGACGCGATCCGCTTGGCGACCTGGAGGGTCGGACTCGTCTCGCCGCGCTCCACCTGGGAGAGCATTGGGGCACTGACCCCCGACCGCTCGGCCAGATCGCGGAGAGACAGGTCCATGGCCTCGCGCAGAACTCTCACCCGTGACCCAAGGCTGCCATCAGCAGGGCTTGCGGCGCCTTTGGTGGCAGTAGATGGCATACGTGCGTACGCTATCACGTACGGCCAGCGTGCCCACGCCCGCCGCTAGCCTCATCCTCCATGCGTTCACGACCCGACGTGCTCGTGCTCGGCGGCGGTGGAGTCCTCGGCGAGGCCTGGATGATGGGCGTCCTGGCCGGGATCGAGGACGGCACCGGCTTCGACCTGCGCGATTGCGACTACTACGTCGGGACGTCGGCGGGGTCGATCGTCGCCGCCCATCTGATATCCGGACATCCGCCCCGACGCCCGTCGACGATCGGCTCGGACCTCGAGGAACTACCCAGCGCACCCCGGCCCGCGGACGGCCTCGCCGCGGCCGGGCTCGCCGCCGCGCGGCGAGCCGGCGAGTGGGCGCTCGCCGTCGGCGCCACCTTCGCGCCGCTGGCGCTCGGCCTGGCCGCGCCGGGCGGGGCGATGGCACGGGCGCTGCTGCTGCGCCGGCTGCCCAGGCCCAAGCAGAACTTGAACGACCTGCGCCGGAGCGTTGAGCGCCTTGAGGCCCGGTTCGACGGCCGCCTGCGGGTCGCGACGGTCGACCGCCGCAACGGCCGCCGGGTCGTGTTCGGCAGCCCCGGCGCCCCGGGCGCGACGGTCGCCGAAGCCGTCACAGCCTCCTGCACGGTGCCGTGGCTGTTCTCGCCGACCACGATCGGCGGGCGCGAGTACGTCGACGGCGGCGTGTGGAGCCCGACCAACCTCGACGCCGCGCCCGCCGGGCGCGACACGCACGTCCTGTGCCTGAACCCGACGGCGAGCATCGCGAGCGACCACCGGGTGCTGACCGCGATCCGGGGCATCTCGCGGACCGCGGTCTCGCTCGAGGCGCTCGTGCTCCGCCGCCGGGGCGCGGCGGTGCGGATGCTCGCCCCGAACGCCGAGTCCGCGGAGGCGATGGGGACCAATTTCATGGACCGCGAGCCGAGCGGCCGGGTCCTCGCGGCCGCCTACCGGCAGGGCCTCGCGCTGGTCACGGCGTCCGCACCGGTTGCCCCGAGGCCGCCGCAGCCGTCGCTTCCTCTGCCTCGTCCATGATCCCGCGGCGCCGGATCGCGTTCGAAAGCGCGCGGATGTATGCACGGGCGGCCGCCTCCAGGATGTCGGTCGAGACGCCCTGACCCGAGCCGCTGACCCCGCCCACCTCGAGCACCACCGAGGTTTCGCCGAGCGCGTCCTGGCCGCCGGTCACCGCGTCGACGCGGAACTCCCGCAGGCGCGCATCGGAGCCGGTGGCGGCGTTGATCGCACGGAAGATCGCGTCAACCGGACCGTCGCCGGTGAACGAGCCCGTGACCTCGTCGCCGTCAGGAGTTCTGATTCCGACCGTCGCGTGCGGGGGCCGGCGCGTGGAGGCCTCGACGTCGAACCACTCGAGTTGGTAGCCGGCGATCTCCTCGCGCAGCTCGTCGGTGACGAGCGCCTCGAGATCCATCGCGGTGACGTGCTTCTTCTTGTCCGCGATCTCCTTGAACCGTCTGAACGCGGTGTTCAGGCCCTGTCCGGACAGCTCGAACCCCAGGTCGGCGAGCGCCTGCTGCAACGCGTGGCGGCCGGAATGCTTGCCCAGCACGATCGAGTTGGCTTCGAGCCCGACCGTGGTCGCGTCCATGATCTCGTAGGTCGTCCGCTCCTTGAGTACGCCGTCCTGGTGGATGCCGGACTCGTGCGCGAACGCGTTGCGGCCGACCACCGCCTTGTTCGGCTGCACCGGGTAGCCGGTCAGCCGGGAGACCATTCGCGAACTCCGCGCAATCTCCCGAGTCACGATCCCCGAGTGGAGCCCGACGTCCGCCGAGCGCGTGTGCAGCAGCATCACGATCTCCTCGAGCGACGCGTTGCCGGCACGCTCGCCGATCCCGTTGATCGCGCACTCGACCTGGCGCGCGCCGGCGAGCAGCCCCGCGAACGAATTGGCGACGGCCAGCCCCAGGTCGTCGTGGCAGTGAACCGACAGCACGATGTCCTTGAGGCCCGGCACGAGTTCGTAGAGCCGCTCCAGATACGCCGCGTATTCGTGCGGCATCGCGTATCCGACGGTGTCCGGGATGTTGATCGTGCTCGCGCCCTCGTCGATCGCGATCTGGCACACCTCCGCGGTGAACTCGATGTCGGCGCGGGTCGCGTCCATCGGCGAGAACTCGACGTCGTCCACGTATTGCCTGGCGTGCGCGACCGCTGCGCGCGCCTGCCCCTTGACGTCGTCGCGCGTGGTCTGAAGCTGATACTGGATGTGGATGTCCGAAGTCGAGATGAACGTGTGGATCCGCGGCCGCGTCGCGTCCTTGACCGCATTCCAGGCCGCGTCGATGTCGGCCACATGAGTCCGCGCGAGGCCGGCGATCACGGGTCCCTCGACCGTGCGCGAGATCTCCTGCACGGCCTCGAAGTCGCCCGGCGAGGTGATCGGGAAGCCCGCCTCGATCACGTCCACGCCCAGCCGCGCCAGCTGCTGGGCGATCTCCAGCTTCTCCTGCGTGTTCAGCGAGATGCCGGGCGACTGCTCTCCGTCACGCAACGTCGTGTCGAAGATCAGTACTCGGCTTGGGTCTTCGGGTTTGGTCATGTCACTCCTAAGTGTCTCGGTTCTCGCGTCTTCTCAGTGCTGGTTTCGCGGCTACGTGCGGCCGCCCACGCGCTATTCCCCCCGAGGGGGGAGGAGAAGAAGCCGGAGATCGAGGCGGAGCGCCATTCCGTCGAGAAGCCTACCAAGCCGCGTTCGGCATGATCTGCGCGGTGCGAAAACTTGCGTTGATCGTGAATCCCGTGGCCGGTGGGGGACGCCCGGCACGGGCGTTACCCGAGGTTCAGGCGGTCCTGACCGCGAAGGGTGTCGAGCACCGCTTCGAGTACACGAAGAGCCTCGACCACGCCAGAGAGCTCGCGGTCGAGGCCGTCGCGAACCGCGAGGTGGCGGTCGCGTTCGGCGGCGACGGGCTGATCGGCGCGGTCGCCGGCGCGGTCAAGTACACCGACGGACTCGTCGGGCTGCTGCCCGGTGGCCGCGGTAACGACTTGTGTCGCGTCCTCGGCATCCCACGCCGCCCGGTGGCCGCGTGCGCGGTCCTGGCCTCCGGCGTCGAGCGTCAACTCGATCTCGGGGAGGCCGGAGACCGCACGTTCGCCGGCATCGCCAGCTGCGGCTTCGACTCGATGGTCAACGCCATCGCGAACGAGACGCGCGTCGTGCGCGGGAGCGCGGTCTACGCGTTGGCGCTCGTGCGAGCGCTGCCGCGCTGGAAATCGGCCCGGTTCGAGGTCACGCTCGACGGCGGCCCGGCGCGCGAATTCACCGGCTACTCGGTTGCTGCGGCCAACTCGAAGCAGTTCGGCGGCGGGATGCTGCTCGCTCCGAACGCGTCGCTGACGGACGGCTTACTCGATGTGGTCATCATCGAGGACATGCCAAAGCTTCGGTTCCTAGGACTCGCGCCGAGCGTATTCAGCGGCCGGCACGTACGCCAGCGCGGCGTCGACGTACTCCGCGGGAGCGAGGTTCAGATCACCGCGTCCGAGCCGTTCGTCCTGTACGCCGACGGCGAGGCGATCGCCGAGCTCCCGGTCACGGTCCGGGTGCTCCCGGGCGCGGTCCGGATGATCGTGCCGGCATGACGCTGCTCGGTGCCAAGATCGCGGCGGCGCGGGCGGTCGGGGAGCTGGCACGGCGCGCCGGCCGCGGGGGCGGGACGAGTCTCCCCGGCAAGGTGCTGATCGCATTGGAGCCGGCCGCGATCTCGGAGCTGTCGGCACGGCTGCCGCGCGGTTCGGTCGTGATCTCGGCGACCAATGGCAAGACGACGACGGCCGCGATGGTCGCATCCGTACTCGGACACGTGGGCGTCCCGGTCGTTCACAACCGGGCGGGAGCGAACATGGCCGGCGGCGTGGCCTCAACGCTGCTCGCCGCCGCGCGCGCGGGTGGCCGGATCGAGGGCGAGCTGGGGCTGTTCGAGATCGACGAGTTCTGGCTCGACCGGGTGGTGCCGCAGATCAGCCCACGCGGACTTCTGCTCGGGAACCTGTTCCGCGACCAGCTCGACCGGTACGGCGAGCTCGAGACGATCGCCGATCGCTGGGCCGCGGTGGCGTCGCGCGCCGGCGCGTCGGCCCGCCTCGTTCTGAACGCGGATGACCCGCTGATCGCCGACCTCGGACGCGACGCGCCGAACGTGACCTACTTCGGCGTTGAGGACCCGTCGGTGGCGATCCCCGAGATGCAGCACGCGTCGGACTCCAAGCACTGCCGCCGGTGCGGCGCGGCGTATGTGTACGACGCGATCTACCTCGGCCACCTCGGCCGCTATCGCTGCCCGTCGTGCGGACAGCAGCGACCAGCGCCGGCGGTCGCCGCCGAGCGAATCTCGCTCGCTGGGACGCGGGCGTCCCGGTTCGACCTCACGACGCCGGCTGGCAGCGCCACCGTCGAGCTGCCGCTTCCCGGTCTCTACAACGTCTACAACGCGCTCGGCGCGGCCTCGCTGTGCCTCGGGCTCGACGTTGCGCTCGACGACATCGCGGCCGGCCTACGCGACGTGCAGGCCGCGTTCGGGCGGGCCGAGCGAATCGCGGTCGGCGACGTCGAGCTCCAGGTTCTGCTGATCAAGAACCCGGCGGGCGCGAACGAGATCCTCCGGACGCTTGTACTCGAGAACGAGGAGCTCGATCTCCTGGCGATCCTCAACGACCGGACCGCCGACGGCCGCGACGTATCGTGGGTGTGGGACGCGGACTTCGAGGTGCTCGCCGGGCGCGTGCGCCGCGTCACCTGCGCGGGCACGCGCGCCGCCGAGCTCGCGGTGCGCCTGAAGTACGCCGGCGTGCCGAGCGAGCGGCTGCACGTCACACCGGGGCTCTCGCACGCGCTGGACGAGGCGCTCGCGGAGACCCCGTCCGGGCATCTGTACGCGCTGCCCACGTACACCGCGCTGCTCGAGCTCCGCCACGAGCTGGCGACCCGCGGGCATGCTGTCCAGTTCTGGGAGCCCGCGGCGGTGAGCGGACGATGAGCGCGGTGGGGTCGCCCGTGAGCGTGATCTGGCACGACCTCGAGTGCGGTGCCTACGCCGAGGACCTGCCGCTGTGGCGCGAACTGGCGGCCGAACACGGCGACCCGGTGCTCGACGTGGGCGCGGGGACTGGCCGGGTCACTCTGGATCTCGCCCGCGCCGGATACCGGGTCACCGCTCTCGACCGAGATCCCGAGCTCCTCGAAGCCCTCGCAAACCGGGCTCTGGGAAGAAACCTCAGCATGGACGCAGTTTCTTCTCAAGCACTCGTGACGACAGTGGTCGCGGACGCTCGGGACTTCGATCTTGGCGAGCGGTTCCCGCTGATCATCGTGCCGATGCAGACGAGCCAGCTGTTCGGGGCCGCCGGTGGCCGCGCCGCGTTCCTGCGGTGCGCGCTCCGCCACCTTCGGCCCGGCGGGGCGCTCGCGATCGCGATCGCCGAGGCGCTCGACCTCTACGACGCCACCGACAGCCTGGCGTTCCCCCTGCCTGACATTCGCGAGATCGACGGGATCGTGTACTCGAGCCAGCCGGTCGCGGTCCGCGCTGAGCGCGGCGGCTTCGTGCTCGAGCGCCGGCGGGAGACGGTCGCGGTCGACGGTGAGCGGACGGTCGAGCGCGACCTGATCCGTCTCGACCGGGTGACCGCGCGCGGCCTCGAGCGCGAGGGCCGCGCCGCCGGGTTCGCCCGGATCCAGCGCGCGAGGGTCCAGGAGACCTCCGACTACGTCGCCAGCGAGGTGGTGATCCTCCGTGCCCCCGCGCAGTAACGGCAAGCACGCGGCCCTGCGGGTATGCGCGCTGTACCCAGACCTGATGAACATCTACGCCGACCGCGGCAACATCCTCCTGCTCGAGCGGCGTTGCCGGTGGCGGGGAATCGGCTTCAGCGTGACGCCAAGCAGTCTCGGCGAGCGGCTCGACCCCGACGGCGCCGACCTGTTCTACATCGGGGGCGGCCAGGACCGCGACCAGCAGCTGTGCGCGCTTGACCTGGCCGAGGTCAAGCGCGAGGCGCTCCACGAGGCCGCGGCGCGGGGAGCGGTGATCCTCGCCGTGTGCGGCGGGTATCAGCTGCTCGGGCAGTCGTATCAGCTCGGCGACGAGACCCTGCCAGGCACCGGGCTGGTCGATCTCGTCACGGTCCGCTCGGACGAGCCACGGCTGATCGGCAACGTCGCTATCGAGGTGGAGCTCGACCCTGGTGTTCGGCGAATACTGGCCGGGTTCGAAAACCATGGTGGTCGCACAAATCTCGGCCCGGACGCGACGCCGCTCGGCCGAGTGCTGAAAGGTCATGGCAACAACGGCGTCGACGGCTATGAGGGCGTCCGCAAAGGCAATGTGATCGGCACTTATCTGCACGGCCCGCTGCTGCCCAAGAACGCGTGGTTCGCCGATTGGCTGATCGAGACGGCGCTGGGCCTCGACGAGCCGCTGGCGCGGCTCGACGACCGGCTCGAGACCGATGCCCACGCCGACGCGCGCCGAGCGGCGGGAGTATGAGACGCTGAGGGCGATGTCGCGCGGGGCAAGGATCATGGCTCAGGTCGGGTCGGCGGCGGCGTGCGGAATCGCCGCCTTGGGAATCGCCGGGTGCGGCGCCGGCTCGCATCCGGCGACCGCAGCCGAACCGAGCGTCACGACTGTCACGACCACCGCGACGACGACGGCGACGACCACCACGACGGCGACCACGACCACGACGGTGTCGCTTCCCGGCGCGGGCAAGCCACCGGTGACGATCGGCGACGAGAACACTCCCGAACAGTTCCTGCTCGGACAGCTGTACTACCAGGCGCTCAGGGCGGCCGGCTACTCGGTCTCGCTCAACCAGAACATCGGCCCGACCCAGGTGATCCAGCAGGCGCTGGCCAACGGCCAGCTCGCGATGTATCCCGAGTACCTGGACACGTGGGACTCCAGCGTCGCCGGAATCCAGCACGGCTACCGGTCACGCCTCGACGCATATGCCGCCGGCCAGCACTACGCACTCAAGCACGGTCTCGCGCTGCTCAACCCGACGCCGTTCAGCGACACGAGCGCGATCGCCGTGACCTTCGACTACGCCGTCGAGAACCAGATCCAGTCGATCCCCGACCTGATCAAGATGTCGCCCGAGCTCACCCTTGGAGGGCCACCCCAGTTTCAGCAGAGCGCCACCGGGCTGCCCGACCTCCAGAACACCTACGGCGTGGTTCCGACCGCGTTCAAGCCGCTCGAGTTGGGTTCGCAGTACCAGGCGCTGGACCAGGGGACCGTTCAGGCGGCCGTGGTCCAGACGACGGATCCGCAGTTGCTGAGCGGTAGCTATCCGCTGTTGCACGACCCCGAGGACATGTTCGGCTGGGGCAATGTCGTGCCGGTCGCGTCCGTCCGGGTGCTCAACGCGGAGGGCGGCGCGTTCGAGGCGGCGATCAACCGCGTCAGCGCACTACTGACATTGCCGGCGATGCGTGAGCTGAACGCGGCGGTGGAGCTAGCCGGCCAGGATCCCGCGACCGTCGCCACCCGATTCCTGCAGGAGGAGGGGATCCTCCCGCAGCCGCCCCCGCCTTCGAGCGGCTGAGCTTAGCGCGCACTAACCGCTCGAGCCGAAGCCACCGGCGCCGCGCTCAGAGGCGGCGAGCTCGTCGACCTCGAAGATCTCGGGCGTCTCGACTCGCACCAGGACCAGTTGGGCGATTCTCTCCCCGCTCGGGAACGTGAACGAAGCCTCGCGGTCGGTATTGAGCAGCAGGACCCGAATCTCGCCGCGGTAGCCGGAGTCGATCAGCCCGGGCGCGTTGACGATCGCGATTCCGTGCCGGGCCGCGAGACCCGAGCGCGGCAGCACCAGACCCGCCTGGCCGTCGGGGATCTCGACGGCGATGCCGGTGCGGATCGACGCGCGCTCGCCCGGGCCGAGCACGCCGTCCTCAAGCGCGTGCAGGTCGAGACCCGCGTCGCCCGGATACGCCCTCGTCGGGAGCCGCGCCCGGTCGTCCAGGCGCCGCACCCGAAGCGTCATGCGAACGGACGGCTGAGCGCGAACCCCTGGTAGCGCGCGGCGACGGGCCCGGGCAGCCGGGCGAGTACGCGCACGCCGTCGGGCGTGTCCTCGCGTTCTAGATCGCCCGCGATCGCGTGCAGCTCCGCGAGCCGCGCGCCGGCGTCATAGGGGATCAGCAGCTCGACGTCCAGAAGGGTGCGGGCGAACTCCTCCTCGATGCGCTGCTCGAGGGCGTCAAGGCCCTCGCCGGTGACCGCCGAGATGAGCACGGCGCCGACATGCCGTCGCTCGAGCTCGGCGCGGCGTTCGTCGTCGATCCGGTCGGCCTTGGCGAGTACGAGAATCTGCGGAACGCCGTCGGCGCCGATCTCGAGCAGCACATCCTCGACGGCGCGCGTCATCGCCACGAGCTCCTCTTCGGGAACCGAGGCGTCGACGACGTGCAGGATCAGGTCGGCGAGCCGCGTCTCCTCGAGCGTCGCGCCGAACGCCTCGACGAGCTGGTGGGGGAGCTTGCGGATGAAGCCGACGGTGTCGGTCACGAGGTAGTCGCGGCCCCCGGTGCGGAGCAGTCGCGTGGTCGGGTCGAGCGTGTGGAACAGGCTGTCACGCACGCCGACGGTCGCGCCGGTCAGCGCGTTCAGCAGCGTCGACTTGCCGGCGTTCGTGTACCCGGCAAGCGCGATTGAAGGCAACTGCGTGCGCTCGCGCTCGGCGCGCATCACCGAGCGGCTCGACGCGACGTGCTCGAGCTTTCGCTTCAGCGCCGAGATCCGGTCGCGAGCCAGCCGGCGGTCGGTCTCGATCTGAGTCTCACCGGGTCCGCGGGTACCGATACCGCCGTCGATTCGTCCCGCGCCGAGCCGCTCGAGGTGCGACCACAGCCCGCGCATACGGGCGAGGTTGTACTCGAGCTGGGCCAGCTCGACCTGCAGCTTGCCCTCCGCGGTGTGCGCGTGCGCGGCGAAGATGTCGAGGATGATCGCGGTCCGGTCGATCACCGGGAGCCCGAGCGCGGATTCGAGGTTGCGCTCCTGGCGCGGGGACAGCTCGTCGTCGACCGCGACCAGGTTCGCGTCCGACGCTGCCAGCTCGGCCTTCAGCTCGTCGATCTTGCCGGGGCCGAGGTAGGTGTTCGGGTGCGGGTGATCGCGCCGCTGGACCAGCTCGCCGACGCCCGCAACGCCTGCGGTGGTCAGCAGCTCGCGCAGCTCGGAGAGCTGCTCGTCGCCGCCGTCGGGCACGACCGCGACCAGGAATGCTCG
>Ga0335083_10002872_pt1 | contig 22549 bp, 19 predicted proteins | sample Lox_Sample_42_FD_206716 | JGI IMG/M metagenome (GOLD analysis project Ga0335083, IMG submission 206716) | Soil microbial communities from Loxahatchee National Wildlife Refuge, Florida, United States - Lox_Sample_4.2 | ecosystem: Environmental > Terrestrial > Soil > Wetlands | place: USA...
CACTTGACGTGAAGAAGGTCATTTCATACGTTCACCTGCCCCACGCGGGGGCGTAGCTCAATTGGTTAGAGCGCTGCCCTGTCACGGCAGAGGTTACGGGTTCGAGCCCCGCCGCTCCCGCCATTTTTTTTATGGGAGATCCTCGGACTTTTGTACCCGGCCAGGGGTACTCATTACACTGCACCAAGACCGGAGCTTGAAAACGGGCGGCCAAGAGCACATGCTGGGCCCCGTTTGAATTGTCCCGGCCATTTTTTCCCGCAATTGAACCGGAAACCCGGAATCGTTCTGGCAGCAGCGCTGATTTTCGGTTTGATGTCCTTCGGCGCATCTGTCGGTCAGGCACAGACCTCTACGAACGGCCCGGGGTTGCCGATTAAACGGGTGTTGATGATATTCAACGAGGGTAGAGATGTGCCGGGGAACATCGTGCTGGAACAGGCGGTGCGGGCGGAATTACAGAGAACCTGTACCAACCGGATCGAGTTTCTGACTGAATTCCTTGATGCCAGCCATTTTTCGGACAAGGAACACTTTCAAGTATTTCAGGATTACATCGGCAAAAAATATGCCCGACAGAAACTGGACCTCATCGTGGCGTTTCCCTCGAGAGATTATCGACTGGCCGGAGATCTGCCGAAGGCGCTGTTCCCGAATGTGCCGGTCGTTTTCGTCGCGATCAACGAGATGGAAGTGCCGGAGTCGCTGCACAATCTCGGGATCACTGGGATTGTGCAGCGGTTTGATATTCGAGGCACGCTGGGGCTCATTATGCGCCTGCAGCCGGATACACGTCGCATCGTGGTGATAGGAGGCGTGGCGGACGTGGATCGCGCGACCCTGGGCCAGATTGCAGACGCGTCGCATGCCCTGGAGGGAATCGAGTTCGATTTCTGGACCAACCGCCCGGCGGTGGAATTGCCCCGAGCTCTCAAGTCCTTGCCGGAAGGCACGGTGGTACTGGTCAGCACCATGATCAACGATGTGAATGGCCAGACTTTTTACATGGCGCAACTGGCGCAAGTGGTGGCGTCTTCCGCCAGTGTGCCGGTCTATGTGTTTGGCGCGTGGGTGCTGGGCAGCGGTGCGGTAGGCGGGTCGGTGGTGGATTCGGAGGATTTGGGCGCGAGGACCGCACAACTGGCGGCGCGCGTGCTCAACGGCACAAACCCGGAAAGCCTGCCCATCGAGGTGGCAACAAAAGGGATCCCCATGGTGGATTGGCGCGCACTGGAGCACTGGGACATAAAACCTGGCCGGTTACCGGCGGGCTGCGTGGTCCGCTACCGTCCGCATACGGTGTGGGAAGGACACCGGGCCTTGATTTTGTTTGTCGGGGCGGTGTTGTTGGCGCAGGCGATGACCATCGCCGCCCTGCTGGTGCAACGGAGGCAACGCCGCCGGGCGGAATTGGAAATCCAACGACAGCGGACGGAACTGGCCCATGTGTCAAGGGTTTCGACACTGGGACAATTGGCCTCGGCGCTGACCCACGAGCTCAACCAGCCGCTGGGCGCCATTCTGCGAAACGCCGAGGCGGCAGAAATCTTTCTGCAAAACAATCCGCCCAAACTGGAGGAAGTCGAGGCGATACTGGCTGACATCTGCCGGGACGACCGGCGGGCCGGGGATGTGATTGATCGGATGCGGACCTTGTTCAAGCGGCGGGGCCTGGCTGCAGGCCCTCTGGATTTGCGCAGTTTGGTGGAAGACACCGTGGCTTTGGCCCGGCCCGACGCCGAAACCCGGCAAATCCAAATATCCGTCCAGGTACCGTCGCAGTTGCCGGCGGTGAATGGAGACCGCGTGCATCTGCAACAGGTATTGCTCAACCTCATCCTGAATGGCATGGATGCGATGAATTCGACGCCAAAGTTGGAACGCCGGCTGACGATACGGGTTTCCGAAGCAACGGATGGAAACCTGTTGGTGGCGGTGAGTGATCGTGGAACTGGTATCGCGCCTGAAGAAATCGTCCACATCTTTGAGCCTTTTTTCACCACAAAACCCGATGGCATGGGCATGGGCCTAGCCATTTCACGAACCATCATCCAGGCGCACGGCGGGGAAATTCGCGCGGCCAACAATGCACTGGGAGGAGCCACGTTTGCATTCACGCTGCCGCGCATGGATCAACCAAAACCGAAAAATGCCGGCTTGCCAGAATCCTTTTGAAGGTTAAATTCCTGTCATGATGCCCTCGCTTGCGAACCATGCCGGGACCGTTTTTGTTGTGGACGACGACGCGTCGTTCCTGCGGTCAGTATCCCGTTTGTTAAGCGCAGTGGGCTATACCGTGCAGACGTTTGAATCCGCAAAGGAATTTCTAAGCCGGTTGACCCCGGAAATGTCCGGTTGTGTTGTGGCCGATTTGCAGATGCCGGGGATGAACGGGTTGGAATTGCAGGACGCATTGCGACATTCGGTCAACCCGTTGCCCGTCATTTTCCTCACCGGGCAAGGCGATATTCCGACCACCGTAAGCGCGATGCGCGGCGGCGCGGAGGACTTCTTGATGAAACGCGCGCCCAAAGAGGAACTGTTGGCGGCGGTGCAACGAGCATTCGAACGCGGTGTGCAGGAACGGAAACAACGTGAGCATCTGCGGGATTTGCGAAGCCGTTTTGATGAGCTCAGCAAACGTGAACTGGAGGTATTGGAACGGGTGGTACAAGGCCGCATGAACAAGCAGATCGCCTCCGACCTGAACATTATTGAGCGCACGGTAAAATTGCACCGCACCAACCTCACCAGAAAATTGGGCGTGCAATCTGTCGCCGAACTGACGCGCCTCGTGGATCAGGCCGGGTTGTTCGAGCCATAGTGAGAAAACCCGGCCAATTTCACTGTCCCCAATCTGCGCCAATTTGACCTGCAGTGTCTTGAGGGTGCCCTGATTTGGGACGATTTGAAATTTCAAGTCAGACCCTTGCCCGATGCCCGGCCGGAAAAACAAGAATTTTCCCGTTACCACTGCCGCGAATCAATTCAACGCCATCGGCTACATGCCCCAAGGGGTATATACTTATTGGGCAACTCGGTACCTTGGGTGCTCATTTTGTGGTGCGGTTGCAGCAGGCAATCAGTGAACAAAAGACCGAACTCATAGTAACCCGCCTGTTGCGCGTTCACGCCGCGAATAGAAGAAAGATAAGTAGTATGAAAATTAAAACCTCCCGCAAAGCGGGCTTCACCCTGGTGGAAATCATGATTGTGGTGGCCATTATCGGCCTTCTGGCTGCGATCGCGATTCCCAACTTCCTGAGGGCGCGTTCGACTTCGCAGCAGAACGCGTGCATCAACAACCTCCGTCAGATTGACGGCGCCATTCAGCAATGGGCATTGGAGACCGGCCAGGCGGCGACCGCCAACGTGAACTCTCCCTCCACCCAGATTCAGCCTTACCTGGGCCGCGGCAGTGCGGGCACGTTGCCCTGGTGCCCGGAGGATTCGACTAAAACGTTCGCGGCCAGTTACACGGTGACCACCGTGTCACAGCCGCCGACGTGCAAAATCGGTGGCACAGGCGGTACGGCCTACGATGCGAATTATCAGCACATTCTGCCGAATTAACTTTTAGCAGACAAATCGCGAAGGCCTGAAGTTCTTACTTCGGGCCTTTTTGATTTCCCGCGGTCCGGAATTTTGCACCTCAACTTGCAGCGGACCGGATGCCCCCCCCATTTCCGGTTTTGCGGCTGACGTGCCGCCGCGCACTTGGTATGCAGTACGCCGGTCATCCACCTATGGCACATCAACGCTGGCTGCGCATTATCCCGGTCGCGCTTATCATGTACACCATCTCGTACGTGGATCGAACCAATATCTCCCTGGCGCTGGATCCAAAGATTTCCAGCATGATGCGGGACCTGTTGATGGACGACCGGATGAAGGGCGAGGCGGCGGGCATATTTTTTCTGGGTTACGTTCTATTGCAAATTTCCGGCGGGCATCTCGCCAATCGCTGGAGCGCGAAAAAACTGATCAGCCTTTGCCTGATTTTCTGGGGCGCTTTCGCCGTAGGCTGTGGCCTGGCAGCAACGTTCCGGCAATTTGCGGTTATGCGGTTCTGTCTGGGCATGGCCGAGAGCAGCGTTTATCCCGCCACCGTGGTTTTGCTCGCGCACTGGTTTCCACGCCGGGAACGGGCGCGGGCCAATGCGCTTTGGAACCTCTGCCAGCCGCTGGCGGTGGTCGCGTCCGCCCCGTTTACCGGCTGGTTGCTGGGCGCGTATGGCTGGCAAACCATGCTCATCCTGGAAGGCGTCCTGCCCTTCATCTGGCTGCCCATCTGGTGGTTCTGCATCAGTGACCATCCGCGGGAGGCGAAATGGATTTCATCGGCAGAACGCGAATTCTTGGAAACCACCCTCGAACGGGAAAAGGCGGAACTGGAGCCGGTCACACCCGTTCCGTTTTGGGAACGATTCCTGAAATGGGAAATCCTCGTGATGATTGTCATGAACTTCATCCACAATTCACAAGCCTACGGTTGCATGACCTTTTTCACCGAAGGTTTGAAGCGCAAACAATTCAGTCCCCTGCAATATGGCCTCCTGTTCGCGGTGCCTTATGCCTTCACCGCCGTTATCATGGTGCTCAATTCCTGGCACTCGGACAAGACCCAGGAACGCCGCGGGCACGTTGCGTTGGTCTATGCGCTCAGCGGCGCCAGCCTCATCGCCAGCGTGCTGACGCAGCAACATTTCTGGCTCTCCTACGCGCTAATGTGTCTGGCCATCCCCGGACCGTATGCCGCCCTGGCGCCATTCTGGGCAATTCCTACGGAAACCATGCCGCGCAATGTGATGGGTCCGGTCATCGGACTGGTCAACGCCGTCGGAAACACCGGTGGATTTGCCGGCCCCTTCATCGTCGGCTGGCTGGAAATGCGGTATCACGGCACTGCGATCCCCTTCAATGGACTGGGTGCGGCCATGCTGGTGGCCGCCGCGCTGGCCTTTCTGTTGCCGAAAACCCCGCGCCAGATTCAGTCCGCCCCGGCAAAGCCCAGGGTCTGAATCAAGGCATTGACGATTTCATCGGGAGATTGTTCGCAACTGAAAGTCAGCGCGCCCACCGGCGCTTCCAGCGTCGCCAATTGGCTATCCAACAGTGTCGCGGGCATAAAATGGTTCCGCCTGGCTTTCAGTCGTTCTTCAATCAGGGCTCGTGGACCTGTGAGATGCACGAACTGAACGCGCGGATCACCGCCCTGAAGCACATCGCGGTAGGCTGCTTTCAAGGCCGAGCAGGCAATCACCGTGAAGGTGCCACGCTCGAGCGAGCGCGTGATAATCTCCCTCAACGTTCGCAGCCACTCGGCCCGGTCGTCGTCCGTCAATGGAACGCCCCGTCGCATCTTTTCAATGTTCTGCGGCGAATGAAATTCGTCTCCTTCAAAAAAAATGGCGCCAGTCCGCTTCGCGAACAGCGTTCCCACCGTCGTCTTGCCGCTCCCGGATACGCCCATGAAAATCAAAACCAGCGGACGGCGGATGGGCGGCTTCATTGTTTCACCGGCGGTTGCCACATTTTTGTGTCAATTCTACGGCCTGATCTATTTGTGTGATTCAGCATGCAAGCAGTTTAACAAAAGAGAGATACAAACTTCTATTTAGCAAAAGTTCTTGACGAAGCCAATCACAAAACATAAAATAACTTATCGGCTAGGCAACCACAGTAACAACAACACGAGAGTAAATTCCCACGAAACGAATCCGACTGATAATCCTTGGCGTCATTTGCAGCGCTGGTTTGGCCAGCGTGCAAGCTCGATTTCTAATCAACGTCCAGTTCGGTGACAATGCAACTGGCAATGCCTACGGCGGTGGCGGTCCTGTGGTGGAGCCGGCGCAGTCGGGCGCCGCAGTTCTGGGGTCAGCCGGTGACATGTGGAATGCGCTAAGTGGGTTTACGTATTCATCTTATCCAACTGGCGGGAGCGGGGGGCCATACTCTTTGGTTGAAGGAAATGGCACCCTTTCCGGGGTTACAGTGAGTAGTCTAATATTCAACGGCTCGTTTGTTTCCGTTGAACCAAATTTTCCCAGCTTCAGTGCCTTCACCGGTACTCCATGGGCCAATTTGATGGGGGCTTACATAAGCGTGCCGTCGTCGACCGCCCCCGGTTACGTTTTGCTCGCGGGCCTCGCACCAAGCGCGACTTGGGATTTGGTTCTGTATAACGCAGCCAACGCGAACTCCGGCAACTTTTCCGCTGTCCGGACCACCTTCTTCACCGTAGATGGTAATACGTTGAGCAGTACTTGGGACGGCGTTACGAGCAACCTCATCCAAGGGGTTGATTACGTGGAGTTCACAGGAGTCAAGTCCGATGCAATGGGAAATCTGGTCATCATTTTCAGCGGAAGCGCGGGAAGTGGTTTAAGCGCGGAAGGTGATTTCAACGGATTTCAACTCGAGCAAGTCCCTGAGCCTGTCCTGGTGGCCGTCGGTACTAACAGCGTAATCCAGCTCACCGTTTCGATGCCGTCTCCGTATTATTCAACCATCATCCAAGCTTCGACTGACTTGGTGAACTGGGTCAATATTTACACCAACACACCGCCCTTCACTTTCACCGACTCGATGACAACCAATTTCCCCTGTCGCTTCTATCGCGCACTGCTCGGTCCATGAGAATGGTTTGGGGTTGTTCGCAATCCTTTCGCGACGAAATTTTCATCAGTGCGCGTATTGCGCAAAGGAGTCAGTCCTTAACTCTGGCGTTTTCATCTACATAATCTTCAGCTTGGGCAAATCCTGCGAGTCCACCAGACCCACCGGCTCGCGCCTCGCGTTTACCACGATCAAATCGTCAATATTCCGTTCGTTGAAGATTTTCAGCGCCTCGACGGCAAGCGCCGCTTCACCAATGCAAATCGGCTGCCGCGTCATCACCTTTTTCAATGGCTGTGCGAGCAGGTTTTCGCTCGTCGCCATGCACCGGCGGAAATCACCGTCGGTGAACACGCCCACCAGCTTTCCGCGCGCATTCACCACGCTCAGGCTGCCGGATTTGGCGTGTGTCATCACCAGCAGGGCGTCCCGGACCGGCAGATTTTCTTCTGCCACCGCATTGCGCCCGCCGGAACGCATGATGTCGCCCACCCGCAACAGCATGGCGCGGCCAATCGCGCCGCTGGGATGCAACCGCGCGAAATCGCCCCGCTTGAACCCGCGCGCCTCCAACACCGCCATCGCCAGCGCGTCGCCCATCACGAGCATCGCCGTGGTGCTCGCCGTGGGCGCCAGGTTGAAGGGACACGCTTCACGCGGAACCTTCACGTTCAACACCACGTCACTGTGTCGTGCCAGCGAGGATTTCAAGACGCCCGTAAGGGAAATGATCTTGACGGAAAACCGCTTCAACGCCGGCAGCAAATTCAACAGCTCCTCCGACTCGCCGGAATAGCTCAACGCCAGAATCACGTCGCCGTCGTTGATGAGTCCTACGTCGCCGTGCAGCGCATCCACACTGTTGAGCACCACACTGGTCGAACCGGTACTGGTGAGCGTGGCGGAAATCTTGTGGCCGACGTTGCCCGATTTGCCGATGCCGACCACGACGATTTTGCCGCGTTGACCGAGCGCGGCGGCCAGCATTTCGACTGCGCGGCCAAACGCGTCATCGAGTTGCGCGCGCACCGCCTTGAGCGCGGCGAGTTCAATGTCGAAAACCTTGCGGGCCTGGGCCAGATGGTTCACCCCTTCAGCATAAGGACGGCCCAAATTATTTCAAACACGATTCGGCCACGGTTGTCTCAAAACATAGACCCATGGAGGTGGGACGGCTCCTCGAAGCCGGTTTGATTTGGTAATCCGTTTAGTAACATACGAATACGCCGGGTGACACTAACCAAAGGAGGTTTTATGAAAAAACTGGCAATGCTTTTGACGGGAGGAGTTATCACATTGTCGTTCATTCTGGGTGCACTGCCCGTACAGGCGGATTTGGAGGTTTCCGCTTCGGTGCAAATACACGCCACAGCGGATTTCTATGCGCCGTTGTCTTCTTGCGGCAGTTGGGTAGTGGCGGGCTCCTATGGCCGCTGCTGGCGACCGGCCGGCGTGGTCGCGGACTGGCGACCCTACTGCAACGGTTACTGGGTATGGACCGATTGCGGCTGGTATTGGGTCAGCGACGAACCATGGGCCTGGGCGTGTTATCACTATGGCAATTGGGTTTATGACTCCATTTACGGCTGGATCTGGGTGCCGGGCGTTGAATGGGCGCCCGCCTGGGTCTGCTGGCGCTTTGGTGGAGGGTACGTCGGTTGGGCGCCGGTTCCCCCGCACAGCTACTTTTCTTCAGGTCATCCGGTCGACTCGGCGTTCGTCTTTGTGGACAACAACCATTTTGGCCGTCGCATCACGCCGGCGTCGGTAGTCGCAAACAACACTGCCATCATTCGCCGGACCACTTTCGTCTCCAACCTGGAACATGCCACGCGGGATTTTGCCGGCGCCGGTCCCCGGAAAGTCATCATCAATGAAGGTCCGGGCCTGGCCGTGATGGAAAAAAACACCGGCAGGAAATTTACGGCAATCCGGGTGATCGATGCCAACCGCCGTACACCATTGCCGTCCAATTTTCGACCTCCAGCCGTTCCAACCGCAATCAATCATGAACAACCAACATTGGCACCGCCGAACCACAATCCGCCCGTCTCAAACGAAAAGGAACCTGTCGTTCCTTCCAGAAAAAATGAACCGGATCACAGTGGGGTTCCCGCCCAACTACCCGATTCTTCTCAAGGTTCAGATTCGGGCCACGGAAAAAGTGATGAGCACGGACACGACCTGGACCACGAATGATGCCGGGTTGCGTGCAGGATTCCCCGGCCCCGTCTGAAAAAAGGTGCGCTACTTCGTCTGCGCAAAAAGCATGAACACGCGCGGACCGCGGGCGGTGGCCAGCGCATACTTCTCCTCGAGGAGCCCGCGCGGAATCGCCAGGCCGTCGCAATTCGGGTCGCGAACCGGTTTCCCGTCCGCCAGCAACATATAGTGGTGCGTGCGGTTGCCCGCCAACTGGTCCAGGCTGACCTGCCAGCCGCCACGCACGCGATCATGCACCAACGGCACCTTCTGCCAGTGGGTGAACGTGCCGACGATTTCCACCGCGGCGGGTTCCTGCTTCTGGCCGGCCGGCAACTGCCAGCGGAAGATTTTGGTGAAGGTTTGCTTGTGATTCACCGCGATGGGCGCCGCAACATGGGCACCGGTCGAACCTTTCAAAAGGCCGGGCGGTATTTTCTGCGTTCGTTTATTTCCTGAAATATTCAAAGTCTCGTGCAACATATGCCTGTTAAGCGATTTAGTCTATAAGAGGCCCGGCCACAATTCAAGTTCCCGCTTTTGTTTTTTTGGGAGTCTCTATTTTTTCTGGCGGCGGCAGCGCGGATTCGGTAATCAATGCAGGGTTCCGCCTGAACCAAAGTTAACGAACACCATGAAATTGACCTCCCCCCGCCGGTATCCGTTTTTGATTTTCCTCGTTCCCGCCCTTCTGGCTGCTACCGTTGGCAACGTGCCAGCGCAGGAACGCCCGCTTTACCTCGATGCTCAACAACCCGTCGCGGCGCGCGTGAACGACTTGCTCCCGCGCCTCACGCTCGAGGAAAAGATTTCGCTGGTTCATGCCAATTCCAATTTCTCCACCGCCGGTGTGCCCCGCCTCGGCATCCCCGAATTGGTCATGGACGACGGCCCGCTGGGTGTGCGCGAGGACGTGGATAATCATTTTCAGTCCCTGGGCCACGTGGACGATTTTGCCACCGCCATGCCTGGGGCACTGGGCCTGGCCGCGACCTGGGATACCAACATGGCGCGGGCTTTTGGCACCGTCATCGGCGAGGAAGCCGTGGTGCGCGGCAAAAATATCATGCTCGGGCCGGCGGTAAACATCCAGCGCACGCCGTTGTGCGGCCGCAATTTTGAGTATATGGGTGAAGACCCGTTGCTCACCTCACGCATCGCCGTCAATTACATCGAGGGCGAGCAGGCCCAGGGCATTTCCTCTTGTATCAAACATTTCGCCGCGAACAATCAGGAATTCGAGCGGGGTTCCATCAACGAAATCATTGACGAACGCACGCTGCATGAAATCTATCTGCCGGCGTTTCGCGCCGCCGTGACGGAGGCGGGCGTCCTGTCGGTCATGTCCGCCTACAACCAGATTAATGGCCAGTATTGCTCCGAAAACGCGCATCTGCTGAAGGATATTTTAAAGGATGACTGGGGCTTTCAAGGTCTGGTCATGTCTGACTGGGGCGCGGTGCATCACACGGATTTAACCGTGTTCAACGGCCTCGACATCGAAATGGGAACGAAGCCTCCTTACGAAAGCAACTATCTGGCCGCGCCGTTTCTGGAAGGATTAAAAAGCGGCCAATATCCCGCCTCTGCGCTCGACGCGATGGTGCGCCGGCATTTGTACGTGATGTTCAAATTGAACCTGATTTATGACCCGTCCACTCCCCCCGCCGCCAAACCCGCACCGACCACACCATTGAGCACCAAAGCCCATCAGGAAATCGCGCAGCAAATTGCCGAACAAGCCTGCGTCCTGCTGAAAAATGACAACTTCCTGCCGCTGGACGCCGCCCGCGTCCAGACCATCGCGGTCATCGGCGCAAACGCCACGGCCAAGTTCTGCCATGACGGCGGTTCGGCAAATATCAAGGCGCCCTTCGAAATCACCGCGTTGGATGGCATCAGCAATTATATCGCGGGCAGGGCGAAAATCATTTACGCCGGTGGTTATTATCCGCCGAGAGGCCGCGGATACGGCAGGCGCACATCCGATGGCACAAACGTGACTGACGAGGACCGCGCCCGCCTGAGCAAGGAAGCCGTGGCGGTGGCGAAGTCGGCCGACGTCGTGATTTATGTAGGCGGGTTGAATCGCAAGTATGGTTTCGACAGCGAAGGCGGCGACCGCAAAGACATTAAACTGCCGGCCGGCCAGGACAAGTTGCTCACGCAAATCGTTCGCGCCAACCCCAGGACCGTCGTGGTTCTGATTGGCGGCGGCGCGGTCGAGATGGACGATTCCTGGTTGTCGCGCGTGCCCGCCCTGCTCTACGCTTGGTATCCGGGTATGGAAGGCGGCAACGCCCTGGCGCGCGTTTTGTTTGGTGACGTGAACCCGTCCGGCAAACTGCCCTGCACCTTCCCGAAACGGTTGGCCGATACCCCGGCGGCCGCGCTAGATGCCTATCCGGGCGAAAAAGGAACCGTGGTGTACAAGGAAGGTCTGCTCGTCGGCTACCGCTGGTATGACACCAAAAACATTGAGCCGCTCTTCCCCTTCGGCTACGGCCTCTCCTACACACGCTTCGCCTACACCAATCTGAATGTCGTCCCCAACAATACCGCGACGGGACTGCCCCTGACGGTTCAATTTGACATCGCCAACACCGGCGACCGCGCCGGCGCCGAAGTCGCCGAGGTGTATGTGGAGCCGGTCAACCCCGCCGTGCCCCGGCCCGTCAAGGAATTGAAAGGCTTCGCGAAAGTCTTTCTCCAACCGGGAGAAACGCGGAAGGTCACGATCACACTCGATGAAAACGCCTTTGCCTATTACGATGTCGGCGCGCGCAGTTGGCTCGCCGCCCGGGGCTACTACAAAATTCTCATCGGCCGTTCCTCACGCAACATTCTGCTTCTCGCCAATTTCCAACTGCCGCAGACTCTCTACCGCCCGGATCGCGTGCCGCCGTCGGCATCAATGCCCCCGGTGGCCGATTCGGCTTCGCACTGAAATGGCACGGCCGTGGCCTGATTCGGCTGGAGCGGCGGTCTGTGACCGCCGAAAGGACGGTCATGGAGGGGCGCTGTGGTTAAGAATCTTGAAAACAGCACACCGCCGGTGCGCTGGCAACTTTATTCAAACGGATTGCGAGATGTTCTTGTCCAAATTAAGTGTTGACTGGAGGAAGTTGCAATGTTCGATTCTCGAACCATGAAAGCAATCATATTTGGTTTGTTGTTGCTGGGGTTGGCCGGTCCGGCTCTGGCCGTGGACCGTGTCCAATTGGATGACCGCGTCCGCACGTTGACCGCAAAGTTCGAGATGCTGCAGGCCCAGCCGGACAAGCGCGTGCCGGCGGACGTCTTGCGCAAGGCACAGGGGATCATCCTGCTGGCCACCACCAAGGCGGGTTTCATGTTCGCCTTTCAGGGCGGTGACGGTGTCGCCATGGTCAAGGACAAGTGGGGCAATTGGAGTCCAGTGGCTTTCCTCAACAAGAACGAGGGCAGTTTCGGTTTCCAAGCCGGCGGCCAGCGGAAGTTCTTCGTCATCCTGCTGATGAACACCAATGCAACCCGCGGCTTGCTCAAAAAAGCGGTTGAATTTGGGGGCGAAGCCCAGGGCACCGCCGGCAATAATTCTTCCTCGGCGGAGGGTAGGTTTGCTTCGCCGTTCCAGTCCGTGATGGTTTATGATGACAACGATGGTTTCTATGCCGGCGCAGCCCTCAAAACCGGCGCGTTGTCTCCCGCCAACGACGACAACCAGATCTATTATGGCTCTTCCGTATCCATGAGCGACATCTTGTTCGACAAAAAAGTGGAGCCGACGCAGCCATCGTATGATCTGGCTGAAAAAATCAAGACGTGGTCGAAGAAGTGATACGATTTACGGTTTGAAATTGCCTCTTTCGGTGGGGCGAGGCTGCTGACGAGCCGGCTCGCGTGGACGCTCGCCCCACCATCGGCTGACAGAGGGCTACCGGGCCTGGCCAACAATACAGTTCCAGGGGGAAAAGGATATGTTGATTCACGTCCGACGGCGGGCTATCGGTTGTCCTTACCGGGAGCGTCGGCATCCTGCCGGCATTTTTTTAATTCAGGATCGCAATACAACCGTCAACTGCGGCTGGCGTTGAATTGCTGGGTCAATTGATTGAGCCGTTTGTTGTCGGCCCGGATGCGGGCCGAAAGGGTCCGGGCGGTCGCCCGCAAAAACGGCGTCGCCAACGCCGGCGCCTCCCGCGTGAGCCGGTCAAACGCCGTCACCGAAATACGCAACACCGTGCTGTCCACGTTGGCGATGACGTCCGCCGACCGCGGCCCGTGGTCGAACAGTGACATGTCCCCGAAGAAATCCCCCGCGGTGAACGTGGCCAGGATCGTCTCGCGTTCACCCGTCATTGTCCGGGCGCGCAGCTCCCCTGACAATACCAGGAACATCGCATCGCCCTGCTCTCCCTGCCGGACCACCGTTGACCATTGCGATACGCGCTGCAATTCCATGAAATCGAGCAGATGATCCAGTTGCGCGTCGTTCAGGTCGGCCAGGATTTTGATTCGCCGCAGGGAACCGGGCGTGACCCCGGCACGGGCGGTGGCGCCGGAAACCGCCTCGGATGGCTGGTTGAAAAGCTTTTTGAGTTCGGACACGTCCGACGCCTGCTGCCAGACACCGGTGCGCCGCGCAAAAATCCATGTGTCCGGCAGAACCCGCGCGTCCTTGATCCAGTCCGTCACCACCGCCAACGCCACCGGACCGTAAGGGGCATCGTCAATTCCCCAGATGAAAAAACCATCCGAAACTTCTGAAACGTCTTTCCCGTCCACGATGCCATCCTATCATCCTTGATAATGGTTTGAAAAGTAAAAACTGCTGCAGCCCTGCGCCCCGCAGAACTGCTTTGCAATGAAGAGGTTGGATTGGCTGCGCTTGTAGCGGCAATGGTACAACTGGTGGGGCGAGGCTCCTGACGAGCCGTTCTGCTTTTTTGGCTGCCAAGAGCCGGCTCGCGGGGACGCTCGCCCCACCGGGGATTACGGACGAAAGAATCTATTCCGCGTTCGGATACGAACCGAGAACTTTGATGAAGTTGCAATGTTGGCCGAGCAATTGAATGGCCCTGGCCACCTTGCGGTCCTGCGCGTGACCGTCGCAATCAATAAAGAAGAAATATTCCCACGCCTTCCGCTTGCTCGGACGCGACTCAATCTTCGTCATGTTGATCTTGAACCGGCGGAACGCGGCAATCGCCTCGTGCAACGCGCCGGCCTTGTCGGCCACGCTGATGAGCAGGCTGGTGCGGTCGTGGCCGGTGGGTGGACTGCATTGGCGGCCCAGCACGAGAAACCGCGTCGCGTTGGCGGCGTTGTCTTGAATGTCCTGCTCCAGCACGTCCAAACCGTACTTTTCGGCGGCCAGAATCCCGCCAATTGCCGCCGCGTTTTTGTCCTTCGCCGCCAGATCCGCTGAACGCGCGTTGGACGACGTTTCAACGATTTCCACGCGCGGCAGATGGTTCTGGATCCAGCCGCGGCATTGCGCGAGCGATTGCGGATGCACAAACAGTTTTTGAATCCGCGCCCGGGTTCCGCCCGGCCGCACCATCAGACACTGCTGGATCGGCAGGACAACCTGCGAAACGATCTTCAAATCGCTGTCCACGAACATGTCGAGCGTGTGGGTGACGACGCCTTCGGTGGAATTCTCGACCGGCACGACGCCGTAATCTGCGCGCCGTTTGCTGACCTCGGTGAACACGTCGGCAATGGTTTTCTGGGGCGAATAACGCAGGCTGGCGCCGAACTTGCGGATGGCTGCCTGGTGCGTGAAGGTCGCCTCCGGGCCGAAATAGGCGATGATCATCGTCTTTTCGAGAGCGAGCGCGCTGGACATGATTTCGCGGTAAATCGCACGGAGCTGCTCGTCGGTGACCGGCCCCTGGTTCAACTGGCAGATGCGTTGCAGCACGGCGCGTTCGCGGTGCGGCGCGTAAATCTCCTCGCCCGCCTTGAGCTTCATGGCACCGATGGCCAGCACGTGTTTCGTGCGCTCATTGAGCAACCGGACGATGCTTGCGTCCAGCTTGTCAATCGCCTGGCGATGTTTGGGAATGTTCACAGCAACGGAAGGATGCAGAATTGAGGAGGAAGAATCAAACCTGTTTCGTGCTTAGCTCTCGCGTAGCGCGAGCAACCCTGGGCTGATTTTTTTCGCCCCGATGGGGCTTTAGTTCATGTTAAAAATCTGCGTTCATCAGCGTAATCTGGGGTTGAAAGAATTTCGACTCTTTGCCCAGGCTCTCATCTGGCCTTCATCCACTTTGATTCGTTCTCGCCGGCTCACTCGGCCCTTGCAACTCTTTTCACGAACACCTCGCGTCAACCCCATGTCGAAAAAATCTGTGCCCCCCCCTTGCGCCCTTTTGCGGCATATCTGTACCTCGTCGGATTAACTTCACAAGTCATTTATCTTCAGCAACTTTTGGGACTGGAAGCGTGCAAAAAAACGTTCGCAAAGCATCTCCCGTTGCGCTATACTTCTACACATAAATGCAACGCAAGACGACAGACGAAAGGCCATGGCCGACGCTCGCAGGACGCTTGAGTCATCCGCTCACTTCACGCGTGGAGGCGGTGCGCCAGCTCCAGACCACGATGCCACTTACGCCAGTCGCGCAAAACGTCTTGAAACAGAGCAACAGCGGCTCATCCAGTGGGCCAAGGAAAACGGGAAAATAGGTGTTAGTGGTCGTCTTTTGCCTGGCTTGACCCGAGGCGGTGAGCATCAGGTCTTTTTCCAAAAGCGAACCCGCCGCTATATCAAGGCTACCCTGCCAGAGCGCCAAAAGGGCTATGGCATCGCCTTAGGCTCTTTTGACCGCGGCGCAACCCCGTCAGAATATCTCGACCGTCTCAATCTGCAAAATTGCATTTTCGATGATGATATCCGACTTGAGCGCATCGTGATAAAAAATGACAAGCCGATCATAATCACCTCACAACCGGCCATCAAGGGCGTCGCGCCCGCTCCGGTGGCTCTGGACGAATTGATGGCGGGCAAGGGCTATGAAAAACTGGCGGATGGCGCTTATTACGACGAGCGAGCTGGCTTGCTGGTTTTCGACCTTTTCCCACGCAACGCCATTCAGGCTGCCAATGGACATATTTATCCCATTGACCCAGTCATCCAACGCATCACGGGAGAATTTGCGCAATTTTTACGCGAGCACCCTGACACCATCAACCTGATTCCAGGGTAGAATAACCTGCAGATCCAGTTTATCCGCGTCTCCGCGTCTCGGCGGTGAAAAACTCGCATCACTCGCCGGAGATGGTCACGATGACCGTACAGTAAGGGGTTTGATGTCGCATTCCAGATGGAAAATCCGTGTGCATCTGTGGCCATCCGCGGCTAAAATCCGAAAAAAATGAACCGTTGGCCGAAAATCGGGATTGGATTTGCCATCGCCGTCCTCGCCGTGGTGGCACTGACTTTTTGGGCGCAGGTGCGCATGCGGAGTTTTTTCTATCCGGTCGCGCCGCCCATGCCAGCCGCGGTCAGCGAACCAATGCCGGAGATTCTCGCCCGGCTGGAATCCGTTCTCAAAACCAACGCGCCGCAGGTATTGGCCGGGTTGCAGCCCGGTCTGACCGCCGGCGACATCGCCAAACTGGAACAACAATATCACGTCCAATTGCCGGACGATATCCAGGCGATTTACGAATGGCACGACGGTGCGCGTTCCACCACGAATTATGTCGGCGACGATTTCATTCCCATCCATCGGTTTGTGCCCTTGGAGGAGATGCTGGCGGAAAAGGCGGCGGAAGGTAAAGGCCCGGCCACGCGGTTGCAGCGCGCAGCCTATCGAATTTTCGCCGGACAGCGGGATTCATGGTGTTGCCTGTTCAGCGACGGCGCGCGGGACGGCTACTGGTTTGATCCCATGCGCAAGCCATCCGAAGGTGCGGTGTTTTACACATTCACCGAGGACAACGAGTTTGTCTTTTTCCCGTCAGCCAGGAACCTGATGGCAGGTATCGCGAAGTGCTACGAACAGGGCGCGTTTCGCGTCAAGCCCGGCACTTCGCCGCCGCAATTGGACGAGGATTTTGAGCTGGCCGCAAAAATCTGGAAAGAATTCGGCGCGAGCAACCAGCCTTGAAGAGAAACATCTGCTTTATCTGCGCAATCCGCGGTTCAACGCATGGCAGGTTGCTCATTCAGGCTCATTCAGGAGCAGTTCCATGTAAATCACATCCAGCCAACGGCCAAATTTGAAACCGACTTGCCCGAGGTGGCCCACTTCTTCAAAGCCAAACTTCGCGTGCAATGCCACGCTGGCGGATTGGTCGGCGTCAATGCCTGCGATGATGGCGCGATGGCCGAGACCGCGTGCCCGGCTGACCAATTCCTGCAGCAGCAACGAGCCGATGCCGCGACGATGCAGTTGGTGATGGACGTACACTGAATTCTCCACAGTCCGCCGATAGGCCGAGCGCGCGTGATATGCCGAAAGGGACCCCCAACCGGCCACCTGCCCTTCCAATTCGGCGACGATAATCGGATGCCGGTCGCCGTGATGCTCAAACCATTGCCGCCGGCCTTCCAGCGGTTCGGGTTCTTCCTGATACGTGCACGTGGAGTGCAGCACATAGTGATTGTAAATATCGTTGATCGCGTCCAGGTCGGCGAGCGTGGCGGCGCGGATGGTGGCGGCTTGAGCTGGCATAAGCGTGTTGGACAGACCGAGATTAGGACGGGCGCCAGTGCGGGACAATTGCGGAGTGTGGGGAAAGTTAGTCGTCAATAGTCAGCAGGCCGGCCCGCGTCAAAAAAATCTGCGTCCCTTCGCGTAATCCGCAGTTAAAACCTCTGCTTCTCAGCGTCGTGACGGTGAAAAATCCAAACCAAAAACCGTTCCGCACAGGCTTGCCGGGCGTGGTGCACATTTCTAATTTGGCGCATGGACATCGCCATTGCGCCCGTCATGCCTGCCGAAATTCCAACTTTGTTGGAATTGATCCGCGAACTCGCCCGGTTCGAGAAGCTCGAACACGAGGTCGAGGCCACCGCGAACTCATTGCACCAATCCCTGTTCGGTCCACAACCGGCGGCGGGCGCGTTGTTTGCGCGCTGCGACGGGGAGGTGGCCGGTTACGCAATTTATTTCTTCACGTTCTCCAGCTTCGTCGGCCGGCCCGGCCTCTGGCTGGAGGACGTCTATGTACGTCCGCCGTTCCGGAAGCGCGGACTGGGCCGTGGACTGATTGCGGCGGTGGCGCGGATGGGCGTGGAGCGCGGCTGCGGGCGGTTCGAGTGGACGGCTCTGAACTGGAACAAGCGGGCGCTGGAGTTTTATCGCAGCCTGGGCGCTCAGGTCATGAACGAATGGGTCCTGCTGCGCGTCAGCCCCGCGGACTTGCGCCAGTTGGAATCCGCAAAGCCGTAACGCCGGGTTTCGCGCCTGCTGTGCCTTCGTGCCGCAAAATCGCCGGCGGTGGTTGGATCGGCTTCCGGCCGGTCACCGGTTCAGAGCAAATAGACCTTGCCGTGCATGCCGTTCACCCGCACGCGCTGACCGTTTTTCAGGCGGCTCAAGGATTCCTTCACTGACATCACCGCCGGGATGCGCATTTCGCGGGCGGTGACCGCCCCGTGTGAAAGGGGGCCGCCGCTCTCAGTCACCACCGCCACCGCACTGTAGAACAGCGGAGTCCAGGTGGGGTTAGTGGTCCGCGCCACCAACACCGCGCCTTTGGGAAATTTCGCAAAATCATCCGGGCCCAGGACCAGAAATACGGGGCCTTCCGCCTGGCCGGGACTGCCGGCCAAACCGGCCAGACAGTCACCGGACGTTGAATCCGCGGGCTGGCTTTCGCCCAAAACCCACTCGGGTTTGCGCGCCTGGTCCCGGAGGTAATCCTCCTTTTGGCGGCGGACGTTTTCCCGGAAATCCTGCCAGCCGGCATCACTGTCCTGCGTCACCGCCTTGTCCACCTGATCGCGCCGCGCGAAGAAAATATCCATCGGCTCGGCCAGAATACCACGTTGGACCAGGCGTCCGCCCAATTCCCGCAAGCCGCGGCGCAACGGCAGGGTCAGGCGCGTGGTCTGATAATGTTCCAGGTCGTCGAGGCTGGTGTAAACGCGTGCCAGCCGGAGGATCTCCGCGAAGAAAAAGTGCAGGTCCGGCGGCAGCTTCGAGAACAGTTCCAATTCTGCCTGTTGCATGTGGATTTTCAACTCACGCTCCTTCGCGGCGGGCTCCTGGTCCATCGGGGTCTGCAAAATCAACCGGACATTGTCCAACACCACCCACGGCAGCTCCAGCCACGTCGGTGAATAAGCGTCAAAATCGACCTCACGATGGCCGTGGTCGCGAAGAAATTTGTCCTGCCGCGACCGGAATTCCGGAAACCGGTCCAGCAGTTTTTGCTCGATGATTTCGCGGGAAGGCCGTTCCCGAACAAGTTTCTCCAGCTCCGGTCGCGCACGAATCATCATGGCGAGCTCGAACAGTTCCTTATTGATCACACCGGTCTTGGTTTCGCAATAGGCCATGAGCCGGTCGAACAACGGGTTGGCCGCTTCGGGACCGAACCCCATCTGCAACAGGCGGTGGAGCAGGCGGTAAAGCGTGCTGTGCGTGATGGAGATGGCGATGTTCGGCAGAAAGTAATCGGCGCCATGTTCGTTCACCGCCAGCACAAAATCCCATAATTCGCCAACGCGTTTCTCGGCCAGCGGTTCCGTCATGTAGCGGCCAATGGAAATCAGGTAGAAATCCAGGTCGCGCGCCCACGTCACCGGGAGTTCCTGGACCCAGCGAAACTCCTCGCGCAATCCCGGGATCGCGGCGCGCAGCTCTTCGAGGTTCCGCACGAGAAAGGGCGCGCGCCGGCCGTAGAGTTCGACGGCATTCTGATTTCCGAAGATGTAATGGCCATGCATGCCAAACCATTTCCCGTTGAAGGGCGGAAAACCCATGAGGCGGAACGAATGATTAAGCGACCGATGAAACCCGCTCTCGACAAAATCCCACGTCAGTGGCGTGATGACGTTCGGGAAACGTTCGGCGGATTCATCGCGGGTCCAGCGCGGCGGGATGGTGGTAATGGGGCGCGACTGCAGCAAAAACAACGCGCCGCCCGCAAAGCCCCATTCGATGTCCTGCGGGAAACGATAGCTCGTCTCGATGCGCAACAACAGCTCCGTCAATTGCGCCAGTTGTTCGTGGCTCAGACAAGGACGGGCCCCTTCCTCGCGGGAGAGCCGGACTTCCCGGGTGCCACCGGAAACACCGATAATCTTGCGGCTCTTTTGAGAGATATGCGCCGAACGGACCGCGCGGGTGGAACGATCAATGACAAAGTGGTCCACCTCGCCTTCGCCGCTCACAACCGACTCGCCCAGGCCAAAGTTGGCGTCGATGATCATTTCGTTCAGGTCGCCGCTGACCGGGTTGATGCTGAAACCGACACCGGCGACTTCGGACGGCACCATTTGTTGGACGACCACCGCCATGGCGGCCAGCGCGTGATCGAATCCCTGCTGATGCCGGTATGCAATCGCGCGGTCAAACCACAGTGAAAGGAAGCAGGCCTTGAGCTTTTCGAGAATCTGGCCGGCGCCGGAGCAGTTGAGATACGTTTCGTGCTGGCCGGCAAACGCCGCGCTCGCCAGATCTTCCATGGTCGAAGAGGACCGGACCGAGAAGCTCAGGTGTTCGGGGAAGCGGCTGAGCTGTTGCCGGACCTCGTCCACAACAACGGCCGGCAAGGCAAGCCGGCCGAGCGCCTCGCGGAGTTTTTCACTTTCCGAACGCAGCAATCCCGCGTCGTGAAAGGGAAGTCGGTTGACCTGGCGCAACAGTTCCCCGCCCGCACCGATGAAATCCCGATACGCCTGGGCGGTGACAATGAAGCCGGGCGGCACCGGAAAACCGCGTTGGGTGAGGATGGCGAGGTTCGCGCCTTTGCCGCCGCTCAGTTCAATGTGGGCGGCCAGGGGTTCGGGGAATGAGAAGGTATAGTTCATTTTGGTGATGGAGGCAGGGTTTGCGGTTCCAGGGCGGAAACCGAAGCCGGCACCGGCACAGCGGGAATTCGCGGATAACGTCTGGCGAGCGAGAGCGCAAAAGCCGAGAGCGCAAAGCCACAAAGAACGTCCACCAGATAGTGGTAGCGCAGGTAAATCGTCGAACACCACAGGCCCACGCAGGGAACGAGATAAAGTTTGAACCGCCACGGCCGATGTCGCCGATCAAAGAACAGGAAAAAACTCGAGACGGCGCAATGCAGGCTGGGAAAGACGTCCACACCGTTGCTGCCGCGGGCAACGATCGCCGCATTCCATTTGGTGATCCACCAACCGGTCAGCGGAACGGTGAATTGGCCTGCCATGGCATGCCCCGGGCCGGATGCCGGAAAGAATGAATATCCAAGAAATCCGATGCCGTAGATGGTAAATAAGCCGATGACGAATCGTTTCAGCAGTTCCACGTCGCCGCAAAAATAATAGATCAGGCTGAACAATAAGTAAGGAAAAAACAGCAGGTAACAACAACTGAAGAATTCCGTAAGCACCGGATGCACCAGCGGCTGCAATCGCACACTGAGATTGGTTCCAATTCCAAGGGAATCGAGGTACTGCAAAAAACCGTCCATCCGCGCAGGATGAATCTTGGGAATGGCCGTTTTCATGTGCATGAAGACAACGTTCATGGCGATGGGATAAAACAACAATCCCAGACGCCAGCGCGCGTGCGTCGGGTTGAAGCGGCAGTACCAAATCGCCCAGACATTGGCGGCGATGAGGGCAAGGTAGAACAGAGCGTCGCCACCGAGAAATCCGAGCGTCCAACCCAGACGCATCCACGTTATCAACAGGAAAAGCCCGAAGAAAATCTCGTGCGGCAGCAGTCGCCAATGGTCAAATCGTTTCATCGGGCAATGAGTGCAGCACCGTTTGGTGAAACGCCAGCATCCGGGGCCGGAGAGCTGGATGACTCAGTCCGTTGTGAACTGCAACGATGAGTTTCTTGAAGCGATGATAGAGTTTTAGACCAAGCCAGGTGATGGTCGCGTACAGCGCCGGCCACCAAATCTGTCCGAGCCCAACCAGGACCACCACGACTACGCCCGCCCACAAGGTGAAAACGGGCACGCCCACCAGAATTTTCCAGAGCGAAATCACATTGCGATCGTCCGGGAATTTCCTGCCCGCCCACCAGCCGGCAGCTAATGCCGGTAGATTCAAGGCCATAGCCGCCAAAACCATTGGACTGATGACCAACAACGCGGCCATGGATAAAGCCAGTGGCCGGGCGTAAAACATGGGCACTCCTTGATGGAACCACAATTTCGCATTGTGCAAGTCCGGCTCCAATCCCCGCCAAGAATCCAGGATCTCCTCCGGCACGGCGCGTTCCATCGCTTTGAGCGATTTGAAATAAGACCTGCCTGTTCCCAGCACCGCGACACCGGCAAAACGCTGGATCATTTCCTGGTATGCATCCGCGGGAACATTGATCCCCACCTCCTCCAGCGCGGACTGGATCCGCCGCTTCACGGTTCGGAGCCGCGCAATCCGGCTGGCCGCCATCGGCAGCTCCGTGGAAATCGGCATCCCGACGACCACCTCCACCCTGCCGCGAAAGGTCCAGGGACACTCATAGTGAATGCCGAGCGGGATGACCCGCAGCGGCGGGCCACCTCCCTCCAGATAATCCAACAGCAACCACGCAGCGCCGCTTTTGAAAGGCAAATGTCGCGGGCCGAGAGA